>Ga0116230_10005880_pt1 | contig 12051 bp, 4 predicted proteins | sample S1TSphfallax_3_FD_88678 | JGI IMG/M metagenome (GOLD analysis project Ga0116230, IMG submission 88678) | Host-associated microbial communities from peat moss isolated from Minnesota, USA - S1T2_Fd - Sphagnum fallax MG | ecosystem: Host-associated > Plants > Peat moss > Unclassified | place: USA...
CCTCAAAAAACTAATGGAGTTCATTAAAAATGTATGCATTTTTCCTTGTTGGATTATTTGCATTAGATGTTCAATTTTTTGGTGTTTGGAATGTTTGTGCGTGTAGGTACCAGGAACATGGTGTGGTGTTGTGAATGGTGTTTGTGTTTAATTGTCTATGGACATGAATCTTGTTGATTGTTCAACAAGGATGCATGTCCAAGGTTCCCCAAATGGTATACAAGTCCCGCCTTGGAATGCATTCAACAAACATTATTGGGAAATGTTTCCATGGTCAATGATTTGTTGGACAACGATAGTTGTTTTGTTCTCTTGCAAGGTTTTGATGATGTTTCTGCCATGGTGTTATTTTTTTTTGCAAGGGGTAACAAGGTGTCCATCTTGGCCAAAAGGTACACTTGCATCAACATCCTTCTTCGCGCTAAATGAGAAATTTAATAATTTGAAGGTCCAAATCCTCCAAACTCATCATTCAATATTTTTCATTCATAAGCATGAATGGTATAAATGACAATTAATGCATGACAATAGGCTATGTTATCATGACAAACTTTTTTCTTTCATGCAAATGTTCTTACCCAAGCCTAGGGAATCATTCAATTTCATGAATATAGTGAATAATAGACCCACTTGCAAATCCTATTAAGTTGGATGTCATTTACAACTACATTTTAGATGGTGTTTTGTCCCATGAAAACTACACAACAAGTTAGGAGGGGTGCATAAAATCATAGTCCTACATTTATGCAAGTGTTGTTGGAAACATGTTCACCGTTTGGTTATCAAATATTGGTTCTCGCAATTGCCACAAGTTTGCACTTTCAATATTTCTTTTGAATTTTAAGATATTTGGTTCAATGCTTCCTGCTCATAGCTCACTACTCATGCACTAGCATTTCTCCCCCAAATTTTGTGAGCCACCAAAACCAAAACAAACCTCAATATGCATTTGTGACCTCCCAAGATCAAAATAGTCTTACATCATGTATACTCATGAGCTCCTGAGATCAACACAAACTTCCATTATGCATATTTGTGCTAAAGATTGTATATTCACAAACCCAATAATCCTAAGCTAAAACTAGGTGAGGTTGTTGGGTAAGAAAACTTACAAAAAAAGAAAAAAAATGTTTATTATGATCTACCTAGCTTTAGGTAGAACTGCCTTTCAAGGAGTAAAATAAAAATTATGAACAGAAAAGAGTAAACAACAAAGAAAACAAGCAATTTGGTACAAGAAAGTAATTACCTTCTTGGTTTACTGATGTTAACCATGTTGCAAACTATCAGAGAGGGGACATAATGCCTTATCTCCTTGAACAACCTTTTAGCAATGTTGCTAACTTCCATGGCTGAAATTATTGTGCAATAAATACAAATGCAACACATAATTCCAAAGAGTTACAATCTTCTATATCAAAAGAAAAAAAAGTACATACACTTGCAAAAGACACAAATGGACACTACGTTCCTTGAAACATCACATATGTTGTATTTCAAACTCCAAGTGCATCTCCCCAAAACTCCTCCAAACTAACATAGAGAGAGTGAAGAACCAAAGAATGCATAGCCTTGGAAGCCATTGTGCCATGTTGAAGGCATCTCTTTGCAATTCTACTTTCATTGTGAGTCCAATTTGTTTCAAAATTCAGTAAGACAACTGATTTGAAGAATGACAAATGCATGTCCCAGAAACATTTGTCTATGCTGCAACCTAAACTTATGAATTGTTCCTTGCTCTGCAGATGCTGAAAAGGATGAAGGAACCAGTGGAGAAAGCTATCTAAAAAAGATGCAGCTCTACAACAATCAAGGTGCACTTGACTTCAGGTTATTTGCTCACTAGACCCCATATTTTGTTAAAGATTGCTGAACTCATTACTGGATTGGAAGATTGGGTGGTCGTGCAAAATGCAAACAAAGACTGCAAATTTTGATAACCAAAAAATTGCTAGAATGTGAAGAGAAAAGGAGACACTGAATGAATTGGGCCCAAGAATATAGGCAGCCAGTACCCACCTTGTCATAGAAACATTGCATTCTCAAACTTGTTTTGTGTGAACATTGTTGTTGTAGTTGCCAATGAATCTGTCTGAGTGAACTACTGAAATTGTCTTCATGAATGATTTGTGTTCATCACATTTGCTGGACAGCAGCCATGGAAATCATGACCACCTCCTGAAGAAGAAAAATGATGTTGTCAACTGTCTGTCAACATCATCAAGAAATTGAGATGCAAGATGGGTTTGTCACACCACACAAATGACGAATTCCTCCAAAACCATGCATCTCTTTTAAGGATGTCCCTTTTGTGTTGACCTGGAGACCCAAAAAAAAAGGCTGAGTGAGCTCCTATAGTGGTATTAGGGTACCTTTGGCAGCCCTAAGACCAAAATAGAAAGATAAACAACAGCTGATCCACCTGATGATTCCAAACCATCATGAGACTATGAGAAGGCTGAAAACAAAACCAAGGCTCTAATTATGCATCAAACCCTACTCATGGACTTCAGTGAGCTTTGCTTCCTCACAGCATCATAGCCTGACAATGCAGTTCACAATCCATCCAAACCCTCATTAAACCCTAAATTTACAATGAAGCATGCATGTATGTCAGTTGGAGAAACCATTTGAAGTTCTGCAATGTTTACAAGATCAGCATTCAGCTTGAAGAAGGTTCATTGAATTGGTTGGAGTGCTGAGAGATTCAACAGTAGTTTGCTGTTTCCTGATAGGAAAACAGAATTTTCTCAAAAAAATCCAGACCTTCTTCTCCAGCAAACCTTCAGCAGTACACATTTCCTGGTGCATTCGATGGCAACTCCGAGCTTTTGTAAGGATTACAAACTTCATTATTGGCTGTGTTTTGCTTTGCTTGGACATCATTCTTATAAGCACATGAGACGCAAGGACCTTCAATCAAGATGCAGCAGGGATCTAAGATCTAAGATCTTTACATCTTATGTGCTTACAAGAATGGTCAAGAGAAGGAAAGGCAGGTCAATATCGAGCCTCCCGATTCTACACGAGCAGCCTCCAAAGATCTCAGAAAGGCGAACTGTGAAGAGGAAGCCCTAACTGCTTAGTCGTCGTCGTCGTCGTATTCTTCTTCTTCTGGTTTAGGAAGGGTTTAAACCCTAAAGGAAGCCCTATCGGAGAAGCCCGTAAAACCCTAGAGGAAGAGCGGGTGGCCGATGGTGCAAATGCTTTGTGGATTCTTCCTCGTGCAGCAAAGGCGTGAGTGTTTTGGATCTTTGCGGTAGCACGATGATAGCAGCAGTGTGCTGGGTGCCCAAAGGTGCGGCCAAGGCTGTGCCTGTTGTGGCTCCGCCTCCGTCTGAGGCTGAGCTACGAGCCCTGCTAGAATCCCAAGCTTCTGTCCTCCATGGTGATCATTCTGATGAGGATGAGGAAGAGGAGGAGAATCAAGACCTGCAGATGGAGGAGGATGAGGAAACCGAGACCGCTGATGATCCTGTAGCAGTGGCTTTGGCAGCTGCGGTTGCCGTTGGAGCTTCCGTGCAAGGTAAGAAAGCCGCAAGCAATTCTGGCATAGATGGGGTTGTTGATGGTCTTGCAGAGCTGGATATGGAGCATTATGATGAAGAAGACGATGAAGGAGTGGAGCTGTTTGGTAATGGAGGACTAGGTTCTGCTTATTATCCGAGTAATGCGGATGATCCTTACCTGGTAAACAAGGACGACGAAGACGACGAAGAGATAGAGGACATGACTTTGAAATCCTCTGATCTCATCATCCTGACGGCCCGCAACGAAGACGACGTGAGCCATATAGAGGTATGGGTTTACGAAACTGAAGGTGGTGATGCTAGTGAAGAAACGGAGGAGGAGAAGAACATGTATGTGCATCACGACATTATGCTGCCTGCTTTTCCTCTCTGTCTAGCATGGCTGGATTGCAGCCCGAAAGGTGATACCATGGGGAACTTTGTGGCTGTTGGAACCATGCAACCAGATATAGAGATTTGGGACCTGGATGTGGTGGATGAGGTAGAGCCTGCAACTGTCCTTGGTGGAGCTCTGCAGCCAGGTCTGCAAGAGGAGGTCATTGATGAACTAAAATCGAAGACAACAACAAAGAAGAAAAAGAACAAGAAGAAGAAAAGCAAAGAAGTGAAGTACAAAGAAGGGAGTCATACAGATGCTGTGTTAGGGCTTTCTTGGAATGCGGAGTATAGGAATGTGATTGCAAGTGCAAGTGCTGATCGGACTGTGAAGATTTGGGACATTGTGAAGCAGAGCTGTGAGCACACTTTACAGGTTCATACTGATAAGGTCCAAGCTGTTGCTTGGAATCGGAAAGAAGCTCCAGTTCTCCTGAGTGGGTCGTTTGATCGAACTGTAGCCTTGATGGACATGAGAGCGCCAACTTCTGCAGCAATTCGGTGGCCTGTTTCAGCAGACGTAGAATCCCTTGCCTGGGATCCTTTTACTTCTCATAGCTTCCTTGTGAGCATGGAGGATGGGACTGTTCGAGGATATGATGTGCGTAGTGGGGGCTCTACAACGGTTTCTAGCAGCACAGCAGCTCCAAGAACAGGAAATTCCACTGATGGAAAACCCATCTTCACAATCCATGCTCATGAGAAAGCTGTTTGCAGCTTGACCTACAATCCTGCTGCACCAAATCTGATTGCAACTTCCTCTACAGATAAGACAGTGAAGTTATGGGACTTGACTGGAAATCAACCCACATGCATTGCATCCAACAACCCTAAAGTTGGTGCAATTTTCTCCTCGAGCTTCTGTAATGATGCTCCCTTCTTGCTTGCTCTTGGAGGCTCTAAAGGTAATTTGCATGTTTGGGACACCTTGACTAGTGCTGAAGTCTCACGCAGATTTGGAAAGTTTTCTTCTTCTAGGCCACGCACACAACCTAGTAAAACCAAGGTTTGAGCATATGTTTTTGTATTTTTGCTTTGCAACCTCCGAGTGCAGATGTTTTCATTATCTATTTCCACACGTGACATAGTGAACATACAGAGGCCCCGAGCTTTATACAAGTGATGTTGATGCATGCTTTGTTTGATAAGGTGAATCTGATGTTGAAGGGAATCCTTAGTTCAACTGAACTTCTCATCTGTCACTGTGGAGATTCATCTGAAATCTCATAGATATGAAATGCTCATCTGTTTTGCTGGGACGAACATTCTTCTTCTTCAAAGGACATATTGTCATGAAATTGATTTCTGGCTAATAGTAGTCACCTGCCTACAATAGGAAGGGCAATGGGAAGTAGGGATACTTGTATTTGTTGTAGCTTATAGGGGTTCAGCTGTTGCAAATTGTTTCAATCTTCTCAAAGCATGACAGTTGGGATGTGCTCTCTCTGGGAGTCTATATGGTTTTAGTCCTGACTGCCAAAGCTTGTCTGGGTCATCACAATGTTGCCCAAAGCATTGCTGATGGTCTGTGGGGCAGGTGAATGCAGCATCTTGGGCCAATTTGCTTTGGTTTCAATGGTGCTGTACAACTCTTTCCAGACATGAAGAAAGCTACATGTAAGTTCAGCTGCTCTGTTCTGCTTGTGGATTGCATTCTGCACATAGATTTAAGCCCTGTCCATTTCCCCCTTCACCCTTAAACCCTAAACCCTAATTCTTCCTCCACTTCAATTTTGCACTGTTCTCTTCATTCTTTCATCTCACCAATTTGCCTGACCAAGCTCTGCCTTTTTGCATACAGCATCAGGTCAATGAATTTCACCTGGCTGAATTCCCCCATGGTTTTATCAAACCCAAACCCAACTCCAAAAAGCAATAGGAAGTCATTCCTGGAATATTTGAAAGACATGTCATGAATGAGCAAAAAATCCTGAGCTTTTTAAGCTGACACTTTTGGAAACTCTAATCTCTACAGACTATTAGGGATTAACAACCAATGCCATGAAAATCACACAAGAACTACACTCCTAGCTTTGAAGCTTCTTGTAAGATCTGAAGCTACACCTGGATCTACATCTTATTCCAAACAAAAGTAAAAACTCTTTAAAAAGCCATTGCAAACAGAAAAAGTGCATAATATATCATTGTGATCAATTGGGCATTGTGGTGCATTTAGTGGATGTGATGAATATGAAAAATTATGGAGTGAGACAGATGGACAAAATTTGAAGGGTGACGATTGTAGACTGCATCCAGAAAAGTGATCAAGTGGATGCAGACTAATCAGTGATCATGCCTGGTAGGGAAAAGTGGCAACAAATGTCTTACAAAGTGGAGATGGAAGAATGCATTGCAAAGAAGTTCTTGAAGTGGACCCTAGTCATGTTGACAGGCCATGTTGCTAACAAGGGGGATCTCAGTGGATATGTCAGCAACCAATGGTGGAAAAGGGGTGTGGAGAAACAGCCAGAGTGCACCTGGGTTGGGGTAAGTAATGAGATGGATAAAATGTCATTCTGAAATTGTTAGAATCCATGGAGAATTAGCATGATGGTTCAGGCACATGGACAATGGTAGGTACCAGACTTGTCCTACACAAGTGTTGTGTTGGTCACAACAGTGAGAGGCTGACCATGGCATTTGAGCTTATCAGCACACCTTCTGGAACTCCACTTTGCATTGTCCAGGATTTACAGGTATGGGATGTCTGCCACAATGCCATCGAAATCATTCCCAGATAGTTGGGAGAGTGAACACAATAAGGAATGCCAGCCATTTTCATCAATTTGAACATGAGCTCTGTTCTTGCATCAATTACTGGTGATGGCAGCAGTCTGTGTCCTCCATCATCACTGAAGTAGGTTCACTGTCACAGTATGGAGAGGGTTCGTCTCTCATACTGCAAAATTTGAAATGCAAATCAGTTGTGCATGATCAAAATAACCCGGGTACATTGCTGATGGGTTGACTTTGAAGGATGGCCAATCATGAATGGGTCAATTGCTTCCCATGAATTTTGCAAATTTTCAAGGTAAGAGGTATTTTGGTTCAGTGATAGCATGATATATATAGCACACAAATGGACATGTTGCACCAAATGAATGGAAGATTAAAAGTGGCCTACTATAGAGAAGACATCAGTTTTAAATGAGCCTGTTGGAATCCCCATTACCTTTGTTGCCAGTGTAGTGAAGTCATAATGACCATATGGGCATGCTAACAGGCTAGGCTTTTGGCTCTTTAAAAGCATGTGAATTCTCATTAGATTCTCACGCAGATTGTAGAAATGCAATAGGAGCTGCGTTTGATGGCATCAAGTTGAAGTTGGGTATCAAGGAGTCTGGGAAAACATGAAGGAAGAGAAAATCACCATGTAATTCAAGCTTCTAGAGTGTTGCAGAATCTTTCTTTCTTGACATCATGAGTCAAAAGAACCAAGTACATGATCATTACCAGTAAGATTGCTATTGATCTCTAACACTGCCAGAAGTGTGCTGGGAGGTCAAGCCAGATCTCATGCTCATTTCATTCATGCTGCGTGTGACTTTGTGCTGCTCCAGTGCCCTCTCAAATGTTGCCCTCACATGCTCCCCAATGGCCATCAAGTCATGTAATGCATCTTTCAACACATCTCTTGCTGGTGCCCCTGTTATCAGATTGCCATTGTTGCTATCAGAATTCCAAGAAAACTACAGCTAGTATCAGAATAATTATAGTGTTTTGTAAACTGAAATAATTCTTGTCTCTTAGCCCCATTCATCAGAGCTACCACCTACATGCCCAGGGGCTCAACCTGTGAAGCCCCTCGAGTGGGTACCTCTTACCCCACACAACCACACATTAGCTCAAAGTGAAGTCATGATGCTCACCTGTAGTTTGAACCCGGATGTTGACACGAGCTTCAGATGGGTGAGGCACACTATACCCACAAAAGGAAACTCGAGGACTGCGAGTAGCAACAACACACCCACCTCTTGTTACATACACAGGAAGTACAACCTAGTCCATCCATCACCACAAAGCATTGAATTGAACTCAAGTTCCGGGGTGCGACCTTCAAACCCTAATCCACCAAATCTCGCGCACCTGTTGTTACTTGCTTTGTTTGTGCTGCAATAAATTTGCTTGGAAAATTCCCTTGACAGAATGGTTACATAGAAGACTCATCCTCAAGAAGAGAATGTGTAAGAGGCTGTACTCCGGAGAAAAAGCACACATGGATTGCATGCAGCCAAACAAAGGGAGAGGTGGAAAGTGAAGCAAGCTTACTCTTTGTTGAGAATATATCGAAGGGAATTGCCCAGGGTGTGATCTTCGTCAGTGAGGGAGAATGTGGCAGAGCTGGGATCCACTTCAGATCCAATCTCCATAGCTGCAGCCATAGCTTCGTCTCTCTCTCCCTCCTTACCTCTCTCCCTCCCTCCCTCTCTTTTGCCTTTCAGCCCTGAGAAAAACAGTGCAGAAACCCTAGGACGATTCCACTACGAGCTTGATGATTCTGACATAGAATTTACTTGTTATTCCTTGCCTCCACATATAGGTTGAGCCATTTGGTGATATAACATATATCCGGCGGGTATATCTGGGTAAAACTGCATCCGCGCTACCCACCCTAGTGGGCAACACCAATGTATTCCCTTGTTAAATTAATTATGAATTTTCAAAATAATTTAAGCTAATTTTCAAAGACAAAAATCATTCTAGATTCAATAACTTTTGTTTTGTTAATAATGAAACCCTGCCAACCATAAATTAACCAAAGCACCCAAACAATGAGACATTTTGATTGGCCCATCATTTTTTTTTTTAAAAATCTAAAACTTTGACACTTCATTAAAAATAAGTTTGCACTCCAAAAAGATAATTACACAGGATACGAGTAGTGTTGGGCGGGTAAATATTTTACCTTGATATATTGATGAATATATCACACGGCAAAAACATGCCCTACTCAACTTATAGAATTTGTTTGTTTATCCTTTCAATTACCATGCCCAATTGATAAGTATATCAAACTTTCCATGTCTTTACTCTCTCCAACTAATATATGTTTGAGGGTTACCCTTACCCAAGGAGGGTAATTGTTTGGAAGCTGGTAAAAAGTGGATAATTTTCTTAACATCATTATATAGCATGTATGTGTTTCCATATTTTGCATCACCTAGTCTCCTTTAGATTATACTACCATTTTTTATCCTAAAAATGCTTTTGAATGTATTCTTAAGGTTATTGACTCATTCCACTCTATTTTTATTAACTTTTTTAATAAGATGTTTCAAATTTCACGTGTTCATTGTCTTTCTTCACTTGGAAAATTTATCATATTAGTGTAAATATTTTATTTATATTTTTTGTTTGCTTGCTAATACTCACATGATATGTATAGGGTAGATGATGAAATATTTACCCATGCGCTTACCCTGTGAACAAAGTAAATGTTTGTCATTTACTTTTTACCGTTACCCAGATAGATAATTTTGCAAAGTCTAAAAACCCTTACCATTCCCTGGTTTGGAGAATTTTTGAAGCCTGTGTGCATTTGTGCAATGGGTCATTTTTTTCTGAAAGAAATTTTATTTATTCTTACATGGTTGGTATATTAAAACTTAATATTACCAGCCAAAATTGGTATATAGGTTACAAGAGTAAACCAAGGATATGTGATAAAGTGTGCTCATATTGGGAACAACTTAGGGAACATATTGGGTACTTGATGGAAACATGTTGCGACTCATATAGAACACATTGGGAACACCCCAATCCAAAATATACCCCCAACACACACAGGCTCAAACATTGAGCCATTGAGATGCATACTACTTGATCATTGGGCCTCACTTCTTCCCCTCCTCACTTGAAAGAAAGCTGCATGAACACATATGTGCCAGTGAACTATAGTTTATATGCACATGTGAAGTCCATGAAGAACCTGAATCTATTGTAAATGGTAGACTATGCAGCCCAGGGCAGACGACCACTGCACCATGATGACAAACCTAAACCTGTTATGACAATGCTCTCAATGAACCACAACTGAGTTACAAAGGTTCCATCTTGATAACCCATCCTGCAAATATGTACATGTATATTTCCCCTTCACATTACCTATGTAAGAGCATCTCCAACAGTGCTCAGTATATAACTCTGGATAGTAAAATTAAATGTTTAAGTTTAGCTGTATTTTTTAGGCAACCCTACCAATAAAACTGGAACTGCATATATACGGGGTAGTACTAATAGCAAACTGCCTCGACCAATCATTGTGTTCGACCAATCAGAAAGACTGAGCTGCAGTCAGGTGCAATTTACTACAATCTTTTTGGGAGGTGCACAACTATGTTGGGCCATTTACCAGCCACCGCAAGCTGCACGAATTTGGTGCAGAAAAACCAATTTCCTGAGCCAAACCGGCACTAATTTGACATTTTTGCAATAAATTTTACTGTCTGGAGTCACATGCTGAGCACCGTTGGAGATGCTCTAAATCAGTAAGTATCATAGATACTTTGGTAGAATGTAAGTGGTTATACCATAGAGGTAACAGTTACTCATGTGGGTGTGTGAGTAGGTAAGGCACTTTGTGGCTACTAGGTAGGTAGATGCATGTGGATAGTTAGTACCTACCTAACCATGGTGGTTAACTATGGGTCAAGAATACAACCAAAAAAATTGTGTTTCAGTCCACACACCAACCATCCTACATGGTGCCCTGGTGGTTGCTGGTTCACTCTGGCCACAACAACCCTGGCAAAGGTTGAAAATGAGAGTGTAATCTTGAGGAAACTCCCCAAGCATAATTTGTCATTCCAAGGCCAGCACAGGGAAATTTTGCATAACCTCTCCTCAAGTGGGGGCGATTTACTGGAATGGAACCTCAACTGTTAAATTGAATGCATTGCAAGTCATCTCAGCCGTAGACCTGACAACCTTCTCAGTTGTTAGGTCAGGGAAGGTTGTCACAGAATTGAAGGTCGGACCTTTGGTTCCACCCTCAATGTATGGGGATAAATGCCTTGGGAGTAATGCCTTCCTTCCTCTATACGTAAATCCCTGTTGGGCAGGTTTTACTGAAATTGGAGCTCCCCCTGGGAAGGGCCTTATTCCAGTAAAACCCTACTACTAGGGCTTTGCCCTACACAAAATTGGAGTATGTAAACAGGAAGACCCAATATTAGTCATTTGAACAAATGAATCACAAACCACAATTACAACAAATTGCTTCATATACGAAACTCATCAGCCCTGATTTTTCCTTATGAAGTGTAATAATTTACAGAACCTGCAATGGAGCTGAAGATTAGGTTTAGGATTCTTCTTCTTCCCTGCAAATCTGTTGTTGTTTTTGCATCTTGCATCGATATCCGCACATTAATCAAGCTAGCAGGATCTGTTTGCTTGTGTAATGGGTTCCAAAAATCAGACATTCATCTTCTAATATTAGACACAGCTGCTGCAGCTTCTGCCCCTCCCTCCATCCATCATCAACAAGTCGTGCATGGACTTTCTAACTTTGGCGGCAGCACAAGAATCGACTGAAGAAGAAGCTTTTTCCCTGCTTTGTAGCTTCTTCAAGTCAAAGCAAATATCTAGCTGCCAACAATCTCCCACTAGGCTACTACTTACTTTCTGGAACAAATCACCCTCACCCAGCTGAGAATTCAAACTTCCACTTAACAGGTTCCAAATTTGGGCTTCTATGACATCGCAGCAGCCACAAACGCATGGACAGCCACTGCTACTTACGTACCCCTCTGTGCACTCTTGGCAGCAAAAGCCTCAAAACCTGCATGGGAGCTTTTTAAAACTTTTCTTGCCGCCATATATAAATCTTCTAGTCATGCATGTACCCTCTCCCTCTGTAGTGACCCTATTAAACCCAAGACATGTTAGATTTTTTAATAATAAGAAGAAGAAAAACCCTGTTAGTAAAAACCAAGGATGGGAACCGATCCATCAAAAGTACAAAGCAAATGAGAACACAAGTAGACACAACCCAAAGAAAACTTGGACTTAGACTTAGAGGGTCAAGACCCTGCTTTAGTCTAAACATGATGGGATATTTGTAATATTTATAAGCAATTTAAATGAAATTTGGGGTTTTTTGTTTTTATCAGTGTTGTCTGGTTCTTGACTTCTACAAAAAAAC
>Ga0116230_10005884_pt1 | contig 12045 bp, 16 predicted proteins | sample S1TSphfallax_3_FD_88678 | JGI IMG/M metagenome (GOLD analysis project Ga0116230, IMG submission 88678) | Host-associated microbial communities from peat moss isolated from Minnesota, USA - S1T2_Fd - Sphagnum fallax MG | ecosystem: Host-associated > Plants > Peat moss > Unclassified | place...
GATGTGAACGGCATTCCCAAGGACGCATTTCGCCAGGCAATCGGTGACCAGGGCGGTTTGACTCCCGAGATGGTTTCATCCGGCGTTGTCCTGGATAAATATTCAACCCCCGACACGTCCTACATCGGTTTCAACATGGCCGATCCGGTGGTGGGAAAAAATCGACCGCTCCGGCAGGCAATGTCCCTGGCGTTTGACCGGGTGAAATACATCGACAAATTCCTGAATGGCCGCGGGATTCCCGCCATCGGAATTATCCCGCCGGGATTCCCGACCTTTGATCCCAAACGGATCAACCCCTTCACGCAATTTGATCTCGACAAAGCGCGAGCGCTGATGGTTGAAGCGGTAAAAATCAACGGCGGGCCGATTCCCCCGGTCAAGATTCTTTTCCGTGAGAACAACACCGAGAACCGCCAAACCTGCGCGTTCTACACCGATCAGATGGCGCAGATCGGCGTTCCCATTGAGGCCGTTTACCGGGACTTTGCCCAATATCTGAAAATGGTCGATGACCGCCAATTCCAGATTCTCGATGGCGGATGGAACGCGGATTATCCGGATGAGCAGGACTTTCTGCAGCTGTTTTACGGTCCCAACGCCGCCCCGGGCGGGCTGAATGCGATCGGGTACGTGAATAAAGAGTTCGATGCTCTCTACGAAAAATGCATCGCGATGCCCGACACGCCTCAGCGGCGTGATTTGTATCTGCAGATGGAAAAGCTGGTCGAAGAGGACTGCCCCTGGCTGATCACGTACTATCCGAGGGAATTTGATCTCAGGTATGACTGGGTCGGCAACCGGCACCGGATGGATTACGGGCATGGTTACGCCGAGTATTACACCCTCGACTCAGCACTCCGAGCCAGGCGATTGGCCGAACGCCACTGACTTCTTATGCTTGCTTATCTGCTGCGAAAATTTCTGCTGACGCTCTCCATCATTTTCGGGGTTATCCTTCTCACGTTTGTGCTGTTCAACGTGGTTGCCAAGGACCCGGTGCGGGCGATGGGGGGCAAGCAAATGAAGGAGACCGACCGCATCCGCATCACGCATGAAATGGGTCTGGACAAGCCGCGGTTTGCCCTGAATTTCGCCGAGTATCACGAAACCGGCAGCAAGTGGTCGCTTTTGGACACGCAGTTTTTCAATATCCTCGCATTCCAGTTTCCCAAATCACAGCGTCATCAGGAGTCGGTCTGGTCGCTGTTCGGTCGAAAGGCGCCGATCTCTTTTCTGGTGCAGGCACCGGCGTTCGTCATCGGGCTGGGCCTGCAGATTGCCATCGCGATCATCGTCGCCGCAAAGCGAAAATCGGTGCTGGATTACAGCACGACCTTCGCGGCGGTGCTGATGATGAGCATCCCCGGGCTGAGCATCTATCTCGCCTTTCAGTGGTTTTTCGGGGCTTACCTGAAGATCTTTCCCGTTGCCGGCTGGTCCCCCGGATTCCTCCTGGCGATTCACTTTGCGGCCATGCCGATTCTGGTCAGCGTCATCGCCAATCTCGGTTCGTCGATCCGTTTCTACCGCACGGTCGCGCTGGAAGAGGTGAATGCCGATTATGTCCGCACCGCGCGCGCCAAAGGCGTCAGCCAGACCAATGTCCTGCTGGTGCATGTGTTGCGAAACCTGCTGATTCCGGTTGTCACCAATACGATCGTCGCGCTGCCGTTCCTGTTAACCGGCGCGCTGGTTCTGGAAAAGATGTTTCAAATCCCCGGTTTCGGCGGCCTGCTTACCGAGGCCATCGGTGCCAACGACAGCCCCGTCATCATGGCCGAGGTCTACCTCACCGCAATCGCCTACGCGATCATGCTGTTCGTTACCGACATCTGCTATACACTGGTGGATCCGCGGGTGGTGCTGCGATGAGCATCAACCCCGCAATCCCCGCTCCGGACCAGACCAGCACCCCGCTGGAACCCATCGAGATGCCGAACCGCATCACCGGCTGGCGCCTGGTTGTGCGCGGCCGGCTGAACAAAATCTGCCTCGCGATCGTCGGGATTTATTTCCTGGTCGGTTTGCTCAGCCTTCTCCCCGCGCCCAGCCAGATCGGGCTCGGCAACGTGCCGGGATTCAAATCGATCAAGAGCTTTGATCAACTGATCGACTACAAGTACGACCCGGATCAACCTTACGCTCCGCCAGCGTTGTCCTACAAGGACTCACAAGGCATCCGGCACTATTCACCAGCGATGTGGTTCGGTTTGGATTTCTCCGGTCACAGTGTTTTCTGGCAGGTTCTCTATGGTGCCCGCACCGCGCTGTTGATCACCGTGCTCACAAGCGTCCTGATGCTTTCCATCGGAACCTCCCTGGGCATGATTGCCGGATACTTCGGCGGATGGATCGATGACATCATCACATGGGTGTATTCCGTCATCGGCACCATCCCCTGGCTGCTGCTGGTCATCGCGATGACATATATCCTCAGCAGCAATGAAAGCCTGAAAGAGCCCCCGACGCACGCCCCCGGACCGGTCGCCGCCTTTTTCAAGAACATACTCCCGACCGATCTGTTGATCGTCATCTTTGCGCTGGGGCTTACCGATTGGGTTTCACTTTGCCGGCTTATTCGGGGTGAAACCCTCAAGCTGCGCGACTCGGACATGGTCGCCGCCGGTCGCGCTCTGGGGCTTTCAGAGCTTCGCATTATCTTCCGGCATATCCTGCCGAATGTCTCGCACCTGATCATCATCACCTTCACGCTCAGCGCCGTTGGATATCTCCAGGTGGAAGTGGTGCTGTCTTTCCTCCAGCTGGGTGTCAGCAGCAAACCCAGTTGGGGTCACATGATTGATGACGCGAAACTGACCCTGCTCCGCGGGGTCTGGTGGGAAGTCACCGCCGCCACCGGCGCGATTTTCATCATCTGCATGGCGCTCACGCTGCTCGGCGATTCATTGCGCGACGCCCTGGATCCAAAACTTCGTGGAAGAGATTAATCATGGCAAAAGATCAGCAACCGCTGCTTGAAATCAACGGGTTGAACATCGGTTTCGACACCAACCGCGGGCAGCTCCGGCCCGTGCGCGATGTTTCGTATTCCATTTTTCCCGGGCAGACCCTGGCGGTGGTGGGGGAGTCGGGCTGCGGAAAATCAGTCACCGCCCTGTCGATCCTGCGGTTGATTCCCTCGCCCCCGGGCAGGGTGCTGGGCGGGGAGATTCGCTTTGAACAGCGAAATCTGCTGGGGCTGACCGAGAAGGAAATGCGGTCGGTTCGCGGGAAAGACATCGCGATGATCTTTCAGGAGCCAATGACATCGCTGAATCCGGTTTACACCATTGGCGATCAGATCGTCGAAGCCATCACGCTGCATCAGGGCGTCAGCACGCGCCAGGCGTACAAGATTGCCGAGCAGGCGCTGGCGGATGTGGGGATCGCCGACCCCGCCAAGCGCATCGCCGCCTATCCGCACCAGATGTCCGGCGGGATGCGCCAGCGCGTCATGATCGCCATGGCCTTGTCCTGCCAGCCGAAACTGCTGATTGCCGATGAACCGACCACCGCGCTGGATGTGACCATCCAGGCGCAGATTCTGGAGTTGCTGCGGAAATTGCAGCACGAAACCGGGATGGCGATCCTGCTCATCACGCACGACCTGGGCGTGGTGGCCGAGAATGCCGACACCGTCGCCGTGATGTACGCCAGCCGGGTGGTGGAGTTTGCGACGGTGGAAGATCTGTTCGACAAGCCTCTCCATCCGTATACCGAGGGATTGTTCCGCTCCGTGCCGAAGCTGGGCGAGGAACAACATTCCCGCCTGCAGACCATCCCCGGCAATGTGCCCAACCCGGCGAATTTCCCATCCGGTTGCAAATTCCACACCCGCTGCCCCAAAGCCCGCGAACTGGCGGCATCCATGCCCGCCGACCAGCTGGTGAAAATCACCTTCGGCGAAGAGCAGGTGAATGTCCCCCGCGTCTGTGTGCAGCAGGAGCCCACACTCCGCGCGGTGGAACCAAACCATTGGGCCGCCTGTCATTTCGCGGAGAATTACGCCACCGCGCCGGTGACCACGCCGCAGTCGAATCATCGCCGCGAAGTGACGTCAGAGCTGGCGCCCGGACGCGCAGCGGGAAGCGCGGTGGCGCAGTGATGGCAAACCATCAGGCGTTTGAGATCGGCAGACAGCGTCGCCCGGGCGACCCTGCTGTTGGTAGTCTTTGTCGCAGGGTTGAATGGAGATTTGAACCGTGAGCAACGTACAGCCGTTACCTTATCAAGCCCCGACGTACACCCCCACCCAGGCGGGCGAGCCGCTGGTGGAAGTGCGGAACTTGCAAACCTATTTCCCGATCCGCAAGGGAATCCTCTCCCGCACCGTGGGTTACGTGAAAGCCGTGGACGGTGTCAGCTTTGATGTGCGCGCGGGAAAAACCCTCGGGCTGGTCGGTGAATCGGGCTGCGGGAAGACCACCGTCGGCCGGACGCTGCTGCGATTGATCCCGGCTACCGGGGGAACCGTCCGCTTCAACGGTAAAGACTTCTTCCAACCGCGCGGAGAAGAACTTCGCCGGCTGCGGAAGAAAATGCAGATCGTTTTCCAGGACCCGGTCAGCAGCCTCAATCCCCGCATGACCATCGGCAACATCATTGGTGAGCCGATCGAGGTTCACAAAATCGCCCGCGGCCGCGAGAAAAATGATCTGGTCGCCAGCCTGCTGCAGCGCGTGGGGCTCGACCCCACGTATGCCGTTCGCTATCCGCACGAATTTTCCGGCGGGCAGCGGCAACGCATCGGCATCGCGCGGGCGCTGGCGCTGTCGCCGGACTTCATCGTCTGCGATGAACCGGTGTCGGCCCTCGATGTATCCATCCAGTCGCAGATCCTGAATCTGCTGGACGACCTTCAGAAAGAGCGCGGCATCGCGTACCTGTTCATCGCGCACAATCTCGCGGTGGTGGAACATTTCTCCGATGAAGTGGCGGTCATGTACCTGGGCCGAATCGTCGAAAAAGCCAGCGCCAAAGAACTCTACCGCAATCCCAAGCACCCCTACTCGCAGAGCCTCCTGTCCGCCGTTCCCGAGCCCGATCCGCGACCCAAGAAAAAGCGAATCGTCCTCAGCGGCGAGGTGCCCTCACCGTCCAACCCGCCGACGGGTTGCGCCTTCCACCCGCGCTGTCCGCTGACCAGAACCGCCGCCGCCGGGGCAAACGCCGCCGACACCGTCGAGATCAAATCCGCCGGGGTCAGCCTGAAAGTGCTGCGCCGCTGCGTCGAAGACCGCCAGGAATTGACGCCCAAGCAAGGCGAAGCCGATCACGTCGCGGCGTGCTGGGTGGTGTCGTAACACCAGTGTTGTAACACCGGTGTTGTAACACCAGACCGTTCCCGGCATTCCCGAGCGTATCCTCAGCGGAGGCGAAACCGGAGTCGAAGGACCTGGCTGCCAAGTCGGCGAACCTCCCGGCGAATTCAGCTCCCGCCCCGGTCTGTCAAGTTCCTTCGACTCCCGCTTCGAAGCTGTCCTCGCCTTTTCTTTGGTGGCCCGTTTCCCAATCCCACGTCGCACCAGGTAGGCTTGGGGCGCCTGGAGGCTATCGACTAGCCGCGGGTCTGGCCTTGGAATGGCTGCGGGTGGGCTGCTTCGCCGGACGGCGGGGGAAACGCGCCCGCCACGGCTGTGTGTAATTGGACATAATTTTCGATATCATGGGACCATGTCGTTCCAACGGCTCGACAACGTGCACAAAGCTCGACCGTTCCGAGCATTCACACTGCACATGGCAGATGGGCGATCGTTTCATGTGCCGCATCCGGAATTTCTGTCACGCTCACCATCAGGGCGTACCATCATCGTTTATGGCAACGATGAGAGCTTCAGTGTTCTGGATTTGTTGCTCCTCACCGAGTTGGAAGTTCACGCCCCGGTGACGGGCGACGCTGCGGCATAACCCTCCCACATTGCGGCGGGTAGGCTTGGGGCATCTGGAGGCTATCGACTCGCCGCGTGGCTCGTCTTGGAACGGCTGCGGGTGGGCTACGTGGCTGGGGCGGCGGATGTCACTTTTCCAGCTTACCTCACGGTTTGTTCTCGTCATCTATCTTTGGAACGATCACGCTGAAGCCCGGTAGCCGCTGAACTTTCGCTTCGCGTTCGGTCTGCCACCACGAAGTGATTCCGAACCCCGCGAGTAGGCAGAAGATCCCGGTGCTGACTGCGAAATTCAACATCGTGTGCCGGTCGATGAACGTGGCGGGGTCCGCGGCGGCAACCATTGCAACAATCCCGATGGCGATTAGCGATGCGGTGGTGATAACCTTCGCCGATCGCTTTCTCGTTGCAGAATCGGAGGGCCGCGCAACAGTCGTGTTGCGGGTGAACCAGATCCACGCGACCGCCGAAATTGCAATGATTGCGGCGTAAAACGGATGATGCCGCCAGGGTGCAAAGGCGATGGATTGATATGCCGCCAACGAAATGACGAACTGCGCCCAGAACCAAAATGTGCGGCCAGTTGGTTCCATGTTCGGTCCAGCTTGGTTCGACATGCTCTTAAGATGCTAGCACCGGGCGGTGAGCCGTTCAACGTAACCCCAATAGTTGTAGGGGGCGCGCTAAGCGAATGCACTGGACGCTCCCGCGTTGCGGCGGGTAGGCTTGGGGCATCTGGCAGGTGGCGACTCGCCGCGTGGCTCGCCTTGGAATCGCTGCGGGTGGGCTGCCGACAGCTTTACGATGTGGTGACCTTCGTAGGAACATTACTACTTACTATCGCGAGTCGAATGCTCATTGAGGTACCAATAGACCTTTGTCCCAGAATACTTGGGACTGAAATCCGCACCGCACCGTCGATATTTGAGTTGCACGCGCTGCTCGGGCCGCCATCCCGCATAGCTGAACCGGCGGTGCGTGCGCCAGTGAAGCACCGGAACAACCAGTTTCACGTTTACGACACGCTCGGTCTGTCGTTTCAAGAGCATCATTACACCCGGCTGATCGCCGGATGCGACATCGTCTTCCATCCCGAGGAAGTGAAAGTGCCTTTCGCGCCGCGGATGCCTTTCTCTGGGCTTCTCCGACTTGGCCCAAGCGACGTGTTGCCTCAAACTGACCTGGCCAGCCTCCTGCGCCAATGCGGCATTAAGTTTGAGCAGGCGTTAGGGTGGCTTGTTGCTCGCAATGGCCAGTTCTCAACTATACTGACCTGCAAGGGTGAGAAGCTTCCATCCGGCCAGCGAAGCAGCGTCCTTCGATTGGTCAGTGTAGCACTTTCATGGCCGCACGATCCTTGGGCGAAACCCCAAGCGATTCGTTAGAGAACTGCTGCACTGGACGCTCCCGCGTTGCGGCGGGTAGGCTTGGGGCCTCTGGCGGGTGGCGACTCGCCGCGTGGCTCGCCTCTCGCCTTGGAATGGCTGCGGGTGGGCTGCGGGTTCCGCGTAGAGAATGGCTTTCGACATGCGCCGGGGTCATAGATAAGGATTGGATTGTGTGGAGCGATGGGCACGGATATCACCGTCTTCCTCGAATATTGGCAAGACTCGGATGGTTCGCCGCCTTGGGGTGATCAGGCGGATCCGACCGTGGTCGTCTGGAGCCATCGCCGTGTTCATTCACTGGCGGATAGTTATTTCCAAGTCGGCCGGAACTATCGCCTTTTCGGGGCACTGGCCGGGGTTCGAAGCACTGTGCAGCCGCTATATCCGCCGCGTGAACTACCTCCCATCATTAGCATGGAGGTCGCGGAAAGGGTGAGGCGACCAATTCACGCCGACGATGTTCCAGATGAGGAAGTTCTGGCGGAAGACGGGGTGCATTACACTGCAGCCCTGCAGATGGTTGAACGCGGATGTCGCTATATGGGACCTCCGGCTGACGGAAAACGGTATGACTTCATTACCGACGATCTTTATTCGGCAAGCTGGCTGTATCTCGATGAAATAGACTTGGCCCTGAGCCACCACAGTATTTCCGACTATGACGGAAATTATCTCTTTGCAGCGATGATGTCAGCGATGCGAACGCTCGAATCGCATTTAGGTGCGCGTGCAACTCGCTTGGTATTCTGGTTCGCTTAGCCCCGCCCTGGACGCTCCCGCGTTGCGGCGGGTAGGCTTGGGGCGTCTGGCGGGTGGCGACTCGCCGCGTGGCTCGCCTTGGAATGGCTGCGGGCCGACAGCTTTGCTCCGAGCTTGGCGAATCGATCTCTAAACCAGTTGGACGGGCGTATGCGTGAACTCTGGCGCAAACTCAACCGGAACCTGATTCCGAGAAGATTCACTGACGTCGCCACGGGGGTACTGTTGCTTGCGTTCACTGTCTACCCCATCACCTCATGGCTAGGTCGACTATGCTTCGGCGCGTTGGGTGCCTTCCTTTTAGCTCAGGGGATCTCTCGATTCTCCAGCCGTCGCCGTTCCCGCCAACAAACCCGCATGCACGTTCTCGGCCAATGTGTCCGGTGCGGTTTCGATCTGCGAGCCGCAGTCTCGGTTACATGCCCCGAGTGTGGCACATACCACGGTTCCACACCCGGTAAACGGCGGGGGCGAAGTTCAAAATGCTCAGTTTGAGTTGCGATCGCGCTCGACAAGCCCGCGTTGCGGCGGGCAGCCTTGGAGCATCTGGCGGGTGGCGACTCGCCGCGTGGCTTGCCTTGGAATGGCTGCGGGCCTTTCAGCGGCGGGCCTTATCCCCGTTGCCGTTCGCCGGGACGACGGATACTATCCAGCCATGAGTACGTTGGTTGAAATAGAATCCGCGGCGAAGCAACTGTCGGAGAGTGAGCGTCAACGGTTGCTCATATCCCTCATGCAAAGCCTTCGTCTGACCGGCCAACCTTTGCCGCCGCCCCGGCTGTTTCCCGTGGAAGAAATGCAGGGGTGGATGGACGAGGATGAAGCCGGCCTGAAAGCACTGCGCGGCCAGTAATCAGGGGGCCTGCATTGAGACTGTTCCTGGATAGCAGCGTCGTGCTTGCAGCATGCGGGCGGGCAAGCGGCGCTTCGCGGTTGATCGTTGCTGTGGCCGCGCCGCAGGGATGGGAATTGCACACCAGCGCCTACGTCATCAATGAGGTTGCAGCAAACGTACCGAGGCTTGGCGCGCAAGCCGCTCAACAATGGACTTTACTCCAACCCAGCCTGATTTCTCTGCCCGACGTCGTCAGCTTTCCATGGATCACAGTCTTTCCCGCCGCCAAGGATCGACCGGTGTTATTCACCGCCACCGCTTGGTCCGACGTGCTGCTGACTCTCGACCGGCGCGATTTCTCAGAGATGATCGGCACGCACTTCTATACCCTGGCGATTCTCACACCGGCTGAGTTTCTCCGCCAACAACGTGATTTGGGCCGTTGGGTAGACCAGTCGTGACTTTTCAGTCCGACTTCTTTTCGAATATCCTAGACGTTCCCGCGTTGCGGCGGGTAGGCTTGGGGCATCTGGCGATTGGCGACTCGCCGCGTGGCTCGCCTTGGAATGGCTGCGGGTGGGCTGCCGAAACGCTTCATGGCGGGGTGAACCACGCGACTCGGTCCGTTGGCGGTTGGTGCTTCTTATGAAGATCGAAATCGATCAAGCACATCAAGGCGTCATCTGGTGCGATCGCTGCAAGAGAGCGATCAATTTGAATAAAGAGCGAGGTCATTTCCACATCGAGCAATGTGGTGGATGTCGGAAGTATAAAAAAGTCGACACTGATTGGGGTTGGTGCAAAAATCATTCGAGCGTCTATTGCGGTCGCCTAATGTTCGAGCACGACACATGCTCCGCGTTTATCCAAGGCCGCTGGAAGTAGTTGACCACTGCCCAACAGAATGGACGGCTGCGCCGGCGGGTGTAATGGCAGCGGCTCTGCCCCCGCACCCCCGAGATTTATCGCTTTGGGGCCGCCAGCATGAGGTGGGGATTTCGCCGTTGTCGTTGCGGTTTGAGGAATGTGAAACAGCGCTATGTGCTCGACTTTGATTTGACCACCGCCATCGGCAGTGCAACCATCCGGCCGCATGGATTGTTCTCGCCGGTGAGAATGTTCTGCGGTTGACGAGTTGCTGTGTGCTGGAGCAGAGGCAACGCCTCCAAGTTATAATTCGAGGTCTGATAGACGGGAGACTTCAGATGGACCAAATTCAACTGCTCGATGTCGTCGCCCTCACTGCCGATCTGCCCGGCAATGGGCTGTTGGGTGGCCAGGTCGGAACAGTCGTCGAGACGCTTGCCCCCGGCGTCTTTGAAGTCGAGTTCTCCGACGATCAAGGCCGAACCTACGCTCAACTGGCGCTCAGAGAACACCAGCTTCTAGTTCTTCACTACCAACCGCAGCAAGCCGCTTGATGATCGCCCGTTTGCCAACCCCGCGTTGCGGCGGGTAGGCTTGGGGCATCTGGCGATTGGCGACTCGCCGCGTGGCTCGCCGTGGAATGGCTGGGGGTGGGCGTCCGACTGCATAATGTCGCGGTGAGCCATGCCCTACATCCGGTATGAAACGATTACTGCTCAACTGCGTCTTCTCTGCTCTATGGATCTCGCTTACAGGCTGCGGCAGCTTGATTGAGCGAAACATGCACAGTCTGGCTAAAGAGCGCAACGATGTTCGCTACGAACGAACCACAATTTATCCGGGTCTGCATTTCGTAGGCGAGCAAATTCCGCTAGTTTTCAGCGGTGCCGGGGAGCTAATGACAGATTCACCAGTTGCCACCACGCTTTATGTAACCGTGGTGATCGTCGACGTCCCAATTTCGCTTTTGCTGGACACTATTCTCTTACCCTGGGATATTCAGAGTTCGAATGCTGAACCGCGCGGCTCTTCAACGTCCGCTCCATCGAAGGTAATCAGGTAGCCGTGTCGGAAGTAGGTTGCGACGCAAGGCGATGTTGTGGACGCTTCCGCGCAGCGGCGGGTAGGCTTGGGGCATCTGGCGGGTGGCGACTCGCCGCGTGGCCACTTCGGCTTCGCTCAGTGCAGATCGCCTTGGAATGGCTGCGCGGGGGGCTGCCGACCGCATAACGGCGTCGTGAACCACGCCGTACGTCACTGCCTCGTTATTCTAATGCGCGATGAGATGGCTTAGACAACGCATTTTCGACGTAATGGCGGCGATGTCCTTGCTCGCATTGCTCGCCAGTCTAGTCCTATATGTTCGCGGTCAATTCGCGTGGGACAGGCTGACCTACATCGCGGCAGAGCGTAATCAGTTCGAGCATAACTTTTAGATCGGCAATAATCGCTCTTGGATCCTCTGCGCGTTTGGTCGCCGCAAGCAACATCCGCGGGATCTGATGGGGTTACGCTATGCAAGCGATGCGGCAGTCACAACTGATGATGGGGTGGACCGAGCGGTCGACCAATCAGTTTACTTCAAGATGCTCATCCCTGGCTTCGGCATTGGATGGTATCGTTCGGCCACTCTCCCTGGGAACGCAGACCCGATACTGACACACGCAAGCCTCAAGTTACATCTTTTCTTTCCCATGCTGTTAAGTTCCGCGATACCTACGATCTGGCTTTGGCGGAGATATACTCGAAAGAGAAGGTCCACCGGAAAGTGCGTAAGCTGCGGTTACGATCTCCGCGCAACGCCTAACCGTTGCCCCGAATGCGGAAGAGTGACGCGAAGATGAAAAGGTGACATCTGACATCCACTTTTTCAGCTTACTGGAAGTCGTCTTTCATTGATGCACTCACTTATTTGGAACCCTTGAAGCTGTGTAGGGTGAGTGTACTCGCCCACCAGCCGGCTTGGATGCGATCGGTGGGCGAGTACGCCCAGCCTACATTCCTTTGCTCGCCCGTTTGCCAATCCCGCGTTGCGGCGGGTAGGCTTGGGGCATCTGGCGATTGGCGACTCGCCGCGTGGCTCGCCTCGCAACGCCTGCCGGTCGGCCGATTCGCCGGATGGCGGGGGGCGGCGCGGCTGCGGTGTGGTCTGCCTTGCCACTGACGGCTTGACTCGGCTGCCTTGCCCCAATGTGCGTTGCATTATTCAGAGCTGTCCCGTTAAGAACTCCTCCCACGGAAACTTAAACCCGTCGGCGTGCCCGCCGACCCAGCAAGATCATTCCACCCGCCAACAGCGACAAGC
>Ga0116230_10005885_pt1 | contig 12044 bp, 12 predicted proteins | sample S1TSphfallax_3_FD_88678 | JGI IMG/M metagenome (GOLD analysis project Ga0116230, IMG submission 88678) | Host-associated microbial communities from peat moss isolated from Minnesota, USA - S1T2_Fd - Sphagnum fallax MG | ecosystem: Host-associated > Plants > Peat moss > Unclassified | place...
GCAGCGACGAGCTCAGGCGAAAGTTCGGGCTCGAAACGGACGCGCTCCTCGATGAGCCGCGGCGGCACCGCGAGCACGACGCGGCGGGCCTCAATCGTGACCAGCGCGTCGCCATGACGGAAATGCAGTTCCACATGTGTGCCGCGATCGAACACAGCGGTGATCACATGTTCAAGATGGATCGACTCAGCTGGCAATTTCTTCGCGATGGCCTCGATAACAGAGGTCATGCCACCCTCGACGCGGCGGGCGCCGCCGTGAAGGCTCTCATTCTCGGTCGGATGCGGTTTCTTGTCATGATCGTGGAGGCGCAACACCGTGCCGGTGTCATGCTGCAAGAAACTGATCAGGCCGAGATCCGCGACGAGGCGGACCATGCCCGGCTGGGTATCGGGCCAATACCAGGTCGGCCCGAGATCGACGCGCATGTCGGCCTTGTCTGACCATTCGGACAAGACGCGGCCGCCAATGCGGGATCTCGCTTCATAAATGGCAAAGGGCCTGCCTTGCGCCTGCATCCCTGCGGCGAATGACAGGCCGCAGAGGCCGGCGCCGACGATTACGGTTTCAAGCATAGCCCATCTCCAAACTTAAAGTGCGGCGCCCCGCATCGCGCAGCAAACGGGGTCACCGGAATTCAAAACGAAACCTATTTTTGCGGCACAATAATGAGCCGCTCAACCGGATTGCCTTCGATGAAATGCGATTGAATAATCTCATCGATGTCTTCCGGCTTTTCCGGATGATACCAGATGCCTTCCGGATAGACGACCATCAAAGGGCCCGCGCGGCAAAAACTGAGGCAACCGGAATTGGTCATGCAAACGTCTTGAAGCTGCTTGGCATCGAGCTTTTGCGCGAGCCGGTTCCATAATGGCTCAGCCCCGTTTTCAATGCAGCTGCCGCGCGGATGCCCCGGCGGACGCTTCGTATGACAGGCAAAGACGTGGTATTTAAATACCGTAGGTAAATCGAGGGCCATCACTCATCCCAATTGAACATGTCAGTTTTCGTTTAGAACCATTCAATTCCCGTGCCGTGGCACCCCCAGGCAAAACCTATCCTTTTTCAGCGCATTAAGGCTTTTAATCACAAATAACACCAGGGCCGTTCGCCGCTTTTTTGAAGCGGAGCGAACAAAATCGCCGCCTGTTTTTCCGCAAAGCCGCGAGCGGATCACACCCCGTCGAGAATGTCGCGGACTTTCGACGCCAGTTGATCGAGCGTGAAAGGCTTGCTGATCAAATGAACACCGGGATCAAGCACGCCATTATGAACGATCGCGTTGCGCGTATAACCTGTCGTGAAGAGAATTTTCAGATCCGGCCAGCGGCGTATGGCTTCATCGGCCAATTTGCGGCCATTGATCTCCGGCATCACAATATCGGTGAAAAGCAGCGCGATGGCAGGATTTGCATCGAGAATCTTTAATGCCGTGGCGGCGCTATCGGCATGATGCACCGTATAACCCAGTTCGCGCAGGCAGCTGACCGTCAGCGTCCGCACCTGTTCCTCGTCTTCGACGACGAGCACGGTTTCGTGCGGATGACCCGCGGCGCGGCTGATCTGCGCCGCTTCGGGCGCCAATTCCGTGCCGTCGAAACGCGGCAGATAAAGTTTGACGCTCGTGCCATGGCCAACTTCCGAATAGATTTTGATATGACCGCCTGATTGTTTTACGAAGCCAAAGACTTGGCTCAGACCGAGGCCGGTGCCTTTACCCACTTCCTTTGTCGTAAAGAAAGGGTCGAAAGCCCGGCTCACCACATCGGGGGGCATGCCTATTCCGGAGTCGGTCACCGCGATCAGAACATAGGACCCAGCGGACGCATCGACATGCTGTGCCGCATAATGTTCATCCAGATGCGCGTTCTCGGTTTCGATCGTCAGCTTGCCGCCCTCGGGCATAGCATCGCGCGCATTGATGCAGAGATTCAAAATCGCGTTTTCCAATTGATTGGGATCGGTATGCGTCTTCCATAGACCATCGGCGAGAACGATCTCGATTTGGATCGCTTCACCCAATGTCCGCCGCAACAGATCCGCGAGGCCGGAAACGAAGCGATTGGGATCGATGGGTTCCGGCATAAGCGCCTGCTGGCGGGAAAAAGCCAAAAGGCGGCTGGTCAACCGGGCGGCGCGTCCGGCGCCCTCCAAAGCGCTGTCCATCAGCTTTGCGACGTCCGCCATTTCTCCCCGGTCGATACGCTTCTTCAAAAGGTTGAGGCTGCCGATCACGATCGCAAGCATATTATTGAAATCATGCGCGATTCCGCCTGTGAGCTGCCCGACCGCTTCCATCTTTTGCGCCTGCCGCAATTGATCGGAAAGACGCTCGCGTTCCTGAGCCTCGCGGATGAGATCTTCATTCGCTTTCGCTAAGGCGTCGCGTGCGATGATCAAGGAGGCAACCTGCCGCTGATGAATCCAAAAACTCAAAAAGCCGAGGCCAATCACCAGCACAGCTGCCGAGAACACACCCATCCGCCCGCGGTGCGCAGCCGTATCCGCGGCGGCGGAGCGTTCCCGGATCAGGCGGGCTTCCTCCGCCCGGATTTGCGCGATGAGTCCGCGTGACTGATCCATGACGGCTTGACCGCGATCAATGTTCGCGGTGATCGCCAGCATACCATCGTTTTTTGCATCCATACCGGCTTGCGCGGCTTCAAGCTGTTGTTCAATGGCCAGCCGCAAAGATGAGAGAAGCGGCATCTCCGTCATACGGCCCGCTAGCTTTTTCGTCAGCGCATCGAACTGTTTGCCGAGGCGAAGAACGCCTTGCCGATAAGGATCGAGATATCTGTCTTGACCCGTTAGCAGATACCCTCGCTCGCTGGATTCGACATCCTGCGAGGCCACAAGAACAGCTTCGAGATTGCTTTCGACAGCGACGGCTGAACGCAGCGCGACCGTATCTTCCGCCTGCCGGAGACTCAGCCAAAAACTCGCTGCGACAATCAAAGTCAGCGCGATAAAGCCTGCCGCGAGCGAGGATAGCCGCAAATAGTCATGGGTCAGCGCGGGCATGGCTTAGCCGCCGTAAGAGGCTGGTAATCTCAAACTACCGCAAAGAATCCAGAAGTTTGTCAACCTGATGATGGCCCGCGTTGATGATAACCCTCAATGATAACCCTCTCCTGGCCCGAGCCGGCTGCGAAATGTCCAGTAGACGAAGCCAGTATAAATGAGAATGAGCGGCAGCAGCACGCTGACACCTGCCAGCATGAATTTCAGCGAGGCGGGCGCGGCGGCAGCTTGCCAGACATCGACCGATGGCGGCACAAGATAGGGATAAGACGAGATCGCCAGCCCGGCGAAGCACAAAAGGAAAATGCCGATCACCCCGAAGAAGGGTTTAAAATCAGCCCCGCTTTTGATCCAGCGCCAGACAAAAAAGCCGAGCGCGCCTGTCGCTAGCGGCAAAGGCCACAGGAAGAAGATGTTCGGTATCGAAAACCAGCGCTCGGCGATCCGCTCATAACGGATCGGGGTCCAAAGGCTGACCAGCGCCGCGAAACATCCAACAGTGATCAGGAAACGCTCCGCCAGGCGCCGCGCCAGCTCCGCGACCCCGCCGCGCGTCTTCATCATGAGCCAGCACGCGGCAAGCAGGCCATAACCTGCGACGAGCCCGCAGCCGCACATCAGCGAGAAGAGCGACAGCCAATCGAGGGGGCCGCCGGCAAACCGTCCATCGGCGATTTTGAGGCCTTGAAGCATCCCGCCAAGAACAAAGCCTTGCGCGAAAGCCGCGAAAATCGAACCGCCAGAAAAAGCGAGATCCCAATATTTATGATTGGGTTTCGATGCCCAGCGGAACTCAAACGCAACACCGCGCAGAATGAGCGACAGCAGCATCAGAATGATCGGAATATAAAGTCCCGACAGCAGGATCGAATAGGCGAGCGGGAAGGCCGCGAGCATGCCGCCCCCGCCCAAGACAAGCCAGGTTTCGTTGCCGTCCCAGAAAGGCGCGACCGATGACATCATATCGTCGCGAAAAGCTTCTTTTTGGGCAAAGGGAAATAAGATCCCGAGGCCAAGGTCGAAGCCGTCGAGGATGACATACATCGAGACGGCCACGCCGATGATGCCGGCCCAGATCACCGGAAGATACCAATCCGCTATCGTCATCGCTGCCCTTTCTGATTCTTCAAACCGGCAGCGTCCCGCCCTGAGCCGCGTGATGCGCGGCATGCGTTGCCCCCGACAGAGGCCGCGACGGCATGCCTCCTCCATCGTCTTCATCTTTGACGATCGCAGGAGCAGGCCCGGCGCTAATCAAACGGTTGATGTAATAAATGCCGGTCGAGAACACGACACCATAGATGAGCACGAAGAGCGTCAGCGAAATGGCAACCTCGGCTCCCGTCACCGGCGAGGCCGCTTCGACGGTTCGTAAAACGCCCGTCGCGATCCACGGCTGACGGCCGATTTCCGTCACCATCCAGCCGGAGATGATCGCTAGAAATCCAAGCGGCCATGCGCGCGCCGCGACATGCAAGAAAAGTTTTTCACTCTCGAGCCTGCCGCGATACCAAAGATATGCCCCCCAGACGACAAGGCCGAGCAAGCCAAAGCCGATCGCCACCATGATGCGGAAGGCAAAAAATACCGGCACCACAGGCGGCCGGTCCTCCGGCGGAAATTGGCTCAGGCCCTTGAAATGCCCGTTCCATTCATGCGTGACGATGAGGCTCGCCCCATGCGGAATCGAAAGCGCGTAATCATCGTGTTCAGCCGCCGCATCCGGCCAAGCGAAAAGAACAAGCGGCGGCACTTCGGCTGAATCCCAATGCCCTTCGATCGCCGCGAGTTTGGCCGGCTGATATTCCGCCGTTGCAAGGCCGTGTTCGTCGCCAACAATAATTTGCACGGGCGCGAGAAACAGCGCGAGGCCGAGCCCCATTTTCAGCATGATGCGTGAGCTCTCGTGATAGAGCCCGGCAAGCACAAGCCGCGCGCCGACCGCCATCACAACGATCGCCGTCGTCAGATAGGCGGCGATCACCATATGCGCGAAGCGATAAGGGAAGGTCGGGTTGAAGATGACTTTCATCCAATCGTCCGGATAAGCGATGCCATCCTTCATCACGTAACCGGAGGGCACTTGCATCCAGGAATTGGCCGACAAAATCCAAAAGGCCGATGTCGCGGTTCCAAGGGCGACCATGATGGAAGCTAGAAAATGCAGCCAGCGCGGCACGCGATTGTGCCCAAACAGCATGACGCCAAGAAAAGTCGCTTCGAGAAAAAACGCGGTCAAAACTTCATAGGCCATCAACGGGCCGATCACATTGCCCGCGACGACCGAGAACCGCGCCCAATTCGTCCCGAATTCATAGGACAGCACGAGGCCAGAGACCACGCCCATAGCAAAGGAAATCGCGAAAATCTTCGTCCAGAACCGCGCGAGATCGTGATAGAGTTCGTTACGCGTGAAGATCCAGCAGCCGGTCAAGGTCGCGATGAAAGCAGAAAGCCCGATCGTGAAAGCTGGAAAAATAATGTGATAGGTGATGGTAAAGGCGAACTGCCAACGGCTTAGGGTCGTGGGATCGAGTTGCATCTCCGCCTCCGCGCGCATGCCATTCACGGCCTGAATTATCTTCCCGCGAGTTTATCGCCGTCTCTTTGATTAGCCCATTGCAAGCAGACGCGCTGCATCTATCTGCCGCGATCTCCGTTCAAATCGCGGAGAGCTCTTACTTACGTGCCGCTTAATTTTGAAGCCAGCCGAACGCCACGCCCAAGAGAAGAAACGCGCCGAGCAGTGCCCGGTAAACGACGAAGGGCCAAGCCGAAAAGCGCTCCAAAATCCGCATCAGGCTCCAAATGGCAGCAAAAGCTGAAATGGATGCGATAACGAGACCGAAGGCCAAGATTGTCCACCCTTGCGCATCGAGATGGGCCTTATGCAATTCCCATATTTCTTTAAAGCCCGCCGCTGCGATTGCCGGGAGCCCGAGAAGAAAGGAAAAGCGGGCTGCCTCCGCCCGTTCGAGATCGCGAAACAAGGCCGCCGTCAAAGTTGAGCCGGAGCGTGAAACACCTGGAATTAAGGCGCCAATCTGCGCGACGCCGATCACGAGGGCATCGACGATCGTGACATTATCGAGGGTGCGGACATGCAGGGAATAGATTTCAGCGAGCCCCAAAAGAGCTGCCATCACCAGGCAGGAGACGCCAATCACCGTTAGCGTCCGCAAAGGTGAATCGCAGGCATTGAGCCAAGGTGCCAGAAGGACGCCCGCAATGACGATCGGTAAAGTGGCAATCAAGATCCAGATGACGAAACGAAAATCCCAATTGGAAAATTCGCGCCGCTTGATAGCCCCGAGCGATCCCAAAAAGATGCCGCGTACATCGGGCCAGAAATAACTGATCACGGCCGCCAGCGCCGCGAGCTGCATCGCGGCTGAAAAGGCGGAGCCGGGGTCGCGCCATCCAAGCAGCGCCGGGACAACCCGCATATGCGCCGTCGATGAAATCGGGAGAAGCTCGGTCAGGCCTTGAACAATGCCAAGCAGGCCGACTTTGACATAACCTAATGCCACAAAGCCGGTGTCGAGACCCGCGGTACAGGCAGCCGCCATGTTGCCCCAAATCAGGAAGGAACCGACGAATCACATCCGCCTTTAAAGGCGTAACGTATTTCTTTCAGACTCCAGCCGTAAGATCAACTCAAAGCGCGCTTCAGCGGGAACTGGATAAGCTCGGACATTAGCTTCCCGCCTTTCCGATTCCGGTCGCCGTCTGCTCGGCGCCTGTCGTTGAGAAGCCCAGCACGAAACGGCAGCCTTCGAAGAGTTCAAGCCGGCGGCCGTCATGAAGCTCGCGCGCTTTGCTAATGGCGTCCGCGTCGGTTGTGACGGCCTTCAGGTCTTTGGCTTTCTTGATCTTGCCCAGATCATCGAGGAAGAAGACTTTATATTCCGGGCCTTCCGGCGTGCAATCGGACATTTTTCGCTCTTGTGTCTCAGCGCCATATTGGCTGGAGAAATGCCTCGGAAGGTTGTGGTGTCTATGAACCGCGAGATCATGATGATTTTGGATGGAAACATCCAAAATCATAAAACGTGATCGATTTCAAAAGTGTGAGCGAGATGCGGGCGGAAAACCGGTATCCACTTTTCCTCATCCCGCTCTAGCGACAGCGGTCGATCGACAGTGCTGCTCGATTGGTGAGCTTTCTTGCTGCCACCCATTTTGATAAATTAGACCGGCATAGATTGGAACGATAATGCTCGTTTGGATTCACTATGAGAAAAACGGCGGGCCGGAGAAAGAGTTTCTCGGAGATTTTGATAGTTTCAGCGCGGCACTTATCAATCTCAACGAGACTGCGGCACTAAAAAGGTTCGGACGCCGTTTCAAGACCACCCCAGACAATAAATTTGTTCAAATCGGACCCTTTTTAAAAAACGAGGACGGCGAGGAATGTCTCTTGATGGATGAATAATCAGGCATCATCGCTCCTTATGGGTGAGGCGAGAGTGCAGAATCGCGGCATTATCGCGCCACCGCCGAGAAAAAGACTTTATATTTCTGGCCTTCCGGCGTGCAATCGGACATCTAGAGCGCTTTCCGTTTGGGTGGAATCACCCAAACGATAAGAATTCGCTCTCGATTCAAAAAGTTAGAGCATGTTCTCATCGCAAAACCGCATACACTTTTGCGGAACAAACCCTAATCTGCTCGTTCCTGACAATAGATAATTGCGCAGGAGGTTAGCTTTGAGCTTTGGGCGTTGAAATGGAATCACCCAGGCCGTCATGCGCGGTCCCCGGATCAAGTCGAGGGATGATCCGCGCATCCAAGCGCAACTCTGGATGCCTGGATGGCCGGGTCAAGCCGGCCATGACACGTCTTGCATGAGTCGCTCTCACCGCCCGCGCGGATGCGCCGAGCGATAGGCGTCAAGCAGCCGCTTGCCATCGACCGCCGTGTAGATCTGCGTTGTCGAAAGCGAGGCATGGCCGAGTAGCTCTTGAATCGAGCGCAAATCGCCGCCCCGGCTCAAAAGATGTGTGGCAAAGGAATGGCGCAGCGCATGCGGCGTCGCGCTATCGGGCAGACCCAAGGCCCCGCGCAATTCCGCTACCGCCAGTTGGATGATGCGCGGCGACAGGGGGCCGCCTTTGACGCCGATAAACAGCGGCCCCTCGGGTGGCAGATGAAAAGGGCATAGCGCAAGATAGGTTTCGATCCCGCGCCGGACGGGCGAGATAATGGGTACGCTGCGGCGCTTGTGGCCTTTGCCCGTCACCGTCAATGCTTCGGCCTCGCCTGTTGGGGCTTCGGCGCGTTTGATGGACAGGGCCTCGGAAATACGCAGGCCCGCGCCATAGAGCAGCCCAAGCACCGCCGCGTCGCGGGCCAGCACCCAGGCTGGCTTTTCGCTGCCGGCCCGGCTTTCCGCACTCGTCACATCGCAAGCCGCTTGCGGCGCGAGCGGTTTCGGCAAAGTCCGCGCGACCTTTGGCGTCCGCACAGACGAAAATGCAGCCGCCTCGGCCTTGCCCTCCCGCTGGAGATAACGTGCGAAAGACCGCAAGCCGGATAGCTGCCGCAATAGCGAGCGGCTGCCCGTCCCCTCTTTGCGCCGCCGCGCCATAAACGCCCGGATGTCGGCGGCGCTCAATTCTGCGAAAGTGGCAAAACTCGCGATGCCGCCGAAATGCCCGGCCAGAAAGGCAATGAATTGCCGGAGATCCCGCGCATAGGCCTCGCAAGTGAGTGCCGCGAGCCGCTTTTCGCTGGCTAGCTCTTTCAGCCAGGCCTGAGCAGCGCCTGTCAATTCGGCGTCAGCGGGGCCTAAAGCCGGAAATAAAGACGCCTCTTCCAAATCATGCTCCATCGAGCAAGAATCGCTCAGGAGCCCTAAGATAAGATTGCCGGTCAGCTCTCCTGATCAGGATCTTCCTCTTCCTGCTCAGCTTGCTCTGGCTTCGGCTTGAAACCCAAAGCTTTGGCTTCGGCAGCGACTTGTTTGATTTCGATGACCGCCGCGTCATAGAGATTCGTCATGGCGTCACGGATTTCTTCATCCGTCTTATCGACGCGTTTAGTGTTGAAATCGGTGCGGATCATCCGGAAAACTTCTTCGTCGCCGTCTTCTTCCAGCTCGGCTGCGATCAGCGCAGACACATATTCCTCTGTGGCGGCCTCTTCCAAGCCAAGCAATTCCGCTGCCCAGAAGCCAAGCCATTTATTGCGCCGGACGGTCGCCTTGAACTTTAATTCTTCCTCGTGCCTGAGCCTGGCTTCCTCAGCTTGCTGCTCGTCGAGTGTGGTCATTCCATAACCTTGGAGGGTTGCGCCGGTAACGGCCCGCTGGTCCGCGTGCGGCCGCCGGCTAGCCGTTGCGATATTTCATAATATATTAGGGGCATACGGCCGTCAGGACCAAGCAGGATTTCAGCCGCAACGCACCTCCGGTGAATTTAACGCTAAGACAGAAGCAAAGCTCTAGCTGCTGAATGGGATTAAAGCTGAGTTTTTTCAAAAGCTTTTGCGTCATATTCTGTTGTAGTGCGTCTCTAGGAAGTCCTCTGGGGAAACAGACCGCCTGCGGCCAAGCGCCTCGCATTGTGCAGGCCGGGGGTTTCGGATAGGGTTCTTGAAGCCGGGTTGTCACCCGGTGCGGAAAAAGCTACGACCTCAATCGAGCTGCGGCATCATCACGCGGAAAGGCTCACGCGGCCGAACCCGTTTAAAGCGGGCCGGATCGGACGCGAAGCCCCCAAAGCGAGTTGACCTTGGCCATATCTCGATCGGCCAAAGGCAACCTGCCTGATTCTTTAAAGGATCTTGCGGGATTTCTCCGGTCCAACGGCAAAACTTGGGTCAGAGAAGTTTCGTCAGGAACATCAAAGGAGCCACGGCCACCAATGGATCCTCTCAAGCCACGGTTAATCCCCATGAACCGCCGCCGGCGCATCTACGAAGGCAAGGCCAAGGTCCTCTATGAGGGCCCGGAGCCAGGTACACTGATTCAGCATTTTAAGGACGATGCGACTGCGTTCAATGCCAAGAAACACGAAGTGATCGATGGCAAAGGCGTCCTCAACAACCGGATCTCCGAGTTCATTTTCCAGAACTTGAACGATATCGGTGTTCCCACGCATTTCATCCGGCGGCTCAATATGCGCGAGCAATTGATCCGCGAGGTGGAAATCGTCCCGCTCGAAGTCGTCGTACGCAATGTCGCGGCCGGATCGCTATCGACCCGCCTCGGGATCGAGGAAGGCACCCAGCTGCCGCGCTCGATCATCGAGTTTTATTATAAAAACGACGAACTCAACGATCCGATGGTCTCCGAAGAGCATATTACAGCCTTCGGCTGGGCAAGCCCTCAAGAGATCGACGACATCATGGCTTTGGCCATTAGGGTCAACGATTTCCTATCGGGCCTCTTCTTGGGTGTCGGCATCCGCCTCGTCGATTTCAAAATCGAATGCGGCAGGCTCTGGGAAGGTGACATGATGCGCATCGTCGTCGCCGACGAGATTTCCCCGGATTCTTGCAGGCTTTGGGATATCAAATCGAACGATAAGCTCGACAAGGACCGTTTCCGCCGCGACCTTGGCGGCTTGGTCGAAGCCTATACGGAAGTTGCCCGCCGCCTCGGTATTCTCCAGGAAAACGAGCAGCCCCGCGCGACCGGGCCAAAGCTGGTTCAGTGAAGCCCGCTGCTTGGTTATGAGAATATAAACGGAGGCTTCGGCCTCCGTTTTTCGTAAATAAGGGGCTATCATCATGCACGGGCTTGACCCGTGCATCCAGGCGCATCATGGAAAGGATCTAGCTTTTGATGCCCGGCACAAGGCCAGGCATGACACGATCGAAGTCCCGAGATCCGCATGAAAGCCCGTGTCATCGTCACTTTGAAAGACGGCATTCTCGATCCGCAAGGCAAGGCGATCGAAGGTGCGCTGAAATCCTTAGACGTGCCCGGCGTCGCCAGCGTGCGGCAAGGCAAAGTCTTCGACATTGAATTGGCCGATGGCGCCGATGCTGATGCCTTGCTGACACAGGCTTGCGAGAAGCTGCTTGCCAATCTTGTCGTGGAAGATTTCCGTATCGAGAAACTTTAACAAAAACCTCTTCCTGAGGAGAGCGCGCGCAGCTCGCGTCTCGAAGGACGAGGTTTTTGAACAATAGGACTCAAGCCCTCGTGCTTCGAGACGCGTTCCTACGGAACGCTCCTCAGCATGAGGGCTCAATAGTCGAAGGACATTTATGCTCGCCACCGTCATCCAATTCCCAGGTTCCAATCGCGATGGCGACGTGATGCGTGCGCTGGAACAAGCGAGCGGCAAAAAACCCATCCGGCTTTGGCATACCGAAACCGCCCTGCCCGCAGGCACCGATCTCGCCGTACTGCCCGGCGGTTTTTCTTATGGCGATTATCTGCGCTGCGGGGCGATCGCAGCCCGCGCGCCCATCATGGACGCGGTACGCCGCCATGCGGATGCGGGCGGCCTCGTGCTTGGCATTTGCAACGGTTTTCAGATTTTGGCCGAAAGCGGGCTTCTGCCGGGAGTCTTGATGCGCAACGCCGGTCTACGTTTCGTTGCCAAGTTCCAGCATATCAGCGTCGCGCGTGACGATACGCCGTTCACCTCGCATTATTATAAAGGCCAGGCGATCAAGGTCGCCATCGCGCATGGCGAAGGCAATTATACCGCCGATGAGGAAACCATTGCCCGGCTCGAAGGCGAAGGGCTCGTCGCTTTCCGCTATTGTGATTCGAATGGGCACGCCGGCGGCGATGCCAATCCGAACGGTTCGATCAACGATATTGCCGGGATTTATTCGCCAGGGCTCAATATACTGGGGCTGATGCCGCATCCGGAAAATCTCATCGACCATGTTGTTGGCGGGATCGATGGGCGCGGATTGTTCGAGAGTCTTTCCGCCTTTGCGAAAGTTCCGGCGTGACTGCATCAGAACCCACCATCACCCCCGGCCTCGTCGCATCGCACGGCTTAAAGCCGGACGAATATGAGCGGTTCAAAAAGCTCATCGGCCGCGAGCCA
>Ga0116230_10005887_pt1 | contig 12043 bp, 5 predicted proteins | sample S1TSphfallax_3_FD_88678 | JGI IMG/M metagenome (GOLD analysis project Ga0116230, IMG submission 88678) | Host-associated microbial communities from peat moss isolated from Minnesota, USA - S1T2_Fd - Sphagnum fallax MG | ecosystem: Host-associated > Plants > Peat moss > Unclassified | place: USA...
AAAATGATAACACTTTATTTCTATGGTTTCTTCCCTCATTCATTTTTTTTTGCATTACTAATGGACAACTCCTTGTTCCCTACAACAAAAGAAAGAATTTATGATTTTAATTAGGGTTTATATGAGAAACATGAAACCACTTAAGCTAGCAATTGTGATGTTAGGGTTCTTTCATGAAAAAGATGGATCATAGTTGCAAAGTAAGCACAAGCAAGTTCATTGGCACATCCATCAAGAAGAGGAGTGGAATTACCGTTTTGAGAGTGAAAGACAAAAGAAAAATGAATAAGCAAAGAATGTCAAGATTGACACTCCATAAGAAGTGAACAAGTTGGGAAAAAATAACTATATATATATCAAGGTTTGCTTGCCACTTTGATTGTTGACAAGTTGTATAGGAAAACAAGTTGTTGTAAGAGGATGGTAAGAAGGTGATTCGAGGAGAAGAAACGTTGTTTGGAAAGAAGGCAGAAGCTCTTACATGCCTTCAACCAACTTTTCCATGCTAGTTTTTGTTGCACATATTCCTTTTGCTCGACTTCGAATATAATGGACTTGTCTAGGATGTTGGTCATAGTTTTCATGAATGTTGGTGCTTGTCATTTTCCCCATTGTCACTACATACTTGATTATTATGTATCTAATCCCCCCATTGGTTGGCTGCTTGTTTGCTTGTTGCCATCAAATTTGTTCATGCACTTTTTCATTATTGAATTCCTTTCTCATTGTCAAAGTAAAAACATTCAGGTTAGTGTGAGTAGTTGAAAATGATTAGGGAATCAATGAAAAAATAAGATTATAAGAAAGAAAATGAAAAATTTATAGATTTAAAAGATGATAGGTTTAGCATTGCCTTGATGTATGGTACTAGTCTTTTAACAATTAATTATTCACATTAATGTAATTAGTTTCCACACCCCAAATATTGTCGTTGCTTTATTTTCTTCTTCCATTCACAACTTGTTCCCACTTCAGCCACTTCTCCATCATTCATTAATTTTCAAGCTCAAGAACCATCGAGTACATAAAAAATTTAAAATGACTAGATGTGAAGTTTTATAGTAGAAAATTAAAACCTCTCCTTAAGCATGCATATGGCACTGAACATGGTGACAATTGAAAGGAAAAAAATGAAGTTGGAATAGTTTACACATTGAAAAATCTTCTTACAAAGTCCGAGCCTATAGCAAAATAATAAAAAAAGAGATCAAACATATGTTCTCGAAAGAAAAAGAATTTTTTTTAAAATAATAAAGCCTTTGAAAATATTAGGAAATGATAGATCTTGAATATCAAAAAGCCTAGTTCTCAAAATGAAAACTAATATGATATGTTATTGATGTTGTTGTGAAAACAAAACTACACCTTAGCTTGCGAATGAAGGTGGTTCTTTCACAATTGTGAAGTACCAAAAATCAATAACCAAACAAATAACAATCCAATAAGTGTGCAATTTTTTTATAAAATTTCATAGACAATAGCATAGATTTTTTAAATTATAGTACTAGCACTACATAAATAGAAAAAAAATAAAAAATGAACCCAGTGCAACTTGATAGAAATGACCAATGCATCATTGTCCAAAGGTTTGAACTTCAAATTTGGTTAACCAAGGTGGTTAAAGGTTAGGAGACTTTCCCATTTCTTAGAATAAGTAATGTAATATGGTGTAGTTTTTTCCTTCATCTTTGCTCAATCTTTTGCATTGCACTTGTAGTAATCCAATGAATGAAAATGAGAGAGCTATTTCTTCATTCAATATGGTGTTTTGTTCAACTCCATGCAAATGTATTATTTTGTGGGATTGGGATCTTTTTGTGTTATTGTTTGCAGACATAATTTAATGTCAACCTTGATTAATTTTGGAATTAACACTTGATGAAAATACAATAATAGCCAAATAAATCTAATTTTGTTTCATTTCATTTTTTCCTTCTTTTCTCCTCCAATTGTTTTTTCATTGCTACCAAAATTTGAATTCATCTTTCTTTCATTCTTGCTCTTGTTGTTGTTTTCCTTCCCTAATGTAAGTAGGTAAAGAGGGAATTGACTGAAAGAATGAAAGAAATTGTGATCACTAGCCTACTTTTGGGATTTTTAAATAATAATATTTTGTGTAAACAAATAGCTAGAAAAGAAGAAGTAGGGTAATTGAAACAACTTGGCCATGGTTTGAGGTTGGGATTCACATTGCTATTTTAACTAGTGTTGTATTTTCCATTTTTTATTTCTTTCTTTTGTTTGTCTTTTAATTACAATTTATTTTCTTGAATAGATGTTTGGGGGAAAACTTAATAATAAAAATGAGATGTGACTTTGAAAAGGGTTAATGGTTGTTTTAACTAAAGACCCTACACCGTAAACCCTTGAACATTGACAAACACTTTGGATGTTGCAGCTTTTAATTGTGTAATTAAAAGATATATTAAAGGAATACTCCACATTGCAAGGACATCTTGCCATTCATGTTCATTGGCCTATAGTCTGACCCATTATATTTAGGTTATTGGTCTTTCCCTATTGCCTAAAATTATGTTTATATAACATGTAACATTGTTGAAGCTTGCAAAAATCATATTTCACTTTAAGCATGAACAATGAACAAAACGATGTACCTTTTTGAAAGGTTGTGTGTTGGAACATACCTTAATGTGTTTCATAGTACCCACCCACCTCATATTGGCATTTAATGACATATGCTCACTTGTTGCAATATTACATTTGACATTGAAAACCCACATGTGTTTTTACCATGTTAGATCATTGTTTTTGCTTTTAGGTCTTACACATGAAGTGACCCAAACTTTGGATGCAAGGTTTGGTGTTGGCCATCCAATTGCCAAACCAACCTTTCAAACAAAAATACCACACAATTTATTTGCAAATTTAGGTGAACATACATCCAAACGTAGTTAGTAGCAAATCCCAAAATGCTTATAATTTTTGTTTGAAGCAATCAATTTTCAGCTAGGAAAATAATGAACCAATTCCTTTAATGCGACATCATTGTTTAATGATTGTCTATATTTATTTAGAATCATAACAAAACATAAACAAAGTCTTTTTAAACCTTAGCAAATTTCTTTCCACTTTCGAAACTATGGCCATTATGTGTCATATAATTGGCCATAGTTCATTTTTCTTTACAAGATATTGACAAGACAACAATGCAAGGATGAATATGATTTTTAATTGGATAAAATTTGTTTAAATAGTAATGATCTAAATTTGATGCGTGTAACAAATCTTTAAGGAAAACCAACTTTGGATTGCATAAAGGAACTTATATATATAATTATTTGAGAGTTGACTAGTCCTTTATCAAACGTTACATCAATGTGTTAATTTGAATTAAAATGTTTTGGAGTAGATGATGTTATTACATAAACACATTGAGATTGAATGTATTATAAATGAGGATCATATACATTTGTATTTTAAAAGAGTGAGATGTTGACCTAAGAGACTTGTAGGTATACGGTTTCTTCAACATCTATTTATTTTGCTCCAAAAAATGATTTTTTTTTACCATTGAAAAGCTTGTAGCATTCTTCTTTGGATGATCTTCTTCTTTTTCTAAATTTTCTACTCACAAAGTTCTAAGAATTTTTTTACAAAAAACAAAGAAATGAATAAACAATCCCACATGTTCATAACCATTTTTTGCAACATAGGTTTTGGGGGAATTTTACAGTATTACTAAGCCTAAGTTTTTGTGCACTTGAACATGTTCTTCAAAATAAGAAGTTAAGGTCACATGGAATGAAATGGAGGAAGAAGATGTCAATTGGTTATTTGAACATCAACTTGTTGCACAACCTAACATTGTTACAACACTAACCATTTAACACCAATATGGGAAGAACAACACCTTTTTAAAAATTTATTGAATATTTAATTATTTCTTCTTTTTGCAAAAGGGGAACAAACAAATTTCATTTAGGACTTTGTGACAAGAAAAAAAATCAAAATCAAGGGGGGAAGAAAGTGCATTTATTTCAAGATGGTTTCACAATTGGACTTTAGTTGAAAACACGAGGATAACTTTGATATGGGTTTTGCGAAAATGGTACATGATGATTAGAGTGGTAAAATATTATCACCTTTCATTTTTGAACCATTGGTAGTTAATAAGTTTCCAATGAATCACATTCTTGCCATTTTAATTCCAACACAAGTAATAATTATATGTTTTTCATGGAACCCAAAACGTGTTAAACACAACTTTGTATCAATGTATATTTATTATTGATGAAATGTTGTTGACAGCACGTGAAAATTATGAAAACAAAAAATGAATAAACAAACACCGGTCTAAATTCAAACACATAACATAAAAAACCAAGACAAACCTTAAGAGGTTAAAGGAAATAACATAAAGTGTGAAAAACAAAAGTGCAAAGAAATCTTTATTGTGAAAAAATATGAAAACATAAATACAAAAAGAACATAACAAGTCTATGGAACAAGATCATACCATTGATTAATGTTAAACAAATTGAATGTAATGGGGGTTTTATTTGTATGTATACCCTATTTGAAGACCTAGTTCACAAAAGCTCCCATGGAGGTTTCCAAATGTTCATTGACCAAAGAACATTTTTGAAATTTTTAATAATTGTAATCAAATGAACTATGAATTAATTAAAAATGAACTAAGAATGAACTATGAATGAGCTATGACTTAATTATGAATGAATTATGGGTTGATTAAGAGTGAACTAAGAGTGAATTAGTAGTGAACTAAGAGAATTAGAAGTGAATTGGGAGTTGAACTATTATGAGTGGATTATGAATTAATTATAAGTAAACTACGAAGTTAATTATATATGGACTTCAAGCAGATGACAAAGTCATGGATAAAAATCCATGTGAATGAACTTCATTCATCATATGATCATGTTTGATGTTGGCATCCATGACAAGTGTATCATTGTTTTTAGATATTGCATGCATTTTATTTGTCATAAAACTCTATCTGCACATGAAAGTTATGTTACTACATTTACCCCAAATTTGTAATGTTTACATGATTGGCTATGCTAAATGAACAATGCTTACTAGTGGCCCGACCAAAAACATGAAGCACACTCATATATACATGCTACAAGTGTAGGTCAAATGTTTGGTACCAAACAAAATGACATATATTGAAATGTTGCATTTGTTTTGCATGGAGTTTAATAAAGGAAATTTGTCGTGCCATTTGACCCATATATCTTGATCATAAGCATGTTCTTAGTTTGTGATATACTTTTAACAAGCTTGATTTACATTTGTGATACATTATTAGGTCTTTTTATAACCAACAACTAGTTGTTTCATCATATTGTATTTTCAAGATTAAGGTTTGGTGAAACATCTATTTTCTAGTTACAATTTCAATATTGTGTATATACAAGATTCATAATGTATTAGGGCACACAAAAGCAACATAAAACAACTATGTCATGCATAAGTATGATTATAAAGGCAATTTTTGGTTGCAAGTTTATTTAGGTGTTTGGTTAGGTTAAACTTGGGAATTTTCTTATTTGCATTTCCTCAACATAGTAGAAAAGCTTGTACATGCTTTGTACCCAAAAAAAAACCATGTTGAATGTTTTTAAGGTTGTTCAACTGATTATTTTATCCATGCATATAGGTATTTATGCTCGTTCATATGCTTGCAACATTTTGTAAAAAAAATCATATCACCATGCTTGTTCATTAAAAATGTGAATCTTAAAACAAAATATTTATAAATATGAAAATTATTTTTTAAAAGAGGCATAATGGTTTAGTTGGAATTGCTTCCTTATCACCATGTAACTACAATTTCTTTGGGGGGTTTTTTTTTTGGGCCTCTTTTGATCTTTGGTTTTTATGGGCTCCTGTTGCAACTATTTGTTACTTCAAAGTCTTTAAATCAATCACATGTCAATTATGAATTTTTCATATGTATGTTGCATTATTTAATTTCATTTAATCAAGTTGATTGTGATTTGAGTCCTACCTAAGAAATGTTCTTTTATGTAACTAAACATAATATTCGAACAATTTAAAGGTTGCCATAGGACATGCCAAATGACTAGATGTAACAAGTTTGTAGATCTTGGGATAAAATTATAATTATAGCGTGTGTTATTACCAATGACTTATGTGCACATGGGATTTAATTTTTCAATGTACGTACTTTCTTAAGCATGTGGGTGGTTAGTAAACTTGTTTGTAAAGGTTTTTTTTCACAAACAAAATTCCATTATTATCATATTGTTATAGGTTTGGCGCCCATGTATGTTTAAAAGCAAGCATATGATACAACATATGTGGCCAAAGCCTTAATGTCCTATATCAAAATGAAAGGTTGTTAAACCCCATCACAAAGGCAAATGAGTTTTATGAAGGGCTTAGGAAGAAACGACACAAAGTTTAGAATCACAATTTGTAGAGGAAAGAAGGTAGCTTTCTCACAAACATAATAGGTTGTAAGCAAATGTTATTATTCATGCAGCTTAGACAAAATAGTCTATGATAAACAAAAGTAGTCAAATTGACACCAACGAGTTTCAAATTATCACAATTTATTAAAATTTCCTTGGATTGTATTTTTGTTTCATTTCATCTTTTTGGCCAAAAAATTGAACATCCCCAATGCATATCACGAAGATATTTGCATGTGTGTAGAACTTCCATTTGATATATTTTCCCATGTGGATGAAGACTACTTATTTGCCCATGAATTTGAGAGTGAGTTGTGTATTGTCTCTTGGTCAACTTGTTTAAATGTACGGTTTTAGATAGTGCTAGCTATAATGATGTTCACAACCTTTTCCTATTATGGAAATTATTTGGCTATTGTTATGGGTTTTGTCAATAAAAGTAGTGAATGGAATGTTTCAAGTTTTATTTGATCATACTAATGCATATTGTTAATTATTGTTGGCATTTGCGGTAAATAAACCATTTGCCATGCATGGCAAGGTCCACAATGTAACATAATGAAATCTTTCATAATTAAAGGTGTATATGCTCTAGGTCTTCAATATCTACATTAGTAGTAAAACATGAATTAAGTTTGCAAGTTGCTTCAACATTGTCATCCCAACAAACACAATCACAAGCATCAAAGCTGGTCCAATTCCAATAAATGATTGTATGCCAATTGTTTTGCCTCCTTGTGTGCCATGACTTTCTAGTCACTATAACATCACAACACAAATGTGTTGCTAGTTTCAACACTTGAACTTGTCTCCAATCCACATGTTGAAATAGTTCCACATGGTTCAAATTCATCAAGTGTAGTTGACAAATTTTTTGAGTATTTTGGAAAGAACTTCCATGAAAAGTCTTGTGACTATGTTGTGAATTATTGTAAAGCCATTTATGATTTGAAAATCCTTAGTGCACAACCTTAGACATTCAAAAGATTCATCCAATGTCACTACATGGACCGTTGCAACAAGGTCAATAATTGGTGGACTATCCAATGAATTCAATTGTAGCTTTTAATGTAACATCTACTGCCTCAACTAGTCTTGGATATTCTTTTATTGCATCAAGTAGCTTCTCCTTTTCTTCTTGGCGTAGAACTTAGAACACCCCTTGAACTTGTGCTATTATTTTTTAGTCATTCCAAGTTGTGATACATATAGTTTGTCAACTATCCAACAAATTATTCCATAATAACTACAATTTTGAGCCACATAATCTTGCTTTGCTTTTAGTGAGCCAAATAAGGAAAACTCAACAAGGGAAAATTCATATTTGTGTCAAGTTCAATTGGTCCACCTAATGATCATTTATCATGACCCATTAACATCATTATAATTGAACCAATGCAATAATTACACATCACCAAATTTGTATGTTGAAAAAATAATGTTAGTTGAAGGATTGAAAAACCATTTTGCCTCAACTACTCATCTATTTTTCCACTCATTAATATTGAATGTACAACAAGTGTTTGAATTTGATCTTAGAGAATTTCATGTAGTGGAGATTACTTTTAGAAAAGAAGGTTCTTAGGGAAACCATTGCAAAATTGGCACAAAACAAATGCAAGGGAAAATAATGAAAAATTGGCATGGATGCAATGTATAAACCAAGTACCATGTAATGAACATAAGAAATTGATTCTCTATTAATAATGCACAATTTTTGCACCATGTTAGCCTTCCATCACCTAACACCATATCATGGAAATTGCATGATTTTAGTGATGCATAGAAACATGGGTATCACATGTGTCATTAATATTGTCATGTTGATTGTGGCTATAATGTTGTAATAGTATCTTCAACGCAATGGTTTGTAACATGCAAACATTGTGAAACGACAATCGTGCATCTTCCATTGCCAAATCATAGCCTAGAACTTTTTTATGTATAACTAAAAACAAATAACTTGGAAAATATTTTAGTCAAATTTGGAATGTTTGGTTATAAGTGTGTTTGAAAACACTGTTTTTTTAAAAATTTAATCTTTTCAAAGGAAATATTTGGTTTAGGGGTGGGTTGGATTCATTTTCGCAAAACACCACTAACAAATCCAAAGAAGGTGTTTGGTTGGGGTTTGTTTCTCACATTAAAGGGCATACAACTATTCATAAATAAACCCTAAATCTTAACAAATATACAATGCACAAAAGTCACCAAATGACATAAAATCTTTGAGTCCTTTAAACACGAGAAGAAATTTTGTCCATTCCAACCATGTGTTTATGACTAGGGTGCAACTATTGTCCAAATCAATTCATTTTGCGACTACATATGTAATAGTTTTATGTCCCAATAAGTCATAAATTCACATATGTGACTATCAAATGAATGGATTTAAACTATAATCGTAGATGCAACTATAATTTGTGACACCTTGTGTTTGGATAATTGTTTTATGAAAAGTCAACATATTACTTATAATTAATAGTTCATGATCCATGCTAGTTACTAATTATGTTAAGTTAAGATAGGTTAATTATTATTATCTATATATAGGTAATAGTAGGTTACATCAATTATTAGTTAGGTTACGTAGATTGGGCATATAACTAATGGCATCATACATAATATAAATATAAATAATTTAGTATATACTGGTTATTTAATCATAATGTCAAATTAACATGAAAATATTATATGTATGAAGCATATTCAAATTTACAAATTTATTAATTATATAACATTATTTTTCATTTTCACTTAAAATATTATATTTTAAGTTTAATATAAATCATAAATAATAAAATTATTATATATTTTAAATCTATTATTGATCACTATATCTGAATAATTATATGTGAAATGCTTCTCAATTTTACATATTAAAAAAATAAAAAAATAATAATGTAATTTAAAATTAGTATTGGTTAAAATTTTGGGAGATATATCATTTATTTTATTATTTCAACTAAATAGTTTTTCCATGAATAAATCATGATCATTGAAATCTTATTAAACAAAAAAATCAAGTTTTCTCTTATTGAAATGATTTTTAAAAAAAAATCAATAATTGTTTGCATCATTGAAAAATAATAATAATGAATATAAATTATATAATTGCAAATGTATTTGCAGCATTGTATGACTACTAGTTTTACTATCATGCCACATCATGGCTTTTACAACTAATTGTCTTATGGCACTTGTCCAAGGTCACTATAAGCATTTTCAGTCGCATGTATCCATTACAACTAAAATGTGATTGAAAAATTAGTGATTAATTTCCAACATGTTTTAGTGAAGGAAACATAGTATTCCTCCAAAAGAGGGACCTTTGTAGATTCCTATTAAGCACTTTACATTCCCTCCAAAAAACTCAACATAAGATGAAATTAAAACCTAGGTTGAAATCAAATGGATAATTCATTTTTATTTCCAATTATTTTTCAAGTATGTCCTTTCCATAAATTAACATAGAATAACAATTTCAATTATGCTTATAATTTTTAGGTCCTAATGTTGACAAATACAAAATAATTGACAATTCATGTCTGTTAATAAAAGTAAAACATGTAAAAGAGGATAGGTCAAGTTTGAAACTTTATTTGGAGAAAATAGGTCTAAAAGAGAAAGTAAATCAAGTATAAAAACTATATCAAGGTTCAAAAAAAGGTTTGGATATATTAGATTCCAATGTGGAAGCCCGGGGGGGAGGGGGGGGACATTTAGTGTAGAGTTTGAAACCTACGTGCATCAAATGACCGTTTTTAGGGGGGGGTATTAGATAATTGTCCATCTTATTTTTTATCACCCTATTATTATCTTATTTAAAAATATATACATACTAAAGCCACCCTATATTAATTATAATCCATTATTTGACATTATTACATACCCTATATTATGATTAAGTTGATTATTTGAATACAAGGTACCTTATTTCTTAATTAATTGATTTATATTTTTACCCAATAACCAATATATTGCACCCTAAATTTTTACTCACACATTTTCTACCTTTTTTTACTAGTATTCCCCCCATGTGTCAACGAATAACACGTATAAGAGGGTTCACCATTAAAAACATGGACAAAAACCATAGATTATGTTTAGAACAAAGGTTCAAGAAATACTTGAATTACCATTAGATCCAATAATCTATAGTTTAAATTGCTAGATCAACGAGATTCAAAAAAGCAAGGGGTCAACTAAGTTATATAAATTGTTCATATGTTTATTTTTTTATAGCCTAAACAACAACATATATTGATTTATTGTGGGAAAACTTTACATATTTCTATATTCTTATGAACTTTATTTTAACATTCCTAGAACATGGATTAATAATATTTCCAAACTTATTATTATTTTTGGATTATTGGGTTGTATACAAGAAAGTGACTAACACACTATTAGTTGAGCCAAAACACACACCATTAAATTCCTAAATGTTGGGACTAGGAAGAACCAAGCGATCATGAACTTGATTATGCTTTGAAGGCAACAAAGTAACATGTTGGATTTGTAAACAACATAAAAGGAAAATGTGCACCATGTTCTTAAACTACAAACCTAAATATCAACATTGCAATTGAATTGAGTCGTTATTATAAGTAAGAGAGGAATGTGAACATATGAAACATTATAAGCGACAATGAATGTTGTTGACAGAGGCACATACATCACGAACTTGCCCCCTCCATGTATATATGCATTGACAACACTTTAACAATGTGTTTCAGGGGGGACATTTAGTGTAAAGTTTGGGAATTTGTGCATCAAACAACCATTTTAAAGGGGGGGGGTATAAGATAATTGTCCAACCCATTTTTATCACCCTATTATAATCTAATTATCTATTATATACATATTAAAGTCACCCTACATTAATTATAATCCATTATTTCATATTATTGCATACACTATATTATAGTTAAATTGATTGTTTTAGTAAAATGTAATTTATTTAAAACTAATTAACTTATAATTTTTACCCAGCAACCAATATATTGCACCTTATATTTTACTCATGTATTTCACTTGGGCGATGTGTTCAAGGTTAAATGCTAATGATGTGTTGATACAATCATTGATACGATGTTGTGATGACATTGTAACACATTGCAATGATTGATCATTGTATTACAATGTCATTACAACATCATATCAATGCTTGATAATATTTCATTAGCATTTAACCTTAAACATATTGTTAATTAAAGTGTTGTAAAAACAAAAATACATGGAGGGGGGCAAGTTTGTGATGTATTTCAAGACATGACAAGAGCTAATATGTCATGGAACATTCCATTGGAATTCAATTGAAACTAACATTCAAACTAGTATGTAAGTAGGAGCAAGGGTTTTGGCTAGGAGAAGATTAAATACAATTTATAAGACTATCCCCAAGTCTTGTGAATGATTAATTATAAATTGTGAAATAATAGTTGTAGTAGGTGTTTTACCAAGGTTTAACATTTTTAGAGGAGACAAATTGCAAGATGATTACATCAAACTTTTCAAACCACGGATCTACATGGCAAATAAAAAAAAAGCTTGGATGATTTATTTCTTGTTCAAGGGGTTCATACCTTTCTTCAAGAAGTCTATTATAGGTGGAGTGT
>Ga0116230_10005888_pt1 | contig 12043 bp, 11 predicted proteins | sample S1TSphfallax_3_FD_88678 | JGI IMG/M metagenome (GOLD analysis project Ga0116230, IMG submission 88678) | Host-associated microbial communities from peat moss isolated from Minnesota, USA - S1T2_Fd - Sphagnum fallax MG | ecosystem: Host-associated > Plants > Peat moss > Unclassified | place...
AAAAATAATAATAAAGTAAATAAAGTAGAATGAAATTGAAGGTCAACCCTAGGTAAGCATTAGAGAGTGGCACAAAAAACCACAATAGCCAGAAATATGGCGGAACTTGGCACGTACTCCCACGACACACACCTTACAATAGCCAAGTGCCCCCTCCTAGGTACCTACCCACCTACCCACCTACCTACCTACCCCCCTTCTTTGCCTTTTTTCCGACCCTTCCCGCTCGCCCTCCCTCCCTCCTTCGCTCCCTCGGACCTCCCCCTCTCCGCCCTCTTGCGGGAAGACTGCCGTCACTGGAGTTCCTTGGGTGCTTGCTGCTGCTTCTTCTCCTGTTGTTGCTTCTGCTGTGAGGTGCTATTGCTGCTGTGTTGTTGTTGGTGCTGCAGCTGCTGTGCGATTTTTGGTGGTGAAGGTGGTGGTTCTACTGCTGTGAAGTGGTGGTGGTTGTTCTGCTGTTGCTGCTGCTGTGAGGTTTTTGGTGGTGGTAGTTTTTATGAGTAGGGAGGTGGTTGAGAACCAAGTGTGTGAATGAAGCATGTAGGCGTGCAAGGAATGGGAGGTTCTAAAGGTATGGCAAAAGCTGAAGTTGGATTTTTTTTTAAAAATTTGGGGGGTGTTCTGGTTGTGTTGGTAGTTGCAATGGGGGGGTGGTAGATTGCATTGCGCAATAGACAATTGCAAGGTTTCGTTTAAAATACGGTGCTTAGGAAGTGAGGATATACTTTTTCTTTTTTTCCCCTTTTTTGTGGGTTGGTTTTCGTCCTGTTGCACCGCATTTCCTTACTACGCTGAGCAAGAGTGAAGATGAATCTATGGGTTTGGGGTTTTGGTGGAGCTCACTCAGAGTGGGGGTGGCGAGGCGGAAGAGGGTTATGCGAGGTTTGATGACGTTGCGTGTAGGCGAGGGGTGCAATAGTTGGTTTTTCTCATGTTGGACTAGCCTCTAAGAAGAGAAAGAAAAGACACTGTTTCTCCATAGCCTTGAATAAATGGAACTATAGAGTATGACTGATTACATGGTTGGAGAGAAAATGTAGCTTTTGTGAATATTGTCTACTCTGTAATAGTTTCAGAGGATTACCCTTCATCAAACTGTTGTGTATCTGTGGAGTTTTTTCTCTGCAATTCATAGATTTTGTAAATTGAAGATGGGTTTTTATATGGGAGAAGAAGCAATGCAGTCTGTGCCAGGGGATCGATGACTTTAGGGAGATTGTAATCAAGAATGCAGAAATGTAGCTAGGTAATGAATGTGTCACCATTCTTGCTTCTGTCATCTCAGCTCAAGAACTGAAAAATCTGAGCTGCCTGAAACTTCTTTATTGTGACATCGTGTGAAGTCATGGGGTACATTCTGAAGGACCCATGTCTGCATTGTTGCAGTATCCAGACATGGTGCTAATTTTATATTCAAAAGTCACAAGATCTTAGCGGACATTTCTTCAAAGACCAGAGCTCTGTTGTGAAGACAATTCATCTTTTCTTTTTTCCCTCTTCATCTTTCTTTCCCCTTGTTGTGTAAACCCTTTCCAACTTAGGTGACATGAAGTCTCCTTCGTTATCTGACTATGATGCTGTTGCTGGTCCATGGTATTATGGGGCAGCAGGGTTACATGGCCATACGCCAACATCAACTGATGATAGGTATGAGCGGCATAGCATCGATGGATCAAGCACCATAAGTACAGATGGGTTGGCCTCAGAGCAAATGCTGGGAGATGGTGATATAAGCTTCAGGCACACACATGGTGAAGATGTGGCTAGTAGTTCAGATGGATCATCGCCTTTGGGTTGGCCCCTTGGGAGGACAGATCGGCCAAGTGGGGAGCCTTCTCCTTCATCCTCGGAATTGAACAGGAGCAGGGATCTATTTATGTGGGAGGAGAAGAGAGAGAAAAGACAAACAGTACTTTCTGGTACATTTCCTTGCAAAAGATTTCAGACTGAACCCAGAACCATAAAACCCCTTAGCTAGCTAGCTCAATGGCTGTTGCACAAGAAGGTGGAATTATTGACTAGGAGGAATATCAGGTCATGTTTGTTGCCCCAAATCATGCCTGGTTAAATTCAGATGGTTTTTAAAAGATGGGTTCTCTTCACAAAAAACCTTGTTAGTGTGCCATGGGCTGGTATCAATATGAGACTGTACAGGGAAAAATGTTTCAACAGATCTTGTTGCAATACTAAATGCTGGGAATTTTTTTGTTCCATCTGTTATTGCAGAGGTAGAGTTGATGAAGGAAAGATTTGCAAAGTTGCTGCTTGGGGATGACATGTCTGGTGGTGCTAAAGGAGTCTGCACAGCCTTGGCCATCTCCAATGCCATTACAAACCTCTCAGGTATCTGCTTTTGATGCACAACTACCCACTGAAAGAAACCTACCATCACCCTGGCTTGTTCCAACCCTGACCTCCCCTCAACTCATCCAATCCTTCCTTGCACTTGCATGTATAAATCTTAAGTTAAAGAGTATGTCATTTGAGTGTCAGGAGCTACTTGCTTGAAGTGTAGGGTAAGGCCCAAGGTTGAGGGCATTACCAGAAAAAGGGGCTGTGCAAAACAGTAGCCAAGCATGGACCCACTTCTGGTAATGCTCTCAACTGAGGGCCTTACCTCATGTAAAGACCTGCTAAAATTTGCAAAACAACAGAAGTTACCTCCCAAAAAAAGAAGATCCTGCCTGCGATTTCTCAGAAATTTTGGTGCAGAACATGCCATCTAAATATGCTAAAAAACTTTTGGCAGGTCTGTAAGTAACTGCTGAACTGCAGGACAGCATCCTGTTTGGCCACTGGACCCTATTGGTGGATTGTGTGTAGCATTTGCATTGATCCAGCAATGGGTGTCAATGATGAAACAGCAAACAATAATTATGATATATGCTGTCTGTAGGCCATATATTAAGATGTTTTGGTCACCTGTCTGTTTGTAAGAGATTGTTGTTAAAAAATGAGATTTGGGTGTGGGTGTGGTTCCAGCTTCCCTTTTTGGTGAGCTCTGGAGGCTAGAACCACTTGCTGAGGATCGGCGAACAAGATGGCGGAGGGAAATGGAGTGGCTTCTCTCAGTCAGTGATCACATTGTAGAGTTGGTCCCTTCATGGCAAACTTTTCCAGATGGTACAAACTTGGAGGTAAGGTCTCATAAACACACCTTACTGCCAATTTGCTTCATTGGGCCCTTGCTCCTGACACACAGAAACCAATCAGTGGCTTGTGGATCAAGAGTGTCCATCAGTTATTCAGTACTGGTGCAGATCTGGACTAAAAAATTCAAGCACTGGAATCCCACTTCATAGCTCATTCACATCATGGCAATTTCTGGTTTATTCTCCCTTTCACAGAATGCAGAATGTTTTGGAGAGCTCAAACTCTCAAGACAACCTTGTTATTCAACCAAGGAAGAGAAAAGTTGTATTCAGCTACCATCCCCAGTTCTTGTTTGAAATGGAGTTTAGGGTATTGAACATTGTTAGTAATTTGATGCAGGTGATGGTGAGTCGACCCCGCTCAGATCTTCACATAAATCTTCCAGCTTTACGCAAGTTGGATACCATGCTAGTGGTATAATATGACCCACCTGTCTGTGCTTTTTTTTTCAATGGAGTAGCAGCACTCAGCAAGTGTGACTTGTGCACTGGGCAGAGTATGCAAACAAGTCTCTATATTATTGTACTCGCACAAGAATCTGGTTGCAATTTTGCGATCTAAAACTTCACAGGAGTCACTGTAGTCCAGGAATTTATTTGCCATGATTTGATACCCTTGAAAGTTTTGGTTTGTGGAGTTTTCTGCAATTTTGACAATCTCATAAATGTTGGAATTTGTTTTGCCACTTGGTGAGTTTCTCATTTGATTTTGTGGATGTTCAATAACAGGACTCGCTGGACAGATACACTGAAACAGAGTTCTGGTATGTGGATCGAGGCATTGTTATGGCTGAGAAAGATAACCAGGGTGGTCCCAAGCTCTCTCTTCAACGGCAAGAAGAGAAATGGTGGCTGCCAACTCCAAAAGTACCAGTGAATGGTTTGTCCGTGGAGGCAAGAAGACAGTTGCAACATCAAAGGGAGTGCACGAGCCAAATACTTAAAGCAGCCATGTCCATCAATGGGCAGGTCTTGTCTGAGATGGAGGTCCCTCAAATCTACTTGGACTCCCTTCCTAAGGTGCGGTTTTTTCAGTGGCATGTTTGGTCAGATCTGGTGTATAACCACTCTTGAAGTAATGTGCAAATGACATCGATCAATTGTGCTGAAAATCGTAAATTTTATTTGTGTATTCAGAGTGGAAAGGCAAGCCTTGGAGAATCTCTATACAAAGGACTGTCATCAGAGAAATTTTCAGCTGCACAGTTCCTATCTACATTAGATCTCTCAAATGAGCACAGTAAATTGGAAATCGCAGATCGGTTAGAGACAGCACTACTTGTATGGCACCAGAAGATTCAGACAAAACAGTTGAATCCAGCATCAAAATCATCTTGGGGCATGATGAAAGACTTTGTTGCGGATGAGAACAAGCGGGAGCAAGTTGCTGACAGAGCGGAAAGTTTGCTCCTTTGCTTGAAACAGCGGTTTCCAGGCCTGACACAGACAGCTTTGGATATGAACAAGATACAGTATAATAGGGTAAGTGACAAAAACCAGTCCACCATTGAGGTTCTCTTTCCATTAGGCTGATGTGATCACAGTGGCCTAATGGAAAAGCCACTGGCATAGGGCCCTGTTTCTTGCGGCAGGGCCAGTGCCTTTCATTGGAGAGGTGCAACTGTGGTGAAAATATGTAATTAATTGTGTTAGGAACTCTGGGAACACATGTTCTCATGAAAAGAAGGACAGATGTCATTGTATGGTGAGTCAATCCCTGACTCACAGCTCTCATAGCTCCTGCAATTGGTTGATGCTTGACTGGGAGAGCTGTGAGGTGACTGAGCACAGCTACTTGAAAAAATATAATGGAAAGCTGTTGTGATCACAACAGCTGGAAAGATGCCGTATGTGTGGCTGCTCTGCCTGTTGTACCCTTCAAATCATTCATTGACCCAAGTCTGAATTTGCTTCTGATTCAATGTAATGTGTTTTTATCATAGGGATGGCAGCCAGTTACTGATCCAGGTTTCATGCAAATTTGTCTGCAGGATGTAGGGCAATCAATACTGGAGAGCTACTCAAGGGTGCTAGAGAGCTTGGCCTCCACCATCATTGCCCGCATTGATGATATCCTATATGCTGATAACCTTGTTACGATGTCAGCTGTTCCAACAGCTCCAACATCAGGAAAATCCGGAATCCCTCATTCAAAGAGGAACCATGGATCTTATACTGTGCAATTACCGGCTGTTGGTACTCCTCATACCACAACTCCTTTTGTTTCTCCCAATACTTCACCAACACCCAACTCAAACATGAACTCAAATTCAGTGCATGATGTTACGCAAGGAACAGTCCTCATACAAGGACCACATTTAACCCAAGTATTTTCAGATTTTCTGTCTAGTGAGAAGCTAGAAATGGAGATGAAGAAAGAGCAGGAAGATCTGGTGAAGATCCCTCCCGATGCAACCAACACATGGAGTTATGCAGGTGAACTTGAAAACAGCAATGCTTTGCACAGTCCACCGAGTCGAGACTAAACTTTCTTTTTGGTTGGGCTCTTGTTTCTTTTTCTCTTTTTTTGTTGTGTACATCTGATTCATATCTAGTGATCAGACCTCAGCAACATGTGGGTCACACTCTCTGTCCTTGAACAGTTTCCACACAAATTGCTACTGTGGATTTGTGCATATTTGTGGGACTTGGAGTAGGCACTTGTTAAATGGACAAATATACTAGGTGATAGTTTCTTGGGTTTTTCTTTTTCTTTTGTGCTGCTGACTTCCTGGTTAGGTGAACCAGATATGACACTCTAATATTCTAGAATTTAATTCTTTTGAACTCATGTGCAATTACGTATCACCCCAGGCTGTAATGCTATACAGATTTCAGATTTCAAATAACAAAAACCCTTGACCCACATTATCAGAGCGACTGAAATTGTGCCCATGGAGAATATGGGTCCACTGCGGAATCCCTCCTTTGGGTCAGAGTTTGAGTCACTGTGGCAAGTATTACCTTTTTGAGGATTGTCCAGGGTTTTCTACAAGCAACTCCTTTGTCTTATTTGGTTACTCCTCCAATAGAATTAACCTTGGATTTTTCTTTTGGTTTTGTCAGGTCACTAGGTATTGGATTCTTATGATTTCCTTGGATTTAGCACACATAGAAATTTACTAGTGTATTTGGAGGGTATCTTATATGCATTGAAAATGACTCCTTAAAAATGGGTGGCACCTTGTCTACCTCCTGGAGGCGTCTTGTTAGGTGTGAAGTTCCTTGTGCGCCTGCTGCGTTGCAATCCATGTATGCATAGGTTATGAGAACATATGCCTTTATGATGAGTGGACATTCCTGAAATGCAGGGGCAGACTTATTTTACAACTGGACTTGGCTACCACCTTGTTCAAAGTTCTAAGCCCTTATTTCTTGAATGTCCCCCACCATTGCACCTTCCCCTACACTTAAAAGCATTCGGAGAAAATTGGTAGTGTATTTGGAAAGCACCTTATATCCATAAATAGTCCTCCTAGAAAAGAGATCTTACACAGAAATAGGCTCAATGTCCTTCCTACTCTTTAAGGAGTTGGTGTAACAAACCTCCCCTGTCCTATACCTGATGTGTACATATGTTTAAAAACTCTTGTTGTGGTGCTTGCGCTTCCCCAAAAGAGGGTGAAATTTTGCACTAGTTCATCAAGGAAGAAAAAACTCTACTCTAGCCTTTGGGGGGGGGGACCCCGGTGGTCATTTCGTATGTTAATTGTGGTAGAGTCACTATTGTCATGAAATAATACACAAGAAAATAAAGAATGGAGAGTGAATTGATTTTATTTAATTATGAAAACATTAATTCATATGTTCAAGATTCATCAGATGGCTTTTGTTGCTCTCTAGAAATAGACAAGCTCATTTGCACATATATAAGTTTTAGTTGTATAATTTGGATTTACATCCATTTAGTATTTAGCGACAACTAAGTTTTTTTTATTGATTATGTGCCTAAAATAGCCAAATTATTATTATAATTATCATTGATCTTGTGATAGAGCAATGGATATCTATAGTAAGATTGTTGTGATAATATGGTATGCTTTGCACAAGCAAAATTAGACCAAGATTCTCGATATGTTGGTTCAAGAGTCTTCCTAACTGATAATGGTCACATGTTCAAAAAGTTGAAACATATGATTCTATAAGGAAAAAGCTACAAGTCCAAATTGCAATTACTTGGGTGTAGTCATTGGAGATAGTTCGCATATAGAGTTTAGTAAGTGTTGAATGGAAGGATGGAGTGATACAAAGAGCTTTCTATGAAACTCCAAACGTAAGAGAAAACCTTCTCACACAATATCTTGCAATTGTTTATGATAGCACCTCTTGTAGACATTATGCAAATACATTGAGGGAGAGGTTGGCTTTAAGTAAAAGTGAAAAACACCATTGCACATTTAGTGTAACAAAATTCCAAATCTCAACAATGTTCAAAAGTTTGGTTGTAACATTTTTGTTCATGTGCTTATAGTGTTTGCTTGTAACCAAGAAAGAGCTTAAGAGTTTTATTTACTAGATGGATAGTCATGTCAACAATAAGATGCAACAATTATGCAAAATCCATCTATTGCACCAATTCACAAACCCATTGCATTCCCTCATATCTAACCTTCAACATATATTTTAGTTGTTGGTTATATCCTTCATTTGAGTAGACCTACCCACATTGGGTTGCAAAAAAGGCAATGTGTAGTGGAAAATTTATGAACCGCTCCTCTTAGCCATAGCCTAAGGCTTGACTTGAAAATTATTTATTCTTCCTACTGAATCTTAAGAAACCAACATTAACATTAGGAGTATGTCCATTTTTTAAAAATTAGAAAAAAAAACCCAAAAGCCATAACAAACACACACACATGCCTTAGTTATTCATTACTCAAACCTTATTACATGTTCCTCCTTGTATAGATTCATGTCCAACCCTCCATTGATACTCTACAAAAATGGCTATACCATGCCCAATCCATCAACCCTAAACTATTATGTTACCTCTCTAAAAACATGTGTTCTTCCCAATCTCCACACAATTGACTAAATTGTGTCCAACTTCTAGCACCAAAAATACTCCATCCTACTTAAAACTGCATATCTCAAGTTTTCTCCACACCCACCTTCTTCAATATGCTTCCTTTTTCCATAAAACCCTTTTCACACCCACAATCCACAAGCTTACATGCATTCATTAATTTCCATCATTGAACATGGATTCCACCCCATAAAATCCTCCAAAACATTCCAAAACCAATAATAAAAAAATAAAAATCATCTTTGTGACAATCTCCTTAACCCAATTTTCAAAGAAAAAATTGCAAACTTAATTTGGTGTTACATAGATAAATTTATATGCCCTTGAATACCTATTAAGTGTAATCAAATGTGTTAAGTGGTTATGAATGGCAAGAAAGTAGAATAGTCATTATTTGTAACATCTACAAAAATGATGACCAAACATGGAGGGAATGTTTTCCATCAATTGTATTCATGTTTTTAAAAATAAAACTAATGAGACACCTTATGTGTCAATTAGTGTGTTGTATTTACGTAACTATTTCTTTATGGTATTAGAACAAGGCTCCAAGAAGGGTTAAAAGGTGAACACCTTGGTTCAAGAGATAAAGTTTTGTAAAAGGAAAGAGATTCAATGAAAAGAGGATTAACATGAAACTTGAAGTTTCATTCTTTGTCAAAGAATGATTGTGATTAAAATGTTGCGAAGGTACTTAATCTCTAGCAAGGGAACTATTGATAATGATATTCTTATTTTGATACTTCTTTTGAGAATTAAAAAAAATAAAAAAATTAATAATGGCCAACAAAGATTGTCTTGTATTGAAACAAGCAAGTTGGACAAAATTCTTGTATTGCAAATTATCACATTTGGAGTTTTAAACATTTTGATGAAAAAAGGGTTGTGGAAAGTTGTAGATCCAGACAATATTTAGACATACCACTAAAAGAATGGGAGGCAACCCAAGGAAAATTTCAAATCAAGGCATTGAACATCATTAATCTATTTGTTAAAGGTGATTTTTTGGGGTCATAACACATTTTCAAGACCCTTCGAAACATTGGACAACTCAAAAAAAAACATTAAATCAACAACTTTGGAGTCAACTATATCAAAAATTTCATATGTGAATCATGCATGATCCACGGCATGACAATGGTGGACCTAATACCAAATATTAACAATTTACAAATGTAATTGTTAGGCATTGGTGAATAAGACAACAAATATGACATTATTATGAGGTTACTTATGTTCACATTGTCATTAGAGTTCAACAATATTGTACAAGCTATAAGTAGTGAGAGGCAATTTTTATTTTCAACAAGATGTCAAAAAAACTCATATTTAAGAAAAAAAATGAATCTAGTTGTAGACCAATATCAAAGGCAAGGTTCACATTCAAAAATAATAATGGTGTGAACAAATAAGCCATCTTTCAATGCTACAAGATATTAATGTGGAGCACACAATAAAAGAACTAATGGGGACAATAAAAACCAATCAATCCTTGCAATTATTGTGGCAAGTTTGGGCATCTCACAAGGACTTATGATGAGTTTCAAAATAAAGTTACACAAGAAAACCCATTTTTTGAGATCGGAAAAATGGAATAAAATTGTTCTTGAAACTATTCAAGATCAAATTGAGTTTATTCAAACTTATACATCCTCTGCTTGTTAATTTTCTTTCCTTGTGCTACCACTTAAAAGGTTTGCATCTAATGTATTAGGGTAAAATCAAGGTAATAGGAGCCATCAATACCTCTTGAGTTAATTGTGACCAACCATGGTAGGCTAATGTGGTAGCATGGGATTACTCGTAAAGTCATAAAATAGTGATACATGACAATGCTTTGATGTTTTTTTACATTGTTTCATCATGCTAAAAATCAATAGTTATGGGCTTTAAAACATATTAAAACATATTTTATATTTATTGAATTAACTTCAAACTTATCCAAATGCTAAATTAATATATTAAAAATGATATTTTACATATGCAACACACATTTTTTACATTATCTTAGTTTATAAGATTTATAAACACATTGAAAAAAAATTGGTTATTTTCCAAGTGGCTCTTATTAATTAATTTTATCATCTTACATTAATTTCAGGAGGTGTAAAATATAGATTCTCACATGCCACTTTTGGGCCACCAAACCATGTTTTTACCCACCATTCCTATTTTCTTTCTATGTCTAGAGCACTAATGGCTACATTAAATATCTCAACAACTTATTTGTTTCTTTCATTACATGCATTAATTGTGTTCTTAGTGTTATAAGTTATATTTTATTTAACATGGTCTTTTTCTTTTAACAATTTTCTTTTATAGTCTTCCTCCTACATGCACTCAAAGTTCTTGCTCACATTTCTCTTTCCTTGAGGCATTAACATCCTTATGGCAAGAACAACTAGTTCATTTTTACCTATAGAATTTGCATTACATGGTAAATATGGAAATGGTGGATGACATTCCAAGATTGCTAAATATCATGAATTTTGTGTGCTTAAGCTACACAACACCAAGAGAATGTGTCAAGTACAAATGAACATAATTCAACAAGAAGGTTTGACTTTATTCACTTTTATTTATGTGGCCCAATACCAATACACTTATTGTTGAAAGCAAGTTATTTTGTGACTTTCACTAATGATCACAATTATCACACTTGGGTGTTTTTTTTTAAGGATAAAAGAAAAGACTTTAAAAGCTTTTGAGTAATTCAAGGCACACCATAGGTGGAACCTCAAAGGTCAATCCATGGAAATAAAAATAAAATGTGAATTGATAGGGATGATGAATACCTCTCCAAGTAATTCAAAGTTCTTGTTGAACATGGCATTTGGAAAGGAATTAACTCAAACAAAAAATCCCCCTTCAAAGTCAAGTTTCTGAAAAGAAGAATCAAATGTTCCTAGAAAAGGGGAAAGGTAATTTAGCCCCATAGACAAATGTAGCTATGTTTTTATCAACAAATGCCATCAGCATAACAAGTTTTTTGGTTAATTGGTTTCATACAAAACTTAATTTTAACACAATACATGCATAACAATTCATTGGTAGAAAGTCAAACTTGTAAGCAATCTAACATTAGTTGAATGCATTGCTTATGTTCATATATATAGGTCCTTGAAGTTTATGGAAAGAAGTTTGAGCCAAAATCCAAGGCATATGTTTTTATAAACTATAATCAAAAGATTAAAACATGTACATGTTATGCAACCTTGAATTATGAATGGTACACACATCAATGGAGATGTGAGATTTTATGAACATTGATTATACTACTCCAAAGAGACAAAACAAAATGTAAGTCCAACACAAAACACTATTGAAGGTAAGGGGTTTTATCTACCCTTGACATGGGCTCATATTACTACATCAATTGCACCAATTGTTATGGCACAACCTTAAAAGTAAACACCAACTTAAAAACTTGAGAACTCCTCAAACAATCCTGAAACATGTGCTTCAACTCAATTTATAAATAAAAAAATTCAAATAGTGGATGTTTCACTTGAAGAATTTTTTTAAAAGTGTTTATGAAAAGAAATTAAATGATCATAAGTGGAATTGGGTTGAACAATGGCTTGAGACTTGGAGTGTGCATGAGATTACAAAGACATTCCCAAATAAAGTGGGAATGTGTGGAAATTAAACAAACACTAACCAAAAATGAAAGTCGAAAGCCCTAAAGTGTCTTGAATTTTTGGATCAAGATTTCAAGGACCAAACCTTGTTTAAATTGAACTTTTTTAGACCATTGGAAACTTTGTGCATATTAATAAAATGGGGTAAAATCCCCAAAACAAGGATTTATCTAGTAATAATAATATTGGTCATTTGAAAGGTTGGAAGTCAAATTGCAAAAGTG
>Ga0116230_10005889_pt1 | contig 12042 bp, 9 predicted proteins | sample S1TSphfallax_3_FD_88678 | JGI IMG/M metagenome (GOLD analysis project Ga0116230, IMG submission 88678) | Host-associated microbial communities from peat moss isolated from Minnesota, USA - S1T2_Fd - Sphagnum fallax MG | ecosystem: Host-associated > Plants > Peat moss > Unclassified | place: USA...
GGGCACCATGTCCGACGCGAGCCGGATGCCGTACCGCGCAGCCTTGTTCCGCAGTTGCTCGTAGGCCCAGGTGCCGCCGAGGTCGTCGGCGATGCGGTAGTCCTTGAGCGAGTAGGCCGAGGCTACCGCGTCATGCTGGCCCATCAGGCGCTTGATGGTCTGCGACGCGGTGCTGCGCTCCCAGAGACCGATCAGCCACAGGGCGTTGATGCCGCGGCTGGCCAGCAGCTCGAACTCTTCGCCGGGGATGTGGTCAAGCCGGTGGATGTGCCACTTGTACTTCTTCGAGAGCTGTTCCAGCCAGACGTAGGTGCTCTTGGCGATCATGACGACGGTGGGCATCCATGCCTGGTCGGGGCTGAAGGCCTCGTACTCGTTGAGGGCCGGCGGCTGCTCCTGCGCCTGCCCCTGGGCACGGGCGCTGCGGCGGCGCGCGGCCTCCTCGAAGCCGACAAACTCATCGCCATCGAAGCCTTGAGCGTTCCACTTGTCGTCGGTGAAGCGGTACTGGCCGGTTGGCGGGTGGAAGGTCGTCCAGATGGCGATGTCTTCTTCACGCAGGACGTCGACGGCGAGCAGGGTGCGGCGCAGAGACTGCGAGAACTCCGGGCCGAGGTGCTCCGCCCAGTGGTCGCGCATGTAGGCCAACTGGCCGCTCAGGGAGTCCGGCGAGGCCAGCATGGGCGCGAGCAGCGCGTCCAGCAGACTGCCCTGAAAGGCAGGAAGCTGCGGGCGGGTCGCAAAGAACTCCGGCAGACCCTCGGTCATCTTCCTGTAGATCGTCTTTTGTTCGAGATCGCGGTCGTCGAAGAGCGGTTTGAAGGGTTTGAAGGCGGGGTTGGCGTTCGCCAGCCAGAGCATCAGCAGCTCTTCGAGGGCGATCTCGCGGTTAGGCACGTCGTGTTTCGCGTTGGCTTCGACCGCCGGGGTGACGGAAGCGAGCCACTGGGCGGTGGTCTGACGGCCGCGATAGACGGCGACCACGGGAAACTGCGCGGAGAACTCCAGCAGGAGCCTGTCGACGGGTTCGCGGTTCGCCTCGGATTCAAGCCAGCCGAGCGCCCGCGGCATCAGGTCGGGGTCGAGCGTCTCGCGGTAGCGGGCGATCATGGCGTGGTTCAGCTCGTCGATCAGACCCATGGCGAAGAGCGCCGCGGCGTGGAGGATCGGGCCGGTGCTGCCCGCAGCGGAAAGCGCGGCGTTGTACTTCTCCACAAAGTTGCGGCTGGCGGCGAGGTTACCGAAGATCACATTGCCGGCATAGTTGAACAGCAGGTCGTCCACCCCGGTCTGGTTGCGTATCTCGCGGGAAACGTGAAATTCCATGCCTGTGACCTCTTACCTTCCAGTGGGTGGTGCAGCCGGGCGGTGCGCGCCGAATGACGGCCCGGCGGAGTACATCATGCTGCGGGTTCGCCTGAGGTGTTGGATGCACGGGGACGCAGATCGAACACCGAGCCGATCGTAAGGAATAGTACCTCACAACGTATTATGGCCCCGTGACGCGTGTCGTCGGCGGGGCCATGCGCCATGCGACCACCTTTCAGCGGTGTGAGGCGGGGTTCGGGGCGGCAGCTAGAACCGGGCGTAGATGCCGATGCTCGGTTCGCTGGTGATGGTCTGCTGGTTGATCGTAAGGTAGTTCTGGCCGAAGTCCGGCGCCTTGTAGAAGGTCGCCCGGTACTGCGCCCGCACGCCGAAGAACTTCGAGAATTGGTCATCGACGCCAATGTCGCCGTAGTAGGTGGCGCGGGCGCGCTCGGGAAGGCTCTGTCCGCCGAGCGGAGTGGGCTTGAAGGCGGTGCTTCCCGCGCCGACGGCCGCGAAGGGCTGCACGCCGAGGAAGCTGGGCAGATGGGCGACGTATCCCAGGCTGTACTCCGAGGCATCCGCCTGCACACCGCCCGGCGGAATGGAGAAGTTCTGCGTGTACCGGGCGTAGGTGTAGTTGAACTCCAGGCCCAGCAGCGGGGACTTGACGTACCGGATCTGCACCAGCGCGCCCAGGGTGGAGCTGGCGTCAAGATTGACCGGCTGGTTCAGGTAGTTGCTGCCGGAGACGCTTTTGGTCTGAACAAACGTACCGCCGACGCCGACATCGAGCCGGTCGAGCTGGCGCGAGAGAAAGGTGACCTGAGCGCGGGCATCCGTAGCTGCGAACAGTGCGACGAGACCGAAGAGAACGCCCTGAACCCAGGACAACCGAAGCAGTTTCAACATCGAGAAGAGACTCCTTTAAACAAACCGCAAGATTGCGCGAAACAAAACCGCGGGAACCGGGTCGAGACGGGAATGCACGACAGTGAGGACCCGATTCAGTTTACGTTACAAAGGCAAGGTTTGGGTTCGGCGGGGCTCCGTGCGCGCCGAAGGCCGACTTAAACGGGCGCTTTCGCGGAGCAGAGCACCTGAGCAAAGCCGCAAGTTTATAGTCGCAAGATCGCAATCGGTATGTTCCAGGACGTCTTCAAAGCCAGATTGAGGTAGGGTTTTGTCTTTGCTGAAGATGGAAGTGGAAGAGACAGTCGAAGCGGAGCTTGAAGGGGAGGTCGTCGAAGCGGAGTTGCAGGATGCGCTCGCCCCTCCCGCTCCGGAGAAGCTTCACCCCGTCTGGCCCCTCGCCGTGCGGGAGAGATCGCCGATTCGGCGGGCCTGGCCCGCGCTCCGCCAGGCCGCGCTGTTGCTGGTGACGGCGCTGGCTGCGATCGCGATCGATGGCTACCACCCTTACGCGGAGGATGCCGGGATCTACGTCGCCGGAATCAAGCAGGCGTTGGACCCCGGTCTCTACGGTTCAAGCTCGTTCTTCATCGCACCCTACCTGAAGGCGTCCGTCTTCTCGCATCTGATTGCGTGGCTCCTGCGGTCGCTCCATACCGGGCTGGACTGCCTCCTCTTCACGATGCAGATTCTGACGACGTGGCTTCTGCTCTACGGGTGCTTCGAGCTGGCGAGGCGGTGCTTCCGGCGCAACCACGAGCGGTGGTCGGCAGTGCTGCTGGCGGCGGCATGCCTCTCGCTGCCGGTGGCCGGGTCTTCGCTCTTCATCATGGATCCCTACCTGACGGGCAGATCGTTTGCGACGCCGCTGACGCTGCTTGCCCTGTGCGCGTGTCTCAATGAGCGGGCGGGGCGGACGGTTCTGCTGCTCCTGCTGGTGGCCCTGTTTCATCCGCTGATGGCCATCTATGCGACGGGTTTTGTGCTGCTTCTCTGGGCGGTGCAAAGGAGATCGTGGACCGGCGCCGTGGCTCTGATGCTCTCCGCGCTCGCCGCCGGCGCGATCACGCAGTACTGCCAGCGGGCGGTCTTCGAGTCGCAAGCGTACCGGGCGGCTGCCGACTCGCGCGACTACTTCTACCTCAGCCGATGGCACTGGTACGAACTCTTCGGCCTGGCCGCTCCGCTGGTGCTGTTTGCCATGTACGCGCGCTGGCAAGGGTCGGGCGGCAACGATCGGTCGCGCGTCCTCGCAAAGACATGCGCTCTCCTCGGCGTCACATCGATCCTGAGCTGTCTCTTCTTTGCGCGGGAGGCGGCCCACTCGCACCTGATCGCCGCGCTGCAGACGATACGCCCGTTCCTGTTCCTCTACCTCTGCATGTTTCTGCTGCTGGGCGGGGTGATCGGCCACATCTGCGGCAGAGAGCGGAGATGGCTGTTCGCAGCGCTGCTGCTTTGCACCGGGGCAGGTCTGGCCTTCGCGCAGCACCGGACGTATCCCGCCTCCGCGCAGGTGGAGCTGCCCGGGATCGCGAGCCGCAATGGTTGGACCCGCGCCTTCCTGTGGATACGGGAGAACACGCCGCGGCAGGCGGTCTTCGCGCTGGACGCCGACTACATCCATGCGCCTGGCGAAGACGCGCAGGGCTTCCGCGCGATCGCCGAGCGGGCCTCGCTGGCCGACGCCTCCAAGGACGGCGGCGCCGCCGCCGTCTTCCCCCAGCTTGCCGAGCGCTGGATGGCCGAGAAGACCGCAACCACGGGCCTCAACGCCATCTCCGACGCGGAACGGCTTCGCCGGCTCGCGACCTTCCATGTCGGCTGGATCGTGCTCTCCTCCGCCGCAAGTACGGCGATGCCCTGCCCGTTCCAGAATGCCGCCGTAAAGGTCTGCCGTCTGCAATGACTTCCGCGTCGATGCCCGCGCCTGAGCATCTAGAATGAAGACACGGCATGGCAGACGAGAAGAAATCCAAAGAGAAGGCCGCGGACAAGAAGCCCGGCGACGACGATGTCGTCGGCAAGGTCTACGACAGCCGGCTGATGCGCCGGCTGCTCACCTATCTGCGGCCTTACAAGCTGCAAACGGCGCTCTCGGCGGCTGCAATTCTGCTGAAGGCGGCGAGCGATGTGCTCGGCCCGTACCTCACGAAGGTTGCGGTCGACACGTACATGACCGGCCTGCCGCCGGAGAAGCTCTCCTGGCTTGGCCGGCATCTCAGCCGCACCCCCATGACCGGAATCACCCAGATCGCCGGGCTCTACCTCGGCGCCCTTGGCGTCAGCTTCGTGCTCGAGTTCTTCCAGACCTACCTGATGCAGTGGACGGGCCAGAAGATCATGTTCGATCTTCGCAGCCAGATCTTCCGCCACATCCAGCGCATGTCGCCGGCGTTCTTCGACCGGAACCCCGTCGGCAAGCTCGTCACGCGGGTGACGTCGGACGTCGACGCGCTGAACGAGATGTTCACCTCGGGCGTGCTGGCGATCTTCGAAGACGTCTTCGTGCTGCTCTTCATCGTCATCATTATGCTGCGGATGAGCTGGCCGCTGGCGCTGCTGACGCTCGCAGTCATCCCCGGAATCCTGTTCCTGACGAGCATCTTCAGGAAGAGTGTCCGCGAGAGCTATCGCCGCATCCGCGCGAACATCGCGAAGATCAACGCGTTTACACAGGAACACGTCAGCGGCATGAGCATTGTGCAGCTCTTCAACCGCGAACCGCGTGCCTACGCCGAGTTCGTCGCCGTCAACCGCAGCCATATGGCGGCCTGGACGGACGCGATCTTTGCCTACGCCTGGTATTACCCGGCGGTGGAGCTGCTGAGCGCCTCGGCGATTGCGCTGGTCATCTGGCGCGGCGGGTTTTCCGTCCTCCACGGAGCGGTTACCCTTGGCGTCCTCATCGCGTTCATGCAGTACGCACAGCGGTTCTTTCGGCCGATCCAGGATCTCAGCGACAAGTTCAACATCCTGCAGGCGGCGATGGCCGCGAGCGAGCGCGTCTTCCACCTGCTCGACACCGAGTCGGAGATCGTTTCGCCTGCCGACCCGCACGCGGGCGACAACTCCGGACGCATCGAGTTCAGGAACGTCTGGTTCACGTATCAGCCGCTCGATGCGGCGCAGAAGGCCCGCATCGCCGCCGCCTCCGAGGCCGAGCTGCGCACCTTCGCCGACATCGAATGGATTCTCTGCGGTGTCTCGTTCACGATCGATCCCGGCGAGACCGCCGCGATCGTCGGCCACACCGGTGCGGGCAAGACGACCATCACGGCGCTGATGATGCGCTTCTACGACGTGCAGCGCGGGGCGGTTCTGGTCGACGGAGTCGATGTCCGATGTTGCGATCTCAAGCGTCTCCGCCAGCGCTTCGGCGTGGTCCTGCAGGACTCCTTCCTCTTTACGGGAACCATCGCCGACAACATACGCCTCGGAACTGGATGGATTACGAATGAGGCTCTCGAAAGGGCTGCCGACGAGGTCAACGTCGGCGACTTCATCCGCTCGCTCCCGCTGCAGTTCCAGGAGCCCGTGAACGAACGCGGAAGCACCTTCTCCACCGGCCAGAAACAGCTCATCAGCTTCGCCCGCGCTCTGGCTCACGCGCCGGGAATTCTGATCCTCGACGAGGCGACCAGCTCCGTCGATACCGAGACTGAGATGCGGGTGCGCGAGGCCCTCGGCCGCATGATCACCGGCCGCACCAGCATCCTGATCGCACACCGGCTGTCTACGATCCAGTCAGCCGACACCATCCTCGTCATGCACAAGGGAACCCTGCGCGAGCGCGGCACGCATCAACAACTGCTCGCCGAGCGAGGGCTTTACTACAAGCTGTACCAGCTCCAATATCGCGACCAGGAGGCGGCTGTGACCGCATGAGCGAGAGGCGCTACTTCGTTTGCGCTTCCAGGATTGCGACACGCTCCATGAGTGGAGAGAGCTGCCGGAATACCTCTGTTTGATTGTTCGCTCGGAGAGACGCGAATTCGGACCGCATCTCTGCGCGGAACGCCTCAAACGTCTTCATAATCGAGTCATATTGAAACTCGGTCAACCTCTGGAGCAACTCGGTTTGTTTCTGGAGCGCCTCGAGTCTCGCCGTATGCGCCTTCAAATCCGGCGCAACTAAATCCTGAATGACCTGCCGCAGACCCGTAATGATGTCAGACATGATCTCCTCCGTACCTCATTGTCCGCCAAAGCTCCCAATCCGTAAACAACCGATTGCCCAACAAACGGGTGCCCCACGTCTCGATTCTGAGACGTGGGTTCCAGCCGCCGCCTTGCCACTCCTGTGCGATTAATGGCATCTTTCCCCGCTCTCCCCTCCGCTGTGTGTAAAATCTCGCGTGTAGCGTTGGACTGACGAACGTACACAGCGACCATCGAGGAGACACCGCAATGCCGAAGCTGACCCCAGGGAAACTTGCCGGACTCAAGGCCGTCTCAAACGACGCCGCCGTCATCGCCGCCGCCGCCATGGACCAGCGCGGCTCGCTCCAGAAGTCCATCGCGAAGGACCGCGGCGCGGCCGCCGACGCGCATGACCTGGAAGAGTTCAAGCTCCAGGTCACAGAGGTCCTCACCAGGTACGCCTCGGCCATCCTGCTCGATCCCGAGTTCGGCCTGCCCGCCGCGAAGCACCGCAACGGCAAAGGCCTTCTGCTGGCCTATGAGAAGACCGGCTATGACTCCGCCACCGAGGGCCGCCTGCCCGACCTGCTCGACGTCTGGAGCGTTCGCCGCCTGAAGGAGGCTGGCGCCGACTGCATCAAGATTCTGCTCTACTACACGCCCTTCGAGAAGTCGCACATCAACGACCTGAAGCAGGCATGGATCGAGCGCATCGGCGACGAGTGCCTCGCCCACGACATCCCCTTCTTTCTGGAGTTCGTCGGCTACGACGTCTCCGGTGTCGGCGAAAAGTCCGTCGAGTACGCCAAGCTGAAGCCGTCGGTCGTATCGGGCGCGATGGCGGAGTTCGGCAAGCCGCGCTACAACGTCGATGTGCTGAAGGTCGAGGTGCCGATCGAGATGACCTACGTCGAAGGCACACGGGCCTTCAAGGGCGAGAAGGCCTACACGCGCGCCGAGGCGCTGCAGCACTTCCGCGACGCCGAGAGCATGACCCACAAGCCGTTCATCTATCTCTCGGCCGGCGTGACCAACCCGATCTTCATCGAGACGCTGGAGCTCGCGGCCGAGTCCGGCACCAAGTTCAACGGCGTCCTCTGCGGCCGCGCCACGTGGTTCGACGGCATCTCCATCTTCGCCAAACAGGGCACGGACGCCTTCCGCAAGTGGCTCGAGACCGAGGGCGTGGAGAACATCAACAACGTCAACGAAGCCCTGAAGTCCGCCAGCCCGTGGTATCTGAAGTACGGGGCGAGCAGCCTCGCGGAGTTAGGGTAGATCACACCGCAGTGTGGTCGAGATGACGTAAGGCTATCGTGACGTTACCGCGGCCTAAAGAGGCTTGGCTCCAAGCCGGCTGTTCGTAATTCCTGATAGAGCTGCTTGTCAATCTCGGCTACCTTCTCCGCGAAGGGGATGTATATCAGGCCAGCAATGTCGCTCGGGTGCTCAACCGTACTCTTGATCAGGATCGCTACACGTTTTCGGCCGAGGCTCGCGAGCACCATGCCAAGCTCCATCACGACATTCTGACGGGCGCGATACTTTTTCTGATCTACGGCACCGGCAATGTAGCCCTCATCGTCCGGCGTTACCAGAACGCAGGCATACGCCACATTTCCGTTTTGACCGACGTAAGACTCAAGTTTTTCAATGAGCGTATCTCCTGCGGCTGGGAGTTGGCTAAGGATGATAGGGTTCATCCCCATTCGTCTTAGGATGAACTCGAGTTGGTCTCTTGCGTCCGTATCCCTGCCGTAAACAATGAAGACGTCTCAACCTCTGCCTTGCGCATGACCGACCTGTTTCGACACGTTCGGTTTGACGCCTGCCGATTTGGCTGGCTTTGTCTTTTGCAGCGACAGCACATTCGCGGTAAGCTCGGATGCAGTCCCACCTGGAACCAGCTTGCCGGTATGGTAGACCGAGAATATCTCGCCCGTGTGGCACCGTAGCTGCGAGCCGTCTTGAATCGGATTTTCATCGAAACCGACATTACAAGACGTAAGATAGTACTTGAGTTCGTCAATCGTCATGTTGTCCTCGAAACCCACAATTTACCATATGAAGACGGAGAAACAGGTCACCATAATTACCGACGGCGCATGCATAGGAAACCCTGGCCCTGGGGGCTGGGCTTGCATATTGCGGTATAGGGAACACCATAGACAACTCTTTGGCAGCGAACCCGAGACGACCAACAACCGTATGGAGTTGATGGCCGTGATCGCCGGATTAGGTGCGCTTAAGGAGCCCTGCTCTGTCTTGATCACGACTGATTCCAATTATGTGAAGGATGGCCTTAGCGAGTGGATCGAAAACTGGAAGAGGCAGAACTGGGTGCGTAAAGTGAAGGGGATGCCCGGTAAACAGCCCATAAAGAATCGGGATTTGTGGGAAAAGCTTGACGCGCTTAGGATCAACCATTCCGTTAGGCTTGAGTGGGTCAAAGGTCATGCTGACCATCCCGACAATAACAGATGCGATCAGCTTGCAACGAAAGCGGCGAGAGAGCAATTGCATTCCTCAAATCAACGGCAGCATGCTCCTCTTGAGGTTGAGCCATCTTGGGCAATCTCAACTTAGCGAATGGCCGAACGGAATTCGCCCCGAAGCGTATACAGCTTTCCATCAGGACATTGCAATAAGTTCATTGGCTTGGCAGTCTTGTGCCAAGCCCAATTCCGTAGTCGGAAATTGAAGAGTGCGCTCAAGCAGCGAGGATCAATAGTGGAACTCTTGAAGAACTTTCAACGTCTGTGCGTATACGTCTGCCTCTCTTCCAATGTCGCCTTCTCCCAGCAGTACACCATCAAGAAGCTCGTCTTCGACGGCCCCACGCCCTACTCGCAGTCCGCGCTGGAGGCCGCCGCCGGCCTCAAGCCCGGCGACACCATCGCCAAGGCCGATCTCGAAGCCGCGGCGCAGCGGCTCGTCGACACCGGTGCCTTCACCGAGATGCAGACCACCCTCGATGGCCCGCTGAAGGCCATCTCGGTCGTCTTCAAGCTGAAGGCTGTCGATCCATCGCGTATGCTCACGGCGAGCTTCGCCAACTTTATCTGGCTTCCGGCGGACGAACTCTCCACAGAGATCCAGAAGCAGGTTCCGCTCTTCAACGGCACCGTCCCCGAGGCCGGCAATCAGCAGGACGCCGTCCTCGCCGCGCTGAAGCAGATTCTCGCCGCCCGAAGCATCGATGCCGCCATCGCGATGACGCCCGTCGCGCCCTCGCCGAGCCAGCCCTTGCGCCTGATCGAGTACAGCGTCACCAGGCCGGATATCCGCATCCACACAGTGAAACTCAGCGGAGTCACGCCGCAATTTGCGGCGGAGAGCGACAAGCTCGCCCTCATGCTTGCAGGAAGCCGCTATCGCGAAGGGCTCGCCCCGGCGAGTCTTTCGAATATCCTGCTCGCGCCGTACCGCAACGCGGGATACCAGGCTGCTGCTATCGCGTCGCTGACGCACAGCGTCGCCTCCTCGACGGCCACGCGCGTCGATCTGGACGTTGCGGCAACCGTGGAACCGGGCGAACTCTACCACGTCTCGCACCTCGACTGGGCGGGTTCGCCGGAGATGAGCGCCGAAGGCTTCGCTGCGGAGGCCGAACTGCATCCCGGGGATGTGGCCTCGCGCAAGGCGCTGCTGCTGTCGCTCGGAAAGCTGGAGGCCGCGTTCCACAACAAGGGATACATCGACGCCGTCATCACCGCGACGCCGCACCTCGATGCTGCCGCGCACACGGTCGCGTTCACCGTGGCTGCCGATCCCGGCGCGCAGTACACGCTGAAGAGCGTCACCGCGCTCAACCTGACCGACGCCCAGCGCAAGGACTTCGACCGCGCCTGGAACATACCGCCGGGCGCCGTCTTCAATGAGGGCTACGTCAAGTCGTTCCTGAAGAACAACACGGCGCTGCTGAGTTTGGCGCAGATGACGGCGTCGTTCAAGGTAATCGCCGACCCGGATGCCCACACGGTCGATCTGATCATGAACTTCGTCAGGGGCGCGGGATCGGCACGGTAATCAGTCCAGTAGAGCGGGCTACCCGGCGGCGATGATCTTACTGACACCGTTGGCGAAGGCCGCGGGGTCGAACTCCGTGCGCAGAATCTCATCCGGGCAATCGGTGAGCAGCGCCACTCTCCAGTTGCAGACGAAGGCGACGGTCTGCTCCGGCTTGGCGGTCTTGATCTCCGAGCACAAGGTCTCGGCGTCGTGGATTCCCTCCTGGCCCTCCACGTCGATCAGCACCAGTTGGTAGGGGCGGCGCTCGAAGATCTCGAGAGCCTCCGCGGTGGAGAGGGTGGAATCGACATCGAATCCGGAGATACGGAGAATCTGGTCGCGCAGAGGCCGCAGCATCTCACGCTTGCACAGATGCAGAATTGCCGGCTTCGCCGGGGGAGGGCTGGTAAGGGGAGATTCGTTCGACATCGCAGTTCGTTTCCTGTCTCTTTGGGCCGCACAGCGCAGACACTCCTCTCTTGGCCAGCCTTGAGGAAGGCCGATCCATTCGAAGGACTGTCCGCCGATAACGACATCTTACCGGCCCATGTTGCCATCTGCAAACCGGTCCTGTTCGGTCTGGTTCAGCCAGGTACGGTCCGGTTCGGGTCTGGGCGAAGCGCCGGGAAGCCATCTCTTGTGCGTGAAAGCGCACTAGACTGAATCATCGGCGCAATTTCAAACTCGCGAATCTTTCTCTCCGCCGGAGAGGCAAGCGGCGACCACTACGGCGCGCAGCTTATCGTTGCCCTCAAAGCCGGCCTTCCCCATGCCGAGTTCTTCGGCCTCGGCGGGACCGAGATGGGGGATGCCGGGCAGCGCCGCATCGTTCGCGCGGAAGACGTCGCCCACATGGGCATCACCGAGGTGCTCCGGCACGCGCCGTTCATCTACACGCAGTACCGCAAGCTCGTCCGGGCCATTGAGCGCGAGCGCCCCGCCGTTGCGATCCTGATCGACTTCCCCGACGTGAACCTTCGCCTCGCCAAGCACCTGAAACGGCTCGGGATTCCAGTGGTCTACCTGGTCAGCCCGCAGCTCTGGGCATGGAAGCGACGACGGCTGCGCTGGGTGCAGGAGCGGGTGGCGAAGATGCTGGTCATCTTCCCCTTCGAGGCGGAGTTCTACCGGAACCGCGGCGTCGACGCGGAGTTCATCGGCCACCCGCTCGCCGCGCTGCCCTTGCCTTCCGTCACGCGCGAGGCGTATGCCGCGCACTACAAGCTCGATCCATCGAGGCCCTGGATCGCCCTCCTTCCCGGCAGCCGATGGAAGGAGGTGACGGCAAACCTGCCCGCCATGGTCGAGATGGCCAGCCGCCTGCCGGTTGCGTGCGAGTACATCCTTCCCGTCGCTTCGACGATCGACCGGGCGCGCCTGCGGGAGTTCGTCAAGGGCTGGATCTCGTTCCAGTCCTCAGCCTCGGCTGCTCCCCTGCCCTACATCCACCTGGTTCCCGATGCGCGCGAGGCGCTGCACCATGCCCGGGCCTCGGTCGTCGCCAGCGGAACGGCGACGGTGCAGGCGGCGGTGATCGGGAACCCATTCGTCGTGGTCTACCGGGTCTCCGCGCTTACGTTCGCTCTGGCGAAGCGGCTCGTTCGCTATCCGCCCGAGATTCCTGCGGAGCTCGATGACGACGGCAACCTGCCCATCGCGATGGTCAAC
>Ga0116230_10005890_pt1 | contig 12042 bp, 8 predicted proteins | sample S1TSphfallax_3_FD_88678 | JGI IMG/M metagenome (GOLD analysis project Ga0116230, IMG submission 88678) | Host-associated microbial communities from peat moss isolated from Minnesota, USA - S1T2_Fd - Sphagnum fallax MG | ecosystem: Host-associated > Plants > Peat moss > Unclassified | place: USA...
GGGCCGGGAGGCGCTGAGCCAGGGAAAGATCGCCGCGTTTTTAGTCGCCGGCGGTCAGGGTACCCGGCTCGGTTACGACGGCCCCAAGGGCGAGTATCCCGTCACGCCAATCAAAAACAAACCGCTGTTTCAGGTCTTCGCCGAGCAGCTGCTCAACCACGGCAAAACCTTCGGGAAACCCGTCCCCTGGTACATCATGACCAGCGACATCAATGACGCCCCGACCCGCGCGTTCTTCAAAAAGAATAATCACTTCGGCCTCAACCCCGCCGACGTTTTTTTCCTTCAGCAGGGAATGATGCCCGCCTTTGCCATGGACGGGCAGATGCTGCTGGCCGAGAAAGATTCCCTCGCCCTCAGCCCCGACGGGCACGGGGGCAGCCTTCGCGCCCTCTACCGCAGCGGCGCGATCGCCGACATGCACCAGCGCGGCGTCGAGCATCTCTCCTACTTCCAGGTCGACAACCCGCTCGTCCACGTCATCGATCCGCTGTTCATGGGTCTGCACATCCTCACCGGCAGCGAGATGAGCACCAAGACCATTCCCAAAGCCAACGCCCTGGAAAAAGTCGGCAATCTCGTCGTCGGCGACGGCGCGGTCCAGGTCATCGAGTACAGCGATCTTCCCGAAGCACTTGCCGTGCAGACCAACCCCGACGGCACCCTCCGCTTCAATGCCGGGTCGATCGGTATCCACGCCCTGTCGGTCAAATTCGTCGAAACGCTCAATACCAGCGGCCATCTCAAACTTCCCTGGCACCGCGCGGAAAAAAAGGTCGCCTATGTCGATGAAAAAGGCACGCTCATCAAGCCCGACAAACCCAACGCCGTGAAGCTGGAACAGTTTGTCTTCGACGCCATCCCCCTGGCTAAAAATGCCATGGCGTACACCACCGAGCGAGCCGAGGAATTTTCCCCGGTGAAGAATGCCGAGGGCGTGGACTCCCCCGCCACCTGCCGTCGAGATCAGATCCGCCGTGCCGCCCGCTGGCTCACCGACGCCGGCGTGCAAATCCCCATGAAAAATGGCCAGCCCGATGCGACATTGGAAATCAGCCCGCTGCTAGCGGTCAACGAAACGCAGCTGAAATCCAGGCCCATTCCAACGAAGATCGACGCGGGGTCGAGCGTTTACCTGGAATGACCCTACCACCAGCCGACGACTCTGAAGTACGCCCAAAAGCCGGAACGGGCGCGCAGCTCGAGAGCAAAATAAAACCTGTTAACATGCTTAAAGCAGATTAAAACATGTCGGAGCAATAGATGCTGAAAATGAAGAACATTCATTCGGTCACGGACTTCAACCGCAGAACAAAAGATTACATCAAGAGGCTGAAAAAAAGCGGCGAGCCCGAGGTCCTGACCCTCAACGGGGAAGCGCAGCTGGTCGTTCAAAGCGCTGATGGATATCAAAAGCTGCTGCAGGCCGCGGAGTTGGCTGAGTCATTGGCCGGCATTCGCCGGGGCCTTGATGAAATCAAACGCGGCGAAGGGCGGAATCTGCGGGAGTTTCTTGCGGAACTTGCGGCAAAACACGGTGTTTCTCTGAAATGAGGTATACCGCTATGCCCCACTTCGCCCTCATCCTCCCCGCTGCCGGCAAGTCGACCCGCTTTGGCGGGCCGCGCAACAAGGTCCTGGAATTTCTCGGCCCTCAGCGCGTGATGGTCCATGCAATGGCCCCGTTCCTGGCGCGAACGGATCTGGCGCGCGTGCAGATCGCCTGCGCCGACCCCGCCGAGCTGATGCCGATGCTGCCGACCGATCCACGCATTCACTGCTGCACCGGTGGTCCGTCGCGGGCGCATAGCGTGCTGGAAGCGCTCAAGAAAGTGCCGGATGATGTCCAATGGATCGCCGTTCACGATGCCGCCCGACCGCTCATTTCCGCCGAACTGATCGATCAGACTCTGAAAGCCGCCGAGCAATACGGCGCAGCCGTCCCCGCGCTGGCGGTGACGCTGACCATCAAACAAGCCCATGGCCCCCTGCCCGCGCCAGTCGAACGGACCATCCCCCGCCATTCGCTGTGGGCCATGCAAACCCCTCAGATCATGCGGCGGACCGCCCTGCTTGATGCCTTCGCCCGCTGCCCGATTCCGCTGGAACAGGTCACCGATGATGTGCAATTGCTGGAACTGGCCGGTCACGCCGTCTGGCTCGTCCCGGGTGAAGAGCGAAACCTGAAAGTCACCACCGCCGTCGACATGGTCCTGGCGGAATGGTGGACCAAGCAGCCCCTTCCGTCCTGATACCTGCCAACTTTCCTCAACTGAACGGGCTTCGGGTATAGTCCAGCGGATGCGGCGATTCAGAACCGTCTTCACGGATTTCATCGGTTTGTGCAGGGTCTGCGGAATCCGGGTCGGCATTCGATGGTTGCTGGCCGTGCTCAGGAGATTGCAGGAGTGCTATTCTGTCGGGCACCTGCAGCCGGCGGATAATGCCCTGGGGGAAGGTCCCTTCTCGCTGCGTTTCGGAAAAGCCCGCGCAAAGTTGGTCGCGGAATGCGTTTTAACCGGTGTCCGCGAAACGTGGGTTCGGGACGGTTACCTCGGGGCTGGCTTTCTCAAGATCCCGCCCAACGCAACGGTCGTCGATCTGGGCAGCAACATGGGCGGATTTTCCACCCTCGCCCTTGGACATGACCCCGGCGTCCGGGTGATTGCCGTCGAGGCTGACCCCGAACAATTGCCCCGGCTGCAGCGCAATCTCGAACTCAATCGATGGACCGGGCGAGTCAACGTGATCAATGCGTTCATCGGCGCACAAACCTGCATTCAGCAACAGATGGCCCGCGAGGTTCGCTTTCATGGCGTGCCGACCCTCAGCGAAGAGGCGCTCCTGGAGAGGGTCGGCAGCCGCATCGACTTTCTAAAATGCGACATTGAGGGCAGTGAATTCGCACTGTTCCGCCAGGGCAGCAAACTGATTGAAGCCGCCGACCAGATCGCGATGGAACTCCACCCCCATGCCGGCGATGTGGACTCGATCATCCAGCAACTCAAGGCGGCAGGATTCGAGACCCGCGCTCATACTGAGCCCCCCACCACCACCGTCCTCGCCCGGCGAGCGCGATAACTGCCCGCCACGCCGGCTGGCTCATTCCCGGTCAGGAGCGAAACCTGAAAGTCACCACCGCCGTTGACATGGTCCTGGCGGAATGGTGGACCAAGCAGTTGCGGTGAACAGCCAACGCCCGGCAGGCGCGGTGCAGCGGAACCCAGGTTCACTCCTGCCGATGCGGAGCGGCGAACTAAAATTGGTGCATTTCAGTTGCCAAACACTTCGGCGACGGGCGCTTTGAAGCCCGGCAGGTGGGGTTCGCAGACGATGTCGCCTCCCATGGCGAACAGCACCGGTTTGGCATTGGGACGTAGAAGTGATCGCCGATTGGTGTTGGCCTCCCCTATCCCGATGCGTGTTGCATTGGGTTGTGATCCGGCGGAAGGCTCGAGTCGACCACGGCCAGAACAGCAGCGGTGCGGACGAACGACGCTGAAGCCGGATCAACCACCGCTCTTTTCCGGCTGGTTCGCTTTCGCCCTGCCCGATACCATCCGGCGATGCTCCACACACCACGCGCCTCCGCTTTTTGTTTTGCCATGATTGCCGTCTCGCTCGGCTTTGCCTTGCCAACCCGGGCCGACCCGGCGGTTGAAGCGCGGGTTGACAAGATCATGACCCAGCTCACGCTGGACGAGAAAATCTCGCTGCTGCATGGAGTTGATAATTTCTACACAGACCAGGTCAAACGGCTGGGCATCCCGCGGATCAAAATGACCGATGGTCCGGTCGGTACGCGAAACGACGGCAAGACCACCGCTTACCCCGCGGGGGCGTTACTGGCCGCCACCTGGGACACCGCGATCGCGGAACGCGAGGGGGTTGCGCTGGGGCGCGATGCCCGCAGCCGCGGGGATCACATTCTGCTGGGACCGGGGGTGAACATTTATCGCCAGCCGCAGAACGGGCGGAACTTCGAATACTTCGGCGAGGATCCGTTTTTGGCCGGGCAAATCGATGTGGGTTACATCAAAGGCGTGCAGTCGCAGGGCGTGGCCGCATGCGTCAAGCACTACGACTGCAACAACCAGGAGATCGAGCGCGGAGCGGTCGATGTGCGGGTGGATGAACGCACGCTCCATGAAATTTATCTGCCCGCTTTCGAGGCGGCGGTGAAACAAGGGCATGTCCGGTCGATCATGGCTTCCTACAACCGCATCAATGGCGATTATGCGACTGCCAATCACTACCTGCTGACCGATGTGCTGCGGGGCGAATGGGGCTTTGACGGCGTTGCCATGTCCGACTGGGGCGCGGTGCATGCCACGCTGGGACCGATCACCGCGGGTCTGGATCTGGAGATGCCGGACCCGCATTATTTTAACAGCAAAACCATTCCCCCGCTGCTGGCAGATGGCAAAATCACCCAGGCGATGATCGACGAAAAAGTCCGGCATCTGATTCATCTCGAGGTCGAGATGGGCTGGCTGGATCGGGAGCAGAAAGACCCGGCGATTTCGCGTGACGATGCACAAAACGATGCGACCGCGCTAGCGGTGGCCCGCGAAGGAATCGTGCTGCTGAAAAACGACGGCAACCTGCTGCCGCTGGATCGTGAGAAGGTGAAGAACGTCGTCGTGATGGGTCCCGGAGCGGATCGTTACATCCGCGGCGGCGGCAGCTCGGAAACCAATCCCACCCGGCCGATCACGATCCTGGCGGGGCTTCAATCAATAGCGGGAAAAGTGGCGATCACGCACATTCCGTTTAATGAATGGCGCGACAAGAAATTGAGCCAATTGGCCAGGGCCAGCGAATTTTTCAAACCTGCCGATGGGAAACCGGCATTGACTGCCCGGTTTTACAACAATCCCGAGCTGAAGGGCGAACCGGTGCTGGAGCGCGGCGACAGCGCGATCGATTTCGACTGGAAAAACAAGCTGCCGGCTGCCGAGGTGACCAATCATGCTTTTTCGGTGCGGTGGACCGGCGCGATCGAACCGGCTGAGTCGGGAACCTACCAATTTGTCACCCGCAGCGATGATGGGTCCCGCGTGTTTCTCGATGGAAAACAAATCGTCGACAACTGGCACGACCAGGCGGCGACCACCGCATCGGCCACGGTCATGCTCGAAGCGCATCATCATTACGCATTGACGGTGGAGTATTACAACACCATCGGCGATGCGAGCATGCAGTTCGCTTATTTTGCCGCGCCGTCGAAGTTCACGGCAGAGCAGCAAGCGGCGTTGGCCGCCGCCGATGCGGTGGTGGTTTGCGTGCATACCAATGAAACCGAGGGCGCTGACCGTCCGTACGCGTTGCCGGCTGAGCAGGAGCAATTGATTGCGGATGCGACCGCCGCGAATCCGCATGTGGTGGTGATCCTGGAAGCCGGCGGAAATGTCGCGATGAAAAACTGGATCGACAAGGTGCCCGCGCTGGTGGATGGGTGGTTCCCCGGTCAGGCCGGCGGGACGGCGATTGCTGAAATCCTGTTCGGTGACACGAATCCCAGCGGGCATTTACCGGACACATTTGAAAAGGACTGGCCGGATTCCCCGGCGTTCGGGCATTATCCGGGCAAGGCCCAGGTTGACTATGTCGAGGGAATCTATGTTGGCTATCGCTGGTACGACAAGAAAAAGATCCAGCCGCGGTTCGAGTTTGGCCGGGGTCTTTCGTACACGACTTTCGAGATGAAAAACTTGAAGCTGGACAATGTCGCGCTGGCCCATATGCCAATCGCGTTCAATGCGACTCTTGATATCACCAACACCGGCTCCCGCGCCGGGGCGGGGGTGGCCCAGCTGTATGTTCGCCCGCCGGGTGATGAAAGCGTTGATCGCCCGGTGCAGGAGCTGAAAGGCTTTTCCCGCGTGGAACTCAAGCCCGGTGAAACCCGGCAGGTGTCGATTCCGCTGGACAGCCGATCGTTCGCGCATTGGGATGTCGAATCGCACAGCTGGAAGGTGATACCGGGGAAATATGAGATTGCCGTCGGCAGATCGAGCCGGGATATCTGCGCGACGGCGACGATCGAGGTGAAGTAGATAATTCCGGTTCCCTCTCCCGGTAATCCGGGAGAGGGTGTGGGTGTTTTTGGGTCGTCGAGAAACGTTCGATGCTCTAAATCTCCCTCACCCCGACCCTCTCCCAGAGTACCGGGAGAGGGAGGAATACATGCACGTCGTTCTTAAAACTTCAGCTGCAGCTGAATCTGCGTTTCCCAGTCCTGGGTGTTCTGAATGATGCCGTTGTTGCTGGTCAAAGCAGCCTGACGCGGCACATAGGTTTCACCAACCTGGATCTTCAGGTTCTCTCCCAGCGGATAATAGTTCAAACCCAGTTCGTATTCGTCCATCTCGTGCGGCAGACCGTTGGTGTAGAGCTGGCCGAATCGAGCGGCGAGTTCCAGCTTCTGGGGAATCACGAAGTAACCCGATTCGATGAAGTAACCCACCTGCCCGATGCTGGATTTTGTGTAGCCCGCTTCGATCGGCCCGCCGTTGCTCTGGAGGTGCTGGTAGTAGGCTTCACCAAAGACGGCCCAGCCTTTGTATTTGGTGTTGAAGTCGGCGGCGTAGCGTTCGATCTGGCCGTTCACGTTATATTTGGCCGCAAATCCCTGCCCGGTCGCGGATGAAAGACCGCTGACCCCCAGGCTGGTTTGCGCACCGGGGAATGCCGTCGCGGTGGTGTTTTGCGATTCATACCCAAAACCGCCGCCCACTCGCCAGACCAGCTTTGCGTGATTTTGCAGATCGGATTCTTCGGTAAAATCTGACAGCTTTCCCGACCCGACAAACTGCTCGCGGGTGTAAACCGCCAGGCGATTGTCCCGGCCCCCGTTGGGGAGGGTCGAGTCGATCAGGTTTTGTGAGTTTGATCCGTTGCTGATCATCAGATCGTAACTGATGGTGTTGCCCGCCACCGCTCCCAGGACATCGACGCCAAGGGCGTAACCCGGGAGGAACGGGATCGCCGCGTCGCTGAGGTCGGGGAACATCAGCCCGCCGTAATTGGTCGTTGAGCGGAGCGGAGTGAACGGGACGATCAGCGAGCCGCCGCGCACCTGCAGTTCGGGTGCAAAGCGGTAACCGGCATACAGTTCATTGATCTCGAACGCGCCCGCCTGCGGGCTGCTGGGAGTCGACAGACTGCCGAAGTTCCCCATCATTTTGAAGAACACATTCTTGTAGATGGTCCCCTGCACCGACAGTTCGCCGTTGAAGAGATTGAACCCGCTCAGATCCTGAATGTGATCCGCGCCCAGGGCCGTGGTCTTGAGGGTCGTCTTGTTTTTCGCCTGCTCGAACGTGTACCGCAGATCGATCAAGCCATTGAACTGGATGTTGAAATCGTCGCCCTGCTGGATGTAGAACCCGTCGTGGTAACCGGCTTTGAAATCACCGGGAAGCACAATCGGTTTGTTCTCGACAAAGACCGTGCTGAACGGATTCTGCCCCGGCGCGCCCAGGCCAGGGGTTGCGGTGGGAAGACCGGTGACGGGCTGGGTCGTGGCAGGCAGGACTGTATCCTTGGCTTCCAGTTGGTTTACCTTCCGCTGGAGATCGTGAAGCTGGTCGGCCATTTCCTGAGTTGTGGGCTCTGCCGCCCGAGCCAGCCCGCTCATTGCAACCACCGCCGAGAACACTGCCGCCGCTGATCTGAATTTACCTGCCGCCATGAAGGGTCTCCTGAAAGTTGGGCTCGACCTGGGAAATTCCAGGGACTGCCGGGTCATGGCGTTGTATCGGCGGGCGATGCTTTTTTATCCGAGTAAAATTTGGGGTGCGGGAGTATGGAAACGATAGTCCGATAATGTCGGCGTCTCCAGGGTGACGTCGGCATCGGCGGCTTTTTTTGGGGCTCATCATTTACATTCCGATGTGCCGTTCGACGGTTGCATTTCCACTTCCCGAGGCTCTGACCCGCTCGCGCGTTCTCCTTTTTCTGCTTCCCCTTGCACCCTCGCACCGGTTCAGCGATCCTCGACCGGCATTAATATGAGCTACGCAAGCGGGACGATCTGCTTTGTTTTCGGGCTTGGCATCCTGCTGCTGGCGCTGACCGATCTGCTCTGGACCACCTTTCTCGAAGGCGGACCGCCGATCTCGACGCGCGTCTGCCATTTCGCGTTTCACCGCACGCTGACGTTTTGCCGGGGAAAGGATCGCCGCCTGATCGGTTTTGCCGGGCTGGCGGCCATCATCGGCACGCTGGTCACCTGGACCGCGATGGTCTGGGCGGGCTGGGCATTGATCTTCAGCTCATGGACCCCGGCATTGATCGATTCCGATACCAGGCTGCCTGCCGATCACTGGGCGAGAATCTATTTCGCCGGGTCCACTATTTTCACGCTGGGCATGGGAGACTACAAACCGGTGGGCCATGCCTGGCAGCTGCTGGCGGGGATTGCAGCGGGAAGCGGGTTTCTGATGTTTGGCACCGCGCTGGCCTACCTGATGGCGGTGGTTCCCGCCGCCACGCAGAAACGGCAATTGGCGGTGGTCATCTGGGCGCTGGGCAAAAGCCCCGATGACATCATCATCCGCGCCTGGAACGGCGCGGACGCCACCGCGCTCTCGCCGCATCTGATCTCGCTGATCCCCATGCTCGCGCTGATGGGCGAAAGCCATCTGAGCTATCCGATCCTGCATTACATCCACAGCACCAAGCGCAGCGCCAGCCTGGCGGCTAGTAGCGTCGCATCGCTGGACGAAGCGCTGACCATTCTCGAATGCGGGCTGCAGCGCGGGTGCAGCCTGGATCTGCCATCGCTCGGTGCGGCCCGGCAGGCGATCACCGAATTTCTGCAAACGGTGGAACCGGCACTGATCGCCCCATCGAAAGATGATCCCCCCGCGCCCAGCTTGAAAATGCTGAAGGACATGGGTGTGCCGGTGGTGGACGATGATCTCTTCAAGCAATCGCTGGCGGTGCTGACCGAGCGCCGGCGGATGCTGCACGCGCTGGTGCGGAACGAGGGCTGGACATGGGAGGCGGTCTGGCCCAAGTCGTGAGCGGAAGCGCAGCCCAAGTCTCGGCGCGACCTTGCCCGCAACCGGAGGAATTTCTCGCGCAGAGACGCTGAGGCGCAGAGAAGAACGCGGCTTCGGGTCTGCATTCAACCTTGGCCCCTTTCTTTCCGTGAATTCTCTGCGTTTCAGCGCCTCTGCGCGAAAATTCCTGCGTGGAAAACAAGCATTCGCGGGATATCTTTGAAGGATCTGGCCAAGGATGGAATGAAACGCTGATTGCGGAATGACCCTGAACTCTCCCGCATTTTGATTCTGGCAGAATGGGGATTCTGTTATACTCCGAGCCATGGCAGCCCTGATCGAATCCGAAGCACGTCCGATGGCGCCGTTTGACCTGGCGGTGATTTCGCAGCAGCTGGCTGAGGATGTCAGCCGGCTGGTGCCTGATTCCGAGGGGTACACGGTGGCGGATTATTTCAAGCTGGATGGTCCCTACCTCGTTGAATATGTCGACGCCTGCCTGCAGGTGCTGCCTTCGCCGGATTCGTTGCATCAGGCAATCATCCGTGTTCTTTGCGTTTTGCTCGAAAAATGGCTTGAACGCGATCCCGATGCTCGGGTCGTCGATTCTCCGTTCAAGGTTTACCTTGACGACCGGCGATACCGCGAGCCGGACATCGCGATGATGCTTGGCGTGCATGCTCACCGCCGGGAACGAAAATTCTGGCGCGGTGCGGACCTGGCAGTCGAGGTCATCAGTGAAACCAATCGCCAGCAGGATGTGGTGACGAAAATGATCGATTACGCAGCCGCGGCAATACCGGAGTATTGGATCGTCGATCCGGAGGCAAAAGCGATCAGTGCGTTTGTCTTGGTCGAGGGGACATATTCGCAGATCGAGTCCACGGAGTTTGTGCGAAGCCGCGTGAGGCCGGGCTTTGCGCTGAACGTGGCCGAGCTGTTTGCCACGGCAGAAAAAAAAGCGTGACGCCCCTGCCTCCGCTCGATCCGTCGCTGAAGCTCAAGTTCTGCCCCCGCTGCGATTATTCACTGATCGGCCTGCCGGAAACGGGCATCTGCCCGGAATGCGGCGACGCATACGATCAAACTTTCATTATCCTGCGGGGCAAACCGATTCGGGCAAGCGATGAATCGCATGGCACCCCATATACAACTGTCCGCGAATTTCTCGGTGGATTGGTGCTGATTGCTGTGACGGCCTTTCTTTTCCGCATCAGAGCTCCGCTTGTGCTGATCATTTACACCGGGATCGCCACGCTGTCCCTTTTGTTAAATGCGGCACTCATTGCAATGGGGTCAATCCGCAAAGGTCAGGTTGTGATCTGGATGTCACCGTTGGGAATCGGCCAACAGCAATTGATCGATTCGGATTCGATCCCGGGTGCCATTTACCGCTGGCTGGCAATGGCGAGGATTTCCACACCCTTTCCGTCGGTCGTTTTTATTATGCTGGGTCTCTTTTTCCCGGGGCATCTCATAACGGCAGCGGCAGCGTTTTTCATTTTCTTTTTTCTGTCCTTTGTCATTAACCTGGGCCGCAGGCCAACCCCGAGCCTGCGCGGCAGCGGCATTCGGCCTGCGCTATTACCCTGGAGGATTTTCGGCAAAGTTGAGATCGAAGAGCTTGGAGGAGGTTCGTTTGAACTGTGGGTCGGCAAGATGAAGTCCACCCGCGTTCGCACGCAGGACATCATCAAGATCCAATTCGAAGCCACCATTGCGGGAGCCAGGCAATTGTGTCACCTCCTGGCGGAATGGGCTGGCCCGACCGTACCCGTAACGTGGAAACCGCGCGACCGAACACCGGGGCCGCGATGGGCACGCAATGCCGGCTCGTTTGTGGGACGATTCCTAAAGCGCAAGTGACGTTTCTTCGCAAATGAACGTTGATTTTCCGCCAAGACCCGAATGTTTTTATTCCTTGGTTTGTATCGCCAGGTCTATTGGTTTCGGGTATCATTCCTGATTCGAAATCGCCGCCTGAATGGATGCCTGCGGCATTGACTTTACCCCATTAGCACGAACGAAAAATCATGGCTGAACTTCCTCCACCAACCGACCCGACTTCGCCCGAATTGCCCAATGACCGCATTGAAGATCTGCAGATCGAGCAGGAGATGCAGGACAGCTATCTTACGTATGCGATGAGCACGATCATGGATCGCGCGCTGCCGGATGTGCGCGATGGTTTGAAGCCATCGCAACGCCGCATTCTGGTGGCGATGAACGATCTGAATCTGACACCCCGCAGCAAGCGGATCAAATGCGCGAAAATCTCCGGCGACACCAGCGGGAACTATCACCCGCACGGCGACGCGGTCATCTACCCGGCCCTGGTGCGCATGGCCCAGTGGTGGAGCTTGCGGTATCCGCTGGTGGACCCGCAGGGGAATTTCGGCTCCACCGACGGTGATCCACCCGCCGCCCAGCGATACACCGAAGCCCGCATGGCCGAGCCGTCCAGCGATCTGCTGGCGGATCTCAAGCTGGACACGGTCGACTATCAGCCGAACTATGACGAGCGACCCGGCATGGAAGAACCGGTGGTTCTGCCGGGCAAATTTCCGAATCTGCTGGTGAACGGGTCGACCGGCATCGCGGTGGGGATGGCGTGCAACCTGCTGCCGCACAACATCACCGAGATCTGCAACGCGATCATCAAGGTGATCGACCAGCCGGATGTGGGATTGGCCGAGCTGATGGAAATTGTGCCGGGACCGGATTTTCCCACCGGTGGGATTATCTGCGGCAAGGGCGGGATCATCGATGGGTATTCCACCGGGCGGGGTCGGCTCACGCTGCGGGCGAAGCTGCATACCGAGCAAACCAAATCGGGCCGGACGCTGGTGGTGATCGATGAAATTCCGTACGGCATCATCCGGCGGGCGATCCAGGAAGCGGTTGGCGAGGCGGTCAAGAAAGACCTGATCAATGATCTGAGCGCAATCAACGATGAATCGGGTCGCGAGCACGTCTGCCGGATCGTGCTGGATCTGAAAAAGGATGCCGATCCGAATGTGATCATCAACCA
>Ga0116230_10005892_pt1 | contig 12039 bp, 10 predicted proteins | sample S1TSphfallax_3_FD_88678 | JGI IMG/M metagenome (GOLD analysis project Ga0116230, IMG submission 88678) | Host-associated microbial communities from peat moss isolated from Minnesota, USA - S1T2_Fd - Sphagnum fallax MG | ecosystem: Host-associated > Plants > Peat moss > Unclassified | place...
TCAAACTAAACTGGATCATCAACTGACATCAAATTTCACTTTATCATTTTGACGACTAAAAGCTGTTACAATAATATAAGTTCACAATTTCCACAATGTCTGTATTGTTTTCTATCTTCAAAAAATGATGATATAAGTCACCTGTATTCAAGTCTGCCAGAAATCAAACATATCCTGTCAAATACAGTACAGGAGTGCTTTTCAAGCAGTCCTCTAACTGTGACATACATATGCATGTAAAGACTCTTGCAAGGAATAATATGGGTCCTGTAAAATCCCTACCATCTGCATTTTAAGACTTGAGCTTGTCTGAGAAATACCAGCAGATCTGCAAGATAGTGATATGTTGCAGTACATGAACTGAGCTTGAGCTCCTATGAGGGGGTAAGCTCTTACTTAACAGAGGTCTCAGGCATGGATGTCTCTAGAATGCCTCTGGAAGCTTGTAGCCTTTACCAGGAGCTGTTTTCCTCAATGATCACCTTGCAACCCTAAAGCTCTGTCTGACAGGAAGATGGCACCAGGGGACCAAGAGACAGAGACCAAGAGAGTTGGGTAGTGATGAGTATGGGTAACAACAGCCAGACTGGGCAATCTGACATTGGGACAATCCCCAGGGCCAAAGATTGTAGTGGATAGGTAACTAAATTCCAGTTGATAAAATGGCCACCTTCCAGATTCACTGATACTTTTTCAGGTTATGACCCATCACCCCATATGGATCTGCATTCTGTATTGTCCACTTCAATGGACACAAAAGTCACTGTAACAAGACCTGGAGGCTATACCCTAGCACAGGACACATTGGAGTAGCCCATTCTGCTACTTCAAAATAATGGGAATGATCAAAACAGACAGCAGCTCTCAAGTTTCCTAACATACGGAGGAGAACTGACTGCACACTCAAACAGATCCCTGACTAACCACAGAAGGCAGGACCACCTTCTGCAAACAGCACAGCAACAGTGGGAAATGCCTGCCAAGACTGTACACTTGGCTAGACTTGGACCTCACTGTCTACCTTCCTAACTAATATCTGTATTGCTACGAGAAAGCTTTTGAAACATGACACCTCTCCTGTATCTACCCCCTGTGATGAGGGGGGCTAGGCTCAACAAGAACAAAATCACCTGCTATGTACCAACCACCATCCTGGCCATGTGTAGCAAAGTTTAATCTCTTCCGCAGTTTCAGAATTTTCCCATGCCCCAGAGTCAGTACCTTGCAGAGTTGGCTTACAGATAGAAGCTGTGAAGTGTTCATACACAGGTGCAGAACCCACATTGAGGTGACATAGGGAGCTGGTATATGGAGGAGTCTTCCAGGTCAATCCCATATGAGTTTTGAATGTAGAACTCAGTGACGATGGTGGTGGATCTCAAGAATCTGGACACTGTGCCACATGGAGTTGCAAAGATCTGACTGTCACTCTGACCTGGCAAAGACCTCCTTGTGACAGGCAGAAACACATAAGGCTGGACACCACACAACACAGGTTTGTGTAACAGAAGATCTAGACCAAGTAAGGTTCAGAACCAGCTGTCTACAGGCCATACTTAGTCACCAACTTTTCATGCAGCTGGATATCAAGAGCTCCCACATACCGGTCCCAGCTTCCTCCAAGCATCTGCAAATCCAGTACTCTGCTTCACGACCTCTTGTCAAGGATAAACCAATGACACAATAAATTGAAAAACACTAGACTCTGACATCAAAGGTTTCAAACACCGCACTCTTCGTAAATGAAGACAATTTCAATGCGGGTCATTCCTGTATTTCTCATTTTATTTCTGTACTAAAAACAAAAGCGAACAACACTCTTTGTCTGCATACCTGCTTATACCCATGTAACACTTGTGCTATCTCTGTCCGAAGTTCTGCACTACGGATTTCCTGGAAAAACAAATCATCATATGGGAAAGCTATCAGCATGTAGAGCAACTCAAATAAATCACCTGGACACATTCAAGAACTTGCTTAAAAGAAAAAGTACCTTTGACTTAAGGGAAGAGAAAGGGTTTAGTAAGAATTCAGCTGTACAGGACGCATTGCTTACATGCCAACTCCCAATCGCCTCACACATTGGAACAAAAGCATTTACAGCACCTCCTGGATTCAAACGCACCTGCCAATCCCCAATAACAAGGCACACTTATTAAAACAACCAGCCAGGAGACAAGCTTCATACAAGCTGAATCAAGGAGTTTCCAGACATATACATCCAACCCTTCTGAAGCTATTCACCACCAAAGAAATTGGATGTGAGGCATAGTGAATGGGTCTCTGGAATTTACCATTGCACAGAGCCCCCGAAATGCATCCTCCTTTTCAATATCATCACGAATCCTGGAGAAAATTGGAAACACCATTAGCAGAGCAACATTAAGAGATATCAATGTGATTGCAAAGAGAGAAACTCCACAATAAAATAAAAGGTAACAGAAAAATCCTTAGATCTTCCTCAAATCCTTACGTGCGAAGAGCATAGCACCAAGGTTCCATGAAGTGATCCATATGTGGAGCCACCAGCTCTGGGCACACCCATCCCAGCCTGCCCAATGTGATGGCACTGTTCTCCAGAAGTGACTTGTTTAGACCCTGCAAATCCTCTCCTTGCTTCAATTTTCCCTTGATGAGCCTGACATTGTACATGATTGTTGTGCAATGTTCAAGAAAAAATTCCTTCTTACACAAACTGCTACTCTCGGTAAGTCATCAAACAGAAAAGGTCTCAAACCCTACTGCATACCTCAGTGTTGGAGAGGATGGGAACCAGACACGAAATCACATTCACAACAATTGGAGCAATATCTTGTTTGACCTGCAAGGCACTTGTCAACAACAAAATTTGCACCAAAATGCAATAGCAACAACTTGGGTTGACAGAAAGAATGTACAAAGTGACAGGCAGCACAGATGGAAACCACCTTGCTCAATGCAAAGATACAAGTCAGATCTGATAAAAGTACCTTAACTGCCACTTCACCAATAGCCCAACAAGCATTGTTGGCAACAGACACATTCTCCTTTGCTTCATGTCCCTGCTGTGCTCCACATATGATCTCCCTCAATTAACACAGATTGTCTTCATAAGAACTTTCAAGCTCTACCAGCAGTTACCCATAAAGCAGTGAGACAAAGACAAAAGGCCTACCAGCTGTTTGGCTGCAAGGTTCAAAAAGTCTGCCAATCGAGGCTGCAAATGCACTGCACAAGCCTGCACATAATCAGAGCCCACCATATATTACTGCAATGCAAATTGATGAAGTACAGTACCTTCTGGAAAATACTGCACAAGTTTCCCACAAAAGATCAGATGGACAAAGTACACAAAAGTGAAATACAATGTTTACTTTAGCAAGATCACCCAACAAGGCCAGAGCACTTTGGCGAATGTCTGGAGCTTCATCAGCACAACAAAGCAGAAGAAGGTCAAAAAGGTCACTCCTTGATACCTGCAAAAAAATATAAACATGAGTCTCTAAAAGTTTAAGACATTTACAGACTGTATCAGGAACCTGCCAATCTCAAAGAAACTGCAAAAATCTAGTGCCTAGTGAAAGGATCAATGAAGCAGCATATGGATTCAAATAGGTGTTTCCTCTCTCTGCACATGACCCATAGACAACAATGAACAAGAATCAATGAATAATAAGATAGGTACAAACCAAGCTCTCAATGCTACTGCCAAGTCCCTCTGCAAGGCCCGACAGCAAATCTAGAGAGCAAACAATGAATTCTTTATCATAGCTTATGCCTGCTCTTCCAGGATCAGCCTGCAAAATATATCAACACTGAACCCATGTCAGCAAACTTTGTCACTTGTAACATTGTTGGACCATGGACTTCACTTGGCTAAATTCACCACATAATACTGCATCATTGGAAAATCACTCTCTCTAGAACACAGATCAGTCTTATCATCTCCACGCTCACTTGATATCAAGAATTTCAAACAGAAAACACAAATCAGCACTAATCAGCAATTAGCCATATCAACTGGGAGTTGCACAAGGTGTACAGTAAGGAACATATGAGATTGCGAAGAAAACTCCAGAATAACATTTTGAAGGTCAACTGATGTTATCAGTTCCAGCAAAACCAAGATGAAAACAACAAGAACAATACAGTCATAATCTCAGGAATGAAACCCACAAAGTATCAGACCATCATCTTCATCATGAATGGCAGTGATGAGCTGCCATTAGTCCCCACTGACTTCATCAGTGGGTGTACATAAGTATATAATAATCTGGTCAACTGAAGACTCAGGAAGCAAAAGGGCTCCATCATAATACTGGCTTGCACACAAGAGACAGTAGCTAGTTGAGGAAAAGAAGGAACATTACATAGTGTACCCAATTATATATGATCAATAAGAAGATTAATAGACAAACACAGTATACCTTCCATCAACGCTTCATGCTAGATAGCAAAAGAAAAGTGGTAATAGAACTAATTACAAATACCACTATAATTGCATAAAGGCATAATTACATCAAAGCAACGGTGCTGTTCTCCAAGTATAACTGGTGGAACTCCCAGAATACAGTCAGTAATGCCCTGAATGATACAGAAGTTTCAGGGAAAGGATTACCTTTGCAACTTCATGTGTATGAATAAGACTGATGCACCTCACAAACACTGGTTCAGCATATTGTGTAAACCCTGGACCTAAAGCCTGAAAGCAAGCACCCATTCATTTTCCAGTTGAGATTTGGGAAACAAAGTTGTCTGCAAGGTCTTCCCACACATCAAACAGTTTCCTCTTGATATTAAACCAACCACCAACAGCAGAATGGTTCTCAGAAGAAACTACAGCAGACATGCACCTGCTCAAATGAACACAGACAAGAAGAAACAAGGCCAATACCTGTGCTATTGAGGTGAAACACTCAAGCAAGGGGAACAAATCCTTATCTGAGTCCGGCAACTGCTGCCACTTTGTAATCAATGGTGGCATCAAAATCTCGAGGTACTTTGCCTGCAGATGTTTGAAATACCACTGGGTGAGCTCACTCTATTATACAAGAACTGTGAACATAATAGCTGTTTCTCTACAGTCATGGGTCGTTGACACTTAATGCTGAATGCAAAATATCAAGTTTACAGCACACTGCAGAAATCTGATCCTGACCAAGACTGTTGTGGACGACATCTAGCACCATGTGATAGTCTTGAAGTATGTACTTGTGACCACTACAAGGATCCCATCTTGAACAACATATGACAGACTAAACAGACAGACCTACCAGATCTCAATTGCAAAGAGGACCCATTTGTTAATCTCAGTCCCTCAACTTCAACTCAAGCAACAGCCAAGACCAATCCATGCACCAGCTACAAGAGTTTCACCGTACATTATTGAGCTCATTGCCAACAGCATCTGCCAGGGTGCCAATTGCATCATACAGTATCCGCAGATTCCGTCGCTGCAGAGACAATCATTCACCATGTTAAAATTAGCAGAGAATGTCTACCTTCTCCAATGTATCTCTGGAATTTCAAATTGTAGGTCCACAGACAGACACAGAGAGACAGAGATGTTAAATCACCTGATATTTTCCAAAAGCATACATGAGATGCTGCAAAATGAGCTCCAGACGTGGTGCCAACTCCTCTGCAGCCTCCTGTTATCCAATCACAAAAATGCATAAGCCATGGCTTTCATGTGACCCATTAGACTAAATGGTATCATCAAGGTGTGTGCCATTCCCACAGGCTACACAGTGGTTCTCAATTTCTCTCAGTGGAAATGTCTAATCTCGAATTGGACATCCATGCACACTCTTCTGAATTTCACCTAAAAGGCAAATTGGTGCCCACTAACTATCATGTGCATCAACAATCAAGTTAGGTCCCATACAGTGCACTGATATTAAGGTCTTCTGCAGGTCTATACTGTTTGGTCACATGCATGATTCCCTGTCAAAAAACCTGTTGCTCAAAGGATCCTTCTCACTAAGTGAAATATGGAGCCTTAGAGCAGTGCACATGACATCATGCATTTATCCATATGCCAATAGCTAACTCTCAATTATCATATGAAAATAGAGGCCAAAATGGGTGAAAGAAAAGACAATGAGATCACCTCTTCAAGGGTTGCAAATGCAGAGCATGCGGCCTCCTGCACACGCTTGTTACTGTCTAAAATACGCCTGAGCAGAACTGTAAGCACAGTGTCAAATTGAACTTGTCCCTCGGTTACCTCTGCTATTGCCTTCACAAAAAAGAAACAAACAATTTGTCACTGGTCATCTTGAAATAGTCTTTCCTTCCCCAGACATGGACTGCCCTGCACACCTATTACAGCAAATCCACAAACTGTGTCCAAACAGGTGGGCCTTAGCAGTTGATGCCAGCAAGCAACCAGGACGTTATTCACCTGGACAATCCACTTGCTGTAGCGTGAAAGTGTCCAGCAAGTGATACTTCGGACCAAAGAGCGTTTATCCTCCAAGAGGGGGACAAGAAATGCTACAATCTGCAAAATGAAGCTATCCTTCAGCATTATCATCCAGAAGATCAAATGTACCTGCTGAAAAGTGACCAAATCAACAACTTCAAGCCAATGCAGAAAACTCATCCAGATTGTAAGATAACTCAAAAGGACAAGGCTAAGGAAGAGAAAAGGGTGGTCCTGACAAGAGGAATGGGTTCAAGAAGAAGGCACCTGCGACAGATGTGGAAGAAGACCAGAAATGCATCCCTCAGCAACTGCACCCAGTGCCAATACTGCTGCCTCCCGCTCTTTCCAAGCTGCATCTGTGGTAGTTGATAGCCTGACCTGCACCCATGTCATAGTGACTGCATCAGAAACTATTGGACCAGATATACCAGATTGACCTGCTTGCTAGCACCCTATGATTCTGTACACATGGCAGGAAATATTCCTGTTGCTGCATGCACCCAAAGCAAATATTTACCTGGACAAGTGGCATCAAGATGGGGAGAATCTCATCACCGAAAACAGTTGACAAAATATCCAAGCCCGCAGCGCTGCACTTCCGCAAATTCCAGGAATTAATTATGTCATCCTCTTCCTGCATTTGCCACACAGAAATAACTTCAAAATGCTTCAAACTGAGAAAAAAACATCCCTGTTGTAAGTGATTCGGCACTTTCCCAGCTCAGCCAATCCCCCAAAAAAATAGCATAACCAGGAGGAAAGTGAGATTGCACCAGCATTTGAATCTGATCTACAAACCTCATCCTCTTCAGCCCCATCAGCACCATGTATGCGTGAGTGATGAAATCTGGGTTTGATATCCTGCAAGACCGTCTGACCATATAAGTCACCTGTACCACACTCAACTTGAAGGCAAACTGAAAAGAAAGGTGCAATTGTAGCAGACAGAATTGGGGTCAGAAAGAGCAGTTCATACCTGTTCCCTATCTGGTGCATTGTCATCATCCTACAGTGAAACAATAAGATACAATTAGCAACCATACTTTTGATACAGTGCCAAAAGAAACCCCAAGACTACCTGCCACCAGCAGTAAATGCTGGCTTAATGTTCTAGAAATGGTTCTAGGGTTAGACCATCATCTTCTCCACAACTATTATCTTCTGAAGTTTGAAGGCTGGGACACCAGCATCTTGCTGTCCTCTTTGATTGGAGAATTATGCAGTTCTTCACTTTTCCCAAAAGAAAAATTCTGGAAAAGAACAAGATCAGGTGAAATTGGAATGGGCAGGCACTTACCTCAGCTTCAAGCAAAGCTTCATCATCTTCTGCATACACCATATTATTCAATAATACCTGTTGAGAGAACCGTAATCCTTATGTCAAACAAAGCAATGACTTCCACATAAATTTCACCAGTCTCTGAGAGGTCACAACACTTAGAAGCTCTGCATGAGCAACAACAGGCTTCCTGAAGACACCCCTTTTACTGTTCTTATATAAGAAGACAATGAAACTGCCTGTGTCAAAAACTGCACCAGAGTACACAGAAATACAAAGCACATAAAGCACATGGCCTCAATTGAGGTGATGCGATTACAAGGCCACAAACGAAGCAAGGGCATACACTTCAATTTCACAACTTACACTGATAAGACGTGGCAAGAACTCTCTGAGAATTTCTTGTGGAAGGTGTCCTTCGCAAAATGTTGACCTGCCACAGCAGCCCCAAGCAATCAATTTTCAGACAACCCAACCCAAAGTAAAAAAAACTATCCAACCACACAACAAGGTACATTGACATTCAAGGTAATGTGTTGCAACATCAGAGAATCCACTAGACATGCTATAATTTCCATTTCAATACCTACAAAAATTTGCTCATGTCCATCAGCAATGTGTACTGAGAGAGCCAGAGACCTAAAACTGGCAAGTATCTCACTAATACAAGCACTTACCAAAACTCGCAGGACTCAAGTGCCACATCCTCATCAGTATCACAATTAGCTTGCAGCATATATTCAATCACATTCCTCATATGTGGCTGCAACCCAATTGGATCCCTTTATTAATATAACTCACAATAGTAGATCATCAGAATTCAGACAGACACACACACACCTTCCCAGAGTGAACTAAAAAAATTGTAAAATCGTGTCAAGTGAGAAGACACTTTGTGGTGCAAATCCAGCCAGATTGTCAAATGTGTTCATAGATTGAAACCAAGTCTAGACCCTAGCCATGCACATGAAGATTGCAGTCTCTCTCTATGCAGAACTGGGGGGCCAAAGAGCATACTTGTAAGTAACTGGGCTGGACTTCTAGGAGTTGTACAAGTCCTGCACAAACCTGCAATTCCACCAGCAGCCACATTTTAAACTCCTGTGAAGCTGGGTCCCATCATAGCATGTTCAAATTTCAAACAAATTGTTAAAAGAAAAGAAAAACTACAAGAACTCCTCCACCTTGCACAATACATAGACCTTGTGAAACTCCCAAACAACTTGTCAACAAAACCCATCAGACATTTTGTATCACAGTTTGCTTACCAGTTTCCGGACTTCAGCGGCAGAATCATTGGCTAAGGAGAACAGGCCCTGGAGATAGGTGTCCATGTTGACAAATAAGGCCTGCATTTGACAACATTACAGTCCACATGTTTGGTCCTTTTGCAGGTTCCCCCCCCCCCAACTTGTTCTCTTAAGACATCAGCAATATAAACCAATTTGCATCAGCAGTACACAAATTTGAAGCTTACAGGAGGCAGGAGGACAATGAATTGATTGACAGCGCTCAACGCCAGTCTCCGCAGTGCAGCATGTGGTGAGGCGAAAAACTGCATGGCCAAACCATGTATAAGCTTAGAATTTGGGAGGGGGCAGCCAGAGCAACACCCAACTCACCAGGAGTCAGGTGTAAGCCTGCTAGAAACTTATAGCCTGAAAGAATAATCTCTGTTGGAATCACTCTCACCATGATTGAGCAGGTACCACACAATGTACTTGTTGCAAAAGAAAAAAAAAATACCTGAAGCAGTCTTGGTAAGAAGACATTGATCGGCCGCTGTGAAAGACCTGGCACATCTTGGTCCAACACTTCAGGCTTATCCTCACATATCTGCCAAATCAGTGAAGAATCCCACTCAGCTTCATTGGCTGATCAGCCTGATCTTCCATTTGGTGAATCACAACCCCCTGACATTTATCCTCATCCCCCTTCTTTTGGTTACAATCCCCCTCTCACTTCCTTCAGAAATATGATGCTTGTCAGCAACCCACAGCAGAATTTCTTATTTCGCTAGTCCACAAAGGCATAACTCTTGAGCAAATCTGCAACATAGGCAGGACATAAAATTTTGGGAGCAATCCAGCCTCATAATAAAGGGCACATAAAATGAGTAACGTATCCTGCAGAAGAAGATGGTTTAGGAGTTGCAGAGTACTGAGACAAATACAGCCACTTATGTACTACCATGACCACCATTGCAATGTAACCAGTAATGGATAATGCTCCAACTTTTGTATCAGAATCTCAAAAATAGCATTTCAATAGCATGCAGAGACCAGACAAAATTCCCATCAAAGAAATGAAGTAAATTAATGTGGTAATCCTTTGTACAGACACATCTTTCTCAGCGCATCTCCTATTGTCCTGAGGTCTCTCCAAGCTTGTCTCTTATGATGTCAATACACACAGCAAGTGAACTCTATGATCCCAGAGTATTGTCTTGCTGGATCAACCAGCAGTCCAACAGTACTTAGAAGGTGGAAATTGAACTGTTGGAAAACCACCACAACAGTACATGATTTGAGAAGAGATGTGCACCTTGAAAAGGGAATCCAAAGCACCCTCCATGTGGTTGTAGTCATTGCTGTCAAGGCACTGCACAAATGCCTGGAAAATTTCGGGCCAGTCCTGGCCATTGCCTTGTTGCACCACTGCACTAATAACAATGGCAACTGTAGCTCGCACTTGTCTATCAGATGCACCCAGGCACGGCATCAATTCAGCCTTGATGTACTGTTGATACCCTACTGGCATCAACTGGTAGCTGGACTTCAAATTGTTCTTCAACATCAATCCTGCAGCTTGTTTCACTTCTGCCGATTGCCCCTGCAACCATAGGAACAAGCAGCTGAAATGCCAGTGGTTCAAAACCTAAAGCCCAAAAGAAAAAGAATAAAAGAAGAAGGGTCTTATACCACCTACTGCAATAATGATGATGATTCCAATCAAGCCTGTGAGAATCTACCATGACATAGAGCTAGATTCCAATGCAGAAAGACGAAACCTGGAGAGCAATGAGCAACCGACCCATGATGGAGGTACATCCTCCTGGTGCACTGAAGAGCATACATGCATGCAACACAATCACGACAAATACAGAGGCACCCAGAGCAAGTATACCACATCATCAAATGTACACGAGACACATTGTGGGTATTGTGGGCAGGTTGGGTGGGGGGGAGAACCCACTAGGGAGAACATGAGATGGGTGGGAGAGAAATTCAGAACCTCAGCTCGGCACAGGATGAAGGTCAGGTAATTATTGAAGTCCGGGAAGCGATTGCATCGTTGCAACTGCTGCAACACAAGGCTCTGATCAACGCTAGGAACCTTGGACTCATGAAGCAATCCACAAATCTCTTTCACACCCTCCTCCTGCGGCTGCCATCCGTGGCTTGCCATCCTTTGCTGCTGCACCTCTTCTCCACTTGCAATTGATGCAGCAGATCCCCCAGATCTTCTACTTCCCTCGGCTCCAACCGTCTCCAAAACCCCCTATATCCACCCACAGCTGCAACCTAGTGCATGAACGTATAGGAATCCTCCTCCGCCATCATCGGTGGTACATGGGTTGGTAGGATTTGATCTTCGTCTGCCAAAAAGAAGAGGAAGACGAAGGAGACAAAGAAGAAGAAACTGTGGCGAGTGGGGTAATGTGGGGACGGACTCTCGCTACGACAAACTGCGATTAGGGTTTGGTGAGTGTACGTAGCGATGGTCGACGACTTCTGACGTCTTCCACGACAATGATCGACGAAACCCCCCCCCAACGAAATTTGTTCGTCCCTCTGTCGTCGTCGTCGTCGTCATTTTCCCGATCGACGAACTCCAACGAAATTCGTTCGTCCCTCCGTAGTCGTCGGTGTTGTCCCTTTCTTTCTTCATTCAGCCTTTTCTTTTGTTGGCTAAACCTAGTCGTGTTTGGGAGGGGAGGGCAATTTTGTGTTCTAGCCAAAGTGGCGATGATCTCGAAGATTTAGACAAATTTGGCTACAATCTAAATATGAAAATAATAATTTTTTAAATGCTTTTATATTTCTTGCTACTTACTTGAACCATGTATAGAAATTTGGAAAATTTTCTTAAATTGTGGTTGAATTATGGCTACCGAATATCTTCAAAAGCACTTGATATATATAGCCAATTTTTTTGTGTGGGGCGGGTATCAATCAAGGTATGCACCCGGGTATGGCATGCCTTGACTATGGGGCATTGGCCCATCATTTTTTTTCCTATACCTTAAATCCAGGCCATATTTAAACCTTCTCCCATATATAAGCAAATGCCCTTACTTGGGTAGGAGTCTATTTTACAAATACCATGAGATGCACCAATGGGGTGAGCA
>Ga0116230_10005894_pt1 | contig 12038 bp, 8 predicted proteins | sample S1TSphfallax_3_FD_88678 | JGI IMG/M metagenome (GOLD analysis project Ga0116230, IMG submission 88678) | Host-associated microbial communities from peat moss isolated from Minnesota, USA - S1T2_Fd - Sphagnum fallax MG | ecosystem: Host-associated > Plants > Peat moss > Unclassified | place: USA...
AAATAATTATGGCTAAACTCAAAATGGTTAAAATAATTATGGAAAAACCAACCATGGTTAAACTACTAACCATGAATAAAATGAATTTGGCTAAAATAAACATGAGTGAAATAACTATGGGTAAAATCAAAATGTTTAAAATAATTGTGGCAAAATAAACCATGGCTAAATTAACAATAGTTTTAAATGAATTATGGGTCTATTGATTATGGTTAAATTTATTAAGGTAAAATGATAATATTTAAAAAATAAATATAGCTAGTTTAATTATGCTTATAGTAATCATGGTTAAATTCATTATGGCAAAACCAAAAATGGCCCAACTAATAATGGTTAAATTAAATTATGTTAAACCAACTATCATGGTTGATCTTATTAAAGTTAAACCAACTATCATGGTTGATCTTATTAAAGTTAGACCAACTATCATGGTTGATCTTATTAAAGTTAAACCAACTATAGCTAAATTGACCATGGTTAAAATATTTATAATTGCTCAATTACTTATGGCTCAACTAGCCATAATTAAACTAAATATGGCCAAAATTGTATGAAATAATTTATTATGCATAAATGAATCATGGTTGAATTAAATATGGTTAAATTAATCATGGTTAAAACATATACAACTAAGTAAAATATGGCTAATTGAACATGATTAAATTGACCATGGTTAGATTAATTATGGTTGGTTTTAATTTTAATTAACTTTTTCATAAGTAGTTGAACCATAATTAATTTCAATATAGTCAATTTAGCCATAGTTAGATAAACCATATATATATAATTATTTTAATCATAATTAATTTGTTCATGAGTCATTTAGTTATGATTAATTAACTTTTACATTTTCCAACTTTTTTATAATTGGTCAAACATAGTCAAAATGTTAAATTTAGTCCCATATACCCAACTAGTATTAAAATTTATAATTGGCCCTTTTGACTAGGCCTACTTAGTTAGCCCTATTGATTGAATATAATAAGTGTCCTTATTGATTATGTCACTTACCAATTTGACTATATTGGGTGGTCTTATTAACTAAACCACAAACCAATTTGACTAGGTGGTACTTTAAAGTTCAATTTTGTCCAAACTGATTAATTGTACGACCTATTTTAGGATTCATGGTTTGAGTTCCTAATACAAACACATTGGGTATTGTTGTTGTATTGGTTGGAGGAATAGGCTGATGAACATTCATCACTTCCTCCTTTACTAATTGTTTTAATTTATCATTAACAAATGGGCAGTGGTTGAACATGTGTCCCAACTATTGACAATATGAACATGTTACAATTCCAACACTTTAGTTTCCTCCTAAAATTATGTTGAGAATTCAAGCTCAACTAGTTAGGTTTCATTAGTTATTGGAGTAGGAAAGTAACTAGGTTACTTCCACAAGGTCGAATTACCTTTTTTTACTTATATTAGTTTGGTTATTTGTGGTTTGGTCTTGTAGTTAAATACCTTGGTGTTGATGGTTTGTTCCTCTTTTCTTCATTACACAAGTTTGTGTATTTCATGTGACAAGAACCTCGAGGAATTATTGATGTTATGTTTTGCGTTGTGAGCATCGTGTTATAATTTCCTTTCAATAAAGTTCTATGTTTGCACTTGAGTAGATCTCAAATATGTTAACATGGTATCAGAGCTTAGGTTGTTTGATGAGAAGGTTGAAAGAGATATAGAGCTAGAAAGTCTCTAGATTTAGAGCTTGAGAGTCTCTAGTAATATCATAGGAGTTTGTCAAGCGCAAAAAAAAAACATGGAAAGGAAAAAATGTGAAGAGAAAGAAAAGAAAAGAAAAAAGGTGAGAGGAGATCAACATATCAACGGTTGTGGAAGTCAGATCTTTAAATCTGGATCTAGATCTACTGTGAAAAGATCTTGGAGTGAAACTTGAAGAGATTGTACATGACTATAAGATGCTTCTATTTTCAAAGTTCAAAAGAAAAAGATTTGTTTTGTGAGAGTTATGAACTTTTGAAGATTCTGTGTCAAATTTGGTTTTTTGGTCATATCTCCTTTGTTTGAGCTTTTTTGGATCTGCAGCTTTGGGATTCTATAGATCATAAAGGACTATATATGTGAGAAAAAATTCAACTCATTTGGATACGTATTGAGAGAGATTCAAGTATTTAAAGTTTCAGCCTCAGTTTTGAAGTCAGTTTCTTTTGAAAGTGATAACTACTTTTGGTCATCATCAATAAAACTGAAATTTTAAACAAATATAGAAAACATATATTTTATGTTTCTCCCAAAATCTCAAGGAATTTGAACTTGTTGAGAGCGAGTTGTAAGTCATTTTGTGTTCAGGTCCCAATTTGAGGTGACTTCAAGGAAGTAGCAAGATCTTTCATTTTATGAAGTCAAATGAGTTGAAATTTTGAGAGACAATAGTAGACATGGCTTTACATGTTTCAAAAGAATTTCAAAAGGATTCAAGGTCATATGTGAGTGGTGTAGCTTCGCAAAGTTGTTATGACATAAGTTTACATTGAGAAGACATCAAAACAAATTTTTAAAGTGGAGTAAATACAACTTGGGAGAACTTGAAAAGAGTTTGAATATTGGGAAGCACAAATACATTATCAAGACCTTCATATGAGAATTTGGTATGTAATCATGTATTTAATACCATACAAAATATTATATGAAATATGTACATATACATAAAACCTATGTATAGTATAAAATTTTGTATAATACTCGAAACATACATATATATACAAGGTCCATCTTGTTCAACCCTAACCTTAACTCTAATCCTAGAAACCTAAGGAAGGAAAACCCTAATCCTAATCCTAGAAACCCTAAGAAGACATTGAGTGTTGCCTTGAAAGATGGTAGACAGTCTTTCTCAAATTACAATTGAAAAATTAGACAAGAACAATTTCCAAGTGTGGAAAAATTTAGGATTATGAATTTCTTAATGGGGAAAGGTTATTGAGAATTTGTAACTGGTGATGAGATAAAACCTCCTCTCCTAGAAAACCCCACACAACAACAAATTCAAGCTAATAAAACTTGGCATGAAAAAGCAAAAAAAGTTTTTATATTGGCTTTCGGTGAGTGTGTTCGACTCCATGATTATGCATATTCAAGATGCAAAATCACCCAAGCAAGCTTGGGATACATTGGTGAAAATGTATAGCACCAATACATAAACTCGCAAAATGCAGCTCAAGCAAAAGTTGCATAATTTACAAAAAAAACAAGATGAATATCAGTGATTATTTTACAAAGGTGAAAAACCTTGTAAATGCTCTTACATCTATAGGAACCCCTATAGATGATGAAGATCTAGTGGTCGTGACCTTGAATGGACTTGGAAAAGACTATAGCCAGTTTTGTATTTCAATTAAGTTCGTGAAATATTTTTCAATTCCCAAGACTTAATAACCCTATTTATAAGTGGAGATGAAAATTATTGGTACTTCATCCAATGGAAGATCACAAGAAAATGTTTTTTCTACTCAAATTTTAATAGAGGTAGAGGTAGAGGTAGAGGTGTTAAAACCTCATTTTGAGGCCGACACAGAAGCTCACATGGTGAACATCATCAACATGAAGGTCAGTCTCATGGAGGTGGCTGAGGAAATTTTAGAGGAAGAGGAAGTTGTGGAGGTCGTGGTGGAAGTCACCGAAGTCAACAACCAAATATCGACTCAAATTGTTATTACTATAAGAAACCTTAGAACATGGCAAAGAACTATTATCAAAGGGAGCATGATGCACGAAATGGAAAGCTGTAACAATGGAATTATGCATCAATTAGCAATCAAGCTGATGAGCAACTGTTTGTGATGCAACACATGGCAAATTCAATGATAGGTGGTGTATTAGATAATAATGTTTGGTATGTGGATTCTAGAGCTTCAAATCCCATGATTAGTCATGTAGAATGGTTTAGAGACACAAAGGATTTGAAGACATCGAGGTTTGTGGAAATTGGTGATGACACTACATATCCCATCACACAAATTAATAAGGTGCCATTGTTGTCACAACCCTAGCTTTGGGTTCGTGACCAAGGTAAAGGGGTTGCAAGGTTGCGAGCCAAGAGGAAGCTCAGGAGTCACGTCGCATACTCCCAGGAGTGTAAGAAAGTGTGAGGGAGTGAACATTCACACTCCCAAGGCAACTCTCACTTTGGGAGATGGAGTCCTAGTGAACTCCCAAAACTTTAGAGAGAGATTTCAGGGGTCAAAACTCAATGGCTTGTGGCATTCTTTATATCATTGAAAAGCTCTTGGAACTTAGATATCTAAAATGGGATTGCATTGCTCATTCAAACATTTAAAACACAAGTTATGGCCAAAAGAAGGGTCGGGAGTCAAACTGCCAATTTGACTCCCGACCAGAAAAAGTTGAGAATCGACCTTATTACTTAGCTTCAAACAACGTGCCACATATTGTTGGAAAGCCCTTGACGAGAGCTACAACTTTGCTTTAGACCGGACCTCGGATCCAAGGTTTGCTCACAAAGTTATGGGGCTCCAAAGTCGCGGGAATCCCAATTGGCGCGATTTCGAAACTCCCACGCGGGAGTCCCGGGAGAGAAAAACCATTTGGATGTAGCCCCCATGAAGAGGTGCAGAGTATACTATAAGGGGGAAGGTGGTGGCTTCCCCCAAGTTCGAGCTATGGTGAATCTTGTGTGTCCGTGTTGCCCATGGTTCGTCCTAACACCAAAGGTGCTCCAACTATGCACTAACCACTTTGTGTGGATTGTGTGCAGGCATGTGTGAGTGAATGAAGCTTGTCAACTCTTCTTAGTCCCATCCCGGAGCTCCAACACGCCCCTCTACCCCTCAAAGTGTTGTGAGCTAAGGAGCGTGCCCCGACTCTTCCCCCTTTCGTTGTCTTTCATTTGGACTCACATTTGAGTCCTTCAAGGAATTGGGAGTGCGTCAATTGTCCATGCAAGATGGGCAAACAAAGTACTTGAAAGATGTACTTCATGTTCCAACCATAGCAAAAAAATTGTCTTTGTAGGCCAATGGTGGAACAAGGTTTACAAGTGACATTAAACCCAAATGGATGTTTTGTGAAAAACATGAAGAACCAAGGCAAATTGATTGCCAAAGGAGAAAGGAATGGATGAATGTTCACCTTAGATGTCAACATGCTTGAGGTGAATTCCATGTTCACACATGGAAAAGGAACTAGAGACATTGGAATTTGGCACAAGCGAGTTGGCCATGTTAATCTCCAACGTCTTAAGCTGATGGAGAAACAAAATCTTGTTGGAGGTCTTCCTAAATTTGGAACAGAAGAGGTGATGTGAAAAGTTTGTGAAGCATGCCAATTGAGGAAGTAAGCTAGGCATCCATTCCCAGTTCATGGAAATGATCCACTCAGATGTGTGGACCACGAAGACATAATCCATTGGAAGATGCAAGTATTACGTGAGTTTCATTGATGACCACACAAGGAAGGTGTGGGTCTACTTCATGAAACACAAAGGTGAAGTGTTTCAACATTTCTTGAATTTCAAAGCAATGGTGGAGAAGGAGAAAGGTGTGAGCATCAAGTGCCTAAGGTCTGATTAAAGGGGAGAGTACTTTTCAAATGAATTCAATGAATACTTGAAGGAGCATGGAATTCAAAAGAAGTACTCATGTACATATTCCCCACAACAGAATGGAGTTGCTGAAAGGAAAAATAGGCACATTATAGAAATAACATGTGCCATGTTGAATGAGAAAAATTTGCCAAATTACTTTTGGGCTGAAGCGGAAGCAACTGCTATCTATATCATGAATCGAACACCGACAACAACAGTTCATGGCATGACACTTGAAGAAAAATTCACAGGTAAGAAACCAAATGTTTCACACCTTAGAATGTTTGGTTGCATTGCATATGTGCATGTTCCTGATGAGAAGAGATCAAAACTAGATCCAAAAGCTAAGAAGTGCATCTTCATTGGATATTCCTTAGAACAAAAAGGATATAGTTGCTTCAACCCTTCCACTCAAAAATTACAAGTGAGTAGAGATGTTGTGTTTGATGAGATGGTTAACTGGTACTCACCACTGAAGATAGCAGAAGATGGAAATGCTAGAATTGATGATCTTCCATCAAATGTGAAACAATAATCACAATTAATTAGTGGACCACAATAGTTCTCAATTAGTGGGTCTGATAACATTCCATGGAATGGAAGATTAAGATCTTCAAACATTATAGATGGTAGTTCTCAAACATCATTTAGAAATCTTCATGTAGATGATGAATCAAGTGATTCAGAAAAAAGTGTGGGTAAAGAATCAAGAATCTCTTCAATTACTACTCCTGGAGTTTAGATGGCCAAGAAAGCTTTGCAAACACCCGACAACAATAATGGAGTATGAAGATTCACACAAGTCAAGTACCATGTACAAAGACTCACATATGATGGCTTTGTAGCTCATCATTATGCATACATGGTGAAAGTTATATAAGAGGTTGAACAAGTGATTGGAAACCCTAAATGGGATAATGCCATGGATGAAGAAATGGCAGTGTTGGATGCTAATGCTACTTGGGAGTTGGTAGCTTTACCAAAGGACAAAAAAGTAATTGGGTGCAAATGGGTGTACAAAGTCAAGCACAACGTAGATGGATCTATGAGCAGATATAAAGCAAGATTGGTTGCCAAAGGTTATGCCCAAACTTATGGCATTGACTATGAAAAAACATATAGTCCAGTTGTCAAAATGACAACTATAAGAACAATCATTGTTATGGCAACAACAAAAGGATGGTCGTTATATCAAATGGATGTAAATAATCTTTTTTTTCATGGAGATTTACATGAAGAAGTTTACATGGAACAACCACTAGGTTATGTGGACCAAACACATCCTAATTTGGTTTGTAGGTTAAAAAAAACTTTGTATGGCTTGAAGCAAACACCTAAAGCTTGGTCAAACAAAATAGGTCAATATCTTGTCACAAGTGGATTTCAAACATCCAATGCAGACTTTTCACTATATGTGAAAAAGACAGATCATGGGATTATTGTCATAGTCATCTATGTTGATGACTTGATTATCACAAGAAATAGTGATGTAGACATCTTTGATTTGAAGAAGCTTTTGAAACAAAAGTTTGAGATGAAGGATTTGGGAGAGTTGCGTTACTTCCTTGGCATTGAGGTAATCCAATCCTTGAAAGGGATATGGTTACTACAAAGGCAATATGCTTTGAACAAATTGTCCGAATATGGGATGACGAGTTACAAAACCCATTTCAATTCCATTGGAACAAAATGCAAAGTTAAGTGCAGATGAAAGAGACCTTGTGGAGGATACCACTATGTATAGACGCATAATGGGGAGTTTGATTTACATGACCATCGCAAGGCTAGATTTGAATTATGTGGTTGGAGTGGTGAGTCAATTCACGCAAACACCACAAAAGTCACATTTGGATGTAGTGAAACGCATATTGAGGTACATAAAACATATTTTACAATGTGGAATTTTTTATGAAGCCAAGAGCTAGTTACAAGTACATGGATACACGGATGCTAATTGGGCTAGCAATGTTTTAGATAGAAGATCAACCAGTGGTTTCATGTTTTCTTTTGGAAGTTGTGCTATTAGTTAGAGGAGTAAGAAACAACCAATAGTTGCATTATCAAGCACGAAGGTAGAATATAGAGGTGCAACAATTGTTGCATGTGAAGTAGTTTGGTTACTGAAACTACTTTCAGATTTGGGACAGTCAGTGGATGCTCCTATTGTCATTTATTGTGATAACATTAATAGCATACTACTTGTTAACAACCTAGTCTATCATGTTAGGACAAAACTGATTGAGGTGCACTACCACTTTATTAGAGAAAAGGTTCTAGCAAAAGAAATTGAACTTATTCATGTCAGTACTGAAGATCAAGTTGCTGACATTTTCACAAAGGCTTTAAATACAAACAAGTTAAAGAAGTTTTGAAAAATGCTTGGTGTACTAGAAATGGATTTGAGCTTGAGGGGGAATGTTGAGAATTCAAGCTCAACTAGTTAGGTTTCATTAGTTATTGGAGTAGGAAAGTAACTAGGTTACTTTCACAAGGTTGAATTATTATTTTTACTTATATTAGTTTGGTTATTTGTGGTTTGGTATTGTAGTTAAATACCTTGGTGTTGATGGTTTGTTCCTCTTTTCTTCATTACACAAGTTTGTGTATTTCATGTGACAAGAACCTTGAGGAGTTCTTGATGTCATGTTTTGTGTTGTGAACATCGTGTTATAGTTTCCTTTCAATAAAGTTTTATGTTTGCACTTGAGTAAATCTCCTATTTGTTAACAAATTAATCTATGGTGTGGAACTTGTGATATTTCACCTTGACCAATATATTGATCTCGTTGGCCAGGTCCTTGTTGGTATGTGGTTTCTTATTGAACAATCATTGGTCTTGCTTAGGGTTCAGTAGGTTCCAAATTTAGTATGGAAACTAATTGATTGGAAGGTCTTTAGTTGATGTGACAAAACTATTCCAACTTGTTGAGTAGTTGGACTTGTTCCATCTCTGAATTAGTGGGTACCAAATTGATATTGGTGTTTGGTGGTTAATTTTGAAAACTAGCAAATGTTGCAATTGGTGTAAGTGCATTGGTTATGGGTAAATAATAACCTATGGTTGCAAATTTCCATGGTTGTCTTATAGAGACAACTTCATCAAATAGTTAAACATGTTCATGATTGTCATTGTGATGAACACTCATTGCTCGTGATTGGGTTAATGCTTGTGGTGTTGCTTTATGAATGGTTAAAAACATGGTTAGGTCTATCTACACAACTTGTTCAATTGCATTTTGATGTTGCTTGTTAGCTTCTCCTCTTTGTGTTACATTCATGTTTGGTTCATTCACAAGTTTGATTCTTGTAGGTTGCACTTGTTATTCATCTTATTTTTGTGCAAATTATGGAACATTTTGATGTGTGACATGCTTTAGTTGTTTCCTAAGACTTTTAGTGACTACCCTTGACATTTTCTGAAATCAATAGGTTTTAAGATAGCCTTTGCATTATTTTTTAACATGAAAATTTCAAAATGACCCCTCCCAATAGTCATAAATTTATAAAAAACTTCTTTTACACATCGAACACCTACTTTACTTAAAAACCTTTACATTAACCTCACTTTATTTCCTAATGCTTTCAAACTAAAAAAAAATTTAAATCCTAAAAATTAGCAAAAAAAACAAAACATGATACAAATCAAAATTTCAAGCATGATTACTTTTCAACCTGATCTACTAAAATCATTAATTCTAAGCATGAGTGCTTCTAAATTCTAATCCACTGCATGGTTGCCAAATGTTAATGGGTTTTTCTATTCCCATTAAGTTTTTAACTCTAAACATTAGGTTCTTAAAACAATAAGTAAATTAACACATCATAATTTATCTTCAATTCCTAAACTAACATGTACTCAAATTACCATAGCTTCAAAAAACATATTGTTGAAACAAAATGTTTTCATGTTTCAACAAAAGAAAAACACAAAATCAAAATAACATCAAAAAGTCCTTTTGAATAGGTCTATCCTCTTAGTCTTGTACCAATTAATTCAAATTTAAAATAGTCATAACAAACCATTTAAACAATCATTAACTAGTATTTAACTAATAGTCCCGAAAATTTACAAACTACACCCTATTTAACCATCTATTTCACTACCTATTTTGCTAACCTATTTGACAAACTACTAGTTGATTATCAAAATGTCAACTTGTCTACTAACCTAGTGTAATGTTCCTTATCATTTTTGTAACTAGTTAGGTTAATGCCACATGTTAGGTTAATATAACATGTTAATTATATCACTTATTAAGTATAACAACTTGCCTAAACCTATAACTTGTTAGGTCACTTGTTACTAAACATGGGTAACAACAAGATATGTGAGGTGGTCATTTTTTAATTTTCATTTTTGGTTGATTAATTTAAACATAAACCTAGTGTAGTCCAAAAACAAAAATATGTTTTATTATACTACATATACCATGAATATACCCATTTTTCCTTGAATTTAATATTTTAAATTTTATTTCTTTTTTCAAATAATAATAGATATCATTAAATTTATGAAAATCAAAATATCAAGCCCAAACACCAAAAGTGAAACCCAAAAATGGAACACGTTTTGTAGAAATATACATTACATACATATCATGAAAGTGCCCAAAGTGGGCCCCCCATAATGTGTTTTCACCCAATGGATAAAACCATTTTACCCCTATACAAATAGACCAAAACCTAACCTTATCAAAAAATAGGGACCCTTAACCCTAATTTGGAAGAGAGGGATGACTAGTAAGCCCCCTAACTTGTGGTTGTGGTGTCATGTTTTAAAAAGGTTGATGGATATGCAAATGATGCAAATGGCACCTTCTTCCCATCCAAGTTGCAATTCATGTTTTATTTCAATTTCCTCACCAACTTCTTGTCAATATGGTTAAGATAAAAAATACCAACCTCCAAGTGCATTTTTTTCACAAGTCTACCATGTTTGATTTATGTCCAAGGCTACGAACTAAACACAACATTGAACTTCTAATCACTCTATCAACACTCAAAATTGTCATTATAGAATTGCATAGGTGCAAGTAATTGACTAGTTAGATACATAAACATCATGCAACATGTACAATAGTCAAAGGCAATGAACTTTTACTTGGCAATGGTGGTTGTTGTAGTCAGTTTGTAGCAAATGGCAAGCTATGGAAACACACATTACATAGTGCATCTACCTTTGGACCCAGAGAAAATCCTACTAGCACATGGAACATTTAACAATCAAAACATCTTAATTATATTTTATGTTGTGGCTTTTTAGGTTGGTTTTAAAAACTTTTCCCTTGTCAATTAGTGGGGGAAGGATTTAAGAATAAACATCACCATGGCAATTGCATCAAACAGAGCTACATTGCACATGCCTAAATTAACCATGTTCATTTTAATTGTCACATCTTCACATGAAATCTTGTTGATCACTCCCCAAGCCTCTTGAATGTTCACATGTTTTGATATATGTCTGATGCCAAGGTATTTCCCACAAAATTGGAAAATGTGCATCATTGCCTCATTTTGTTAAGATAAGAAAGAAAGCTACACTGACCTTCCACTGATGCAATATTCCAACCATACTAATAAGATTTAGTACTATATTAGTTACAAAAATTACACATTACAACCCCCATTCACCATTTGTGACAAGATGTCATGTCTGTATGCATGGCCTCATACATGATTGCTAGTTACGAGCATGCCAATCATGCCTTTAGGGTTAATGTATACTCTCAGGGTTAATGTACATTTTTAGGTTATTGTACGTTATGAGGTGTTTTAGGGTTATGACTTGTTTAGGGTTTCAACTTTGTTGACGATTGTATAAAAGGGTTTAGGGTTTAGGGTTTAAACTACATCAACAGTACATTAGAGTCCATTTGGAGGGGTTAACCAATGGGGTACTATTGGTGTCACACTAGCTTTCACACCATCCTATATTTTGCTGCAAGTCGTTACCTCTACACCCATATATAGCATGGAGGTCAACAATTCCTCTGGGAAAATTAAGAAGTTCAGCAGAAGGCCAAGTACCATTTCTTTGAGAGAGTTCAAAGCAACTTTCTCAATTATGGTTTGTGAATTGGAGTTCAAGTATGGCATTAATTACATCGAAATGTTTGCATTCAAACAACTAGCCCATTATGTGCATTATGAGGCATTGGATGTCTATGAATAACATTTTCTAAGGATTTTGGGCATCACCTAGATCCCTAATCTAGTTTATGCTACAACCATCACCATCGCCTCTCAAGCTACATTACAAATTGCCATTGCACATCATGGGACTGTGCCCAATAATCCAGATTCGGTACCTACTTCAATATACCTTTGTTTTCGCAACCCTAGCTTTGGGCTCGCGACCAAGGCAAAGGGGTTGCAAGGGTGCGGGCCAAGAGGAAGCCCGGGAGTCACATCATAGACTCCCGGGAGTGTAGGAGAGTGTGAGGGAGTGAGCCCTCACACTCCCAAG
>Ga0116230_10005896_pt1 | contig 12037 bp, 7 predicted proteins | sample S1TSphfallax_3_FD_88678 | JGI IMG/M metagenome (GOLD analysis project Ga0116230, IMG submission 88678) | Host-associated microbial communities from peat moss isolated from Minnesota, USA - S1T2_Fd - Sphagnum fallax MG | ecosystem: Host-associated > Plants > Peat moss > Unclassified | place: USA...
ATCTTAAATGGGGTATGAGTTCAAAGCTGGATGCTTGAGTCCTCAGCTGCAAAATTAGGATGGTGTTTTTTAGCCCTTTTCCCTCAAAAGCAATGCAGCTTCTGTGTTCTGCATTACTCTTTTGGTGCATAGAATCTTTCTTAGACCTTAGTGAATTTCAGTGTTGCAAAGGTGTAAAGTATATTCCCAATCAGCTTCTGTGTTTCTGCATTTCTCTTTTGGTGCATAAGAACCTTTCTAATACCTTGTGAACCTAGTGTGCAAAGGCAGACGTACCCATATTTTAAAAGAACCAAAATAAAAAAAACCAGGAAGTTTGACAGATCTCCACAGATCATCATTGAAAAGGTCAAATCATCACAACTCCTTTTGCATCTTAAATTTGAGAGGTTCAATTTGAGAGTTTCCATTGAGAAACTTTGTCTGGTAGACTTTACAGATGTGTCATGAGATGTGTTTCAATCTGTGCGGGGCTAAGAACTTGTTCAGCCTCTGCACTGACACAGATTACTTTCTTGACCTAAAGGTAAAGTTTCTTGTTGGGCCTAGACATGTTGGTATGTCCAAGCTTGCTGGGCTGTGAAATTAAGCTAAAGACTGTTATCAACCAACATCCATGGAGAGCATAGCATTGTGAGGGGCATGTTGCACTCTGATAATGCCACAGCAGCCTCACCAAATTTCTGAGTCTGTAGCAGGAGACTCTTTTTCTGCCTAGATGATGGTGGGCAGATTGCCAATAGCTTTAAATTCATATTGTTTGGTGGGAGCAACAAGTGCAAACATACTCTCATCTATCCTGAAGTAGTGCCGCCTAAGTGTAACTACTTCTGTCTTGTTTACAGGGGCCACAAAATGTTTGCAAACCTCACTCCTCTTGTCAATGGTGTCATGGTAGTGGTAGTATCGGATCTTGTCACCTTTAGGGTACAAATTCTTTCCTTTCAGCATGTTCATTGACATGTGAACCCCAGTTGCCTCAGCATACTTTGCTTGCACCGCATACTTTCGGTCATACCTAACTCCCTTCTTCAACACTTTCCTGTACACAAGCTTTTCGAATATCCATTTCCTGGACAAACCAAAATTTATCACCATTGTTACTCACTATTGTACATCATGATCATGATCCTTGGGACATCAAACTCATAAGAAATTTCCTTACTTGAAAGAAGTGTTGTTTCCTGCATATGATTTTGGATTCCTAAATTATCAAGTGAATAAAAGCAAATATGTATCACAACATGATGTGGCCCATCATCAGAAGCTTTTATATTGGCAAAAGAAGTCAGTTATGACAATGTGAACTGAAAAAGTCAAGCTGTTATCATGGGAAACTGTGACAAGAATCCTGTGGTGGAAGGGTGAAGAACAACAACAGACCTTGAATACCCATTTTTGGAATTGTCTTTGATGCAGATTTCATTGGAGATGGGTACTTGCTCAAATGTGATCTGGGTGATGTTCTTGTCTCCTTCAAGAACAGCAGACAGATTGGTGGAGGGATCTACAAAGATATATTCATCCACATCAAAGAAGAAGGTCCAGTTTGCAAGAAACCGAGACCGAAACAAGCAGTCATTCACAACCAGAAACTGGTTATGGTAGTAGCCGTCATAAATTTCTTGCTGCCTAGTGTTCTGGATGGTCACACGACCTTGCTTCACCCATGGTTCCAGAACCTTCCTCACATCATCATGAAAGCCTCCTGAGTCATGAAAGATGAAATAGGATCTGTTCCCAAAGAAATTCGCATGGTAAGCCATCCATTCGCGCATCCGTTGGGGGCTAACATCACCATAGATTGATGAACCACAGTAGACATAATCATAAGGATAAGGAGGCTGGAACACTGTTGCATTGTACTCATCTTTCACTTCCCTAAGTGCAACAATCCTCTCAGGTTGTCTGTACAGATCGCCATAGCTTGCATACAGGATGAGCTCACCTCCCTGTTTGTCAGTTCCGACGTCCTCTTTGAACTTACATGTCAGGACCACTACAGAATACAACTTTCCATAGTTCCAGTCTGGAAGAATCTTGTGAACCTCACCCTTCTTGACAACAACCATTTCTTCATCGTCAGAAGAGCCTGTAGAAGAAGAAGAAGAAACCCACTCACACTCGTAGGGGGGATTGTGAAAGCTGTCAACAGGTTTGGATGCCAAGCCCACAATTGAGAATGTTCGTGGACCGCCTCTGTAGGTTCCCATCTCGATGAACAGGTGAGCTGCCATTCCATGGGGCTTGAACACACGAACATCTCCATGGCTCAAATCTATGGTAGAGCTGTTGATCTTCTCATGCAACAAAAACTCGGACAACAGAGGGTTGTTGCTGGTGCTGGAAGCTGAAGCTGCTGCCTCTGCCTGTAAAGAGATGCCACTACTACTGTCTGAGCACCAAATTTGGCTGCTTATCTCCATCCTTCTGAGAGGAAATGTCTGGACAATCAGAAAACAGAGACCCAGTGCTAGAACCAGTGTGTACACCATGTTCACCCGGACATCGGAGCATGCTGTGCTGTGGAACTTGATGGCTGCTTGGCACCCAAGCTCCTTTGCCCACATTTTCTCCCTTGCCCTTGCCATGTCCTTCATCATCACCAGCTACCTTCTTTCTCCTGCCTGTCTGCCAGACAGAGAGGATTCTCTCTCTCTCTCTCTCTCTCTCTCGGCTACCTATTGAATACTTCACTGCTGCTGCCACCACCAACTCTCCTCAGTTCTCAACTAAAAACATCACTACAAGGGTGGTGGGTGTCTTTGAAACAAACCTTATGAGACTTCAGATTTTTTTCTCAAAAACTCTCCCTCTGTGCAAATTTCTCCAAACTATTTCAGACAATAATGAAATTCAGATATGGGGGTTTTTTTTTCTGGCTTCTGGAGGAGGACCAAAAGGGGGAAAAAAAAAAGCCCAACCCCATCTTCCATGGATTTTTCAAAATGGATCTCTATCTCCCTCCTCTCTGATTCTCTCACCCCTCTCTCTCTGGCTGCAGCATATCCTAAAATTATGCAATAGAATCATCAATCACCATGTAAGAAGTATTTTTTTTCCATGCATAACAAAATCGCAAAATCAATTGGATCATCTTGTTGCTTTCGATCAATCTGCTGCTGCGTTGTCTCTGTTCCTCTCTCTGTCTTTAATCTTTAGTCTAATTGTTGTTGTTGATAGCAGAAGACGGTGCTTGTTACCACAATTTGATCACAACTGTTTGTTTCCGAGCAATTCCCAGCTACGACGAAGACGAATTTCCTGTGCCCACCCAACAGGAAATCGTCGCTTGCAGCCTCCGCCCTCCCCCGGCAAGCACCAGCCTCCTGCGCGGGGAATCAACCCTGCACCGGCCTTCCTTCCCCGTGACCCGTCCCTAACCAGGTAAGCAGGTAGTTGGATACACACCCTTTAAGAACAGAAGATCTGACCCCACAGAAGAGACCTACTGAGAGCGTAGCGTATTTTTCTTCTTTTGAGGTTTATCGGAGATATCCTTAAAGTGACCTTCTGACCCCATTGAAAAAAAAAAAAAACTTATTTGATCGAGTTTTTCTTTTCTTTTGGGGTTTATTAAAGATATCTGTAAAGCGAAAAAAAATTTAATATCAAAATCCTGAGTTTGACCATTAAATAAATAAATAAATAAAAGAAAAACACCCAATAAGGTAACAAGAGAAGAAGAAAGAAAGGGACTGAAATCCAAACAAAAGCCCACACCCGAAAGCGCTGAACACACAATGGGGAATTAAAGGTCTGAATTTCTTTTTTAATTACATTGCACTTAAATGACGAATAAAACTCAGCTTATCACAAAATTTAGTTTGAAATGTGAGTTTTATCTTGTTTCTTTTTCTTTAAGCGTGTTCATTATTGCCATGCTTATTGTTGCTATAATTTCAAATCTCTTATGTTAGATGCTGTGATATTAAGTTTCAACCCTAATTCATTAAAATTTCTTCACTTTATGAATAGCAAAGTTTGAGATTAAAATAGGAGGAAGAGGTGAAAGGAGGACCCAAATATATAAGGTCACTTTACAATTTTTTCTATTAACAAGGATTCCTTTTTTTCCCCTCCTTTTTCTTTTCTTCCTAATTTTGTGAGGTAGTTGAACTGGCCATCATCCACAAAAGGACTTCGTCAAAGTTGGCTTTAGGTTTGAGAGGGAAATAGACAAGTTTTGGAGCCCGGCTATATTTCAACCACACGCTAGGAATTGGAGTCTAAATCTTTTAGCCATTTCAAAAAAAAATTCCCTCAAAATATGGTGACTTTAGGCCAATTTTTTCCCAAAGAAACCTTTGTACAATTCACATTGCCTATTATTTTGTCCAAGTGTCAAAATTTGGTCACAAAAAATTGGTTATTAATAACATGTACAATTTAATAAAAGAAGTGATTATTAATAACACTACTATCCAATCATTTTTAAAAACTATTTGCTTCATTGCAACCTTGGTGAATATTTATTTTCCATTTCTAAAGTATTATTAATATATTTTCAATCATTTCTCACATTGCAACCTATCATTCTTGGCCATTTATATCCTCAATGCCAAATGCTAACTAAATTTTACATCTATATATGAAGGAAGGAGGTTTGTTGTTTGTCACATTGAGATCTCTCAAACCATGGCACACCCCCCCCTCCTCTCTCTCTCTCTCTCTCTCAATGGAAAGCCCTTGATGAAAAGTGGTGCACTGAGGTGGTCTAGTACCTATGATGTAAGAGTTATTGAACAATTTTGCCAAAAAACATTTCAACAAAATCAAAACTAAACATCTTAGAGAAAAATTGGGGTCACCTCTTGGGACTGTTGGAAAGCCTTTGAGGCAATTTTGTAATTTTAGACCTAAGGTGAAAGGAGATATTGCATTTTTAATTGTATTTGTGTTACTGGAATTAATTTAAAATTTAAGTAAAATTTTGACAATTGGGTTCTATTGTCAAGGTCTTGCTCACAATTGGGCCAAATGCATGTGGTCGATCACCCATAATGTGGTTGTTTAGAACCATGTGGGTAATGGGTACCCACCCCATGAGGGTCAAACCTTTATGAAGCACATGTAATGACAATTAGAAATTAACCAGCTCCAGAAAAAAGTTGTTGTAATATCTTTTGTAGCAAATTTTCTCTCTTTTATGAGAAAGTTTTTGAGAGGAAAATTGGGATAATTATTTTTTTTAAAAATCTAAAATGTGTTATTTTCAGAAAAACTCGCCACTTTTGCAAAATTTTAAATTTTGAATTTTTCTTCGAAGTAGTAATCCATTTAAAGAAAAATGAAAAGTTGTTCAGGTGCTTTTTGGTTGTCAATTGAATATTTTCTTCACCCTTATTTTGTTGCATTTTCAAACAAATTGAGTTCTAAAATGTCTCTTAAAATAAAATATGTTCCTTATCCATCCCAAGAGGTCCCACATGGAATGGGCCTAACCATTTGTAATGTTCCTCCTAATATTTCCCATCATATTTTGTTAAAGAGGTTTTTTTCACTATCGCCTCTTATTTCCCCTTCCCTCCCAATACCACCCCCAAATTGGGAATGCAGCCCCCCCGCCCCCACTTTCCTCCCTCCTCAAACCTCACTCCGGGCTTACTATATTGCCTAGGCTAAAGTTAACCCAATTGGCATTGAGGTCAACAAGGCAAGTAGTCCCTTATGGTGGAGGGACAGCTGCAGAGTGACCAGTTCCAACCAGCTCCCCAAAAAATGAAAGGAAAGGTAGGTAGGTTACTAAGAAAAGAGTGTGCCCAAGTGTCTGGTGGTTTAGGGGGTTGTTCCTCAAAGAAAAGGCCTGGAGGGACCCATTGGAATTAGATAGAGAGAAGGGCTGTAGAGGTGCCAAGTGGAGAACCAGAGTTGGGGCTTGAGACACGTTGCTTCTTAAGTTGTTCCCAAAAATGGAAAATATATATAGTGGCATAAAACAGGCTGCATGTCGGTGAATGCTTTCCTTAGATTAATCAGTTTTTCTATAAAATGGAGCTTTGATGCTAGCTGGAGCTGTCTTCTCTTTGCTGTTAAGACTACTCAGTTGGCTTCATAAAGATATTTGGAGCTAGCATGACTCAGAGCTTCTTCTCATATAGGGTAAGGCTTTTCCCATTCCGGATATTATGGTTGTAAGCTCCCTATACCCCAAGGGGTGGTAGCCCCCAATTGAAGGGAGCTCACAATTGAGAGCTTGAGAATTTTCATAAGTGCTTTTGGAGGTATACTTACAGAGTGTAAAATCCCATGGGGAATTCTGGGGAAAAAAAGCACACACACACACACACACACATCCATGCCTGTGGGTGTTTCATTTTTTGAAATGCCTTGTGTCAAAATTTTCTCCCTTGACTCATTGCAGGTACCTGCTAGGTATCACAAGAAAAATAAATAAATAAATAATCGCATGAATTTTTAGATTTTGCCTTAGTTGGTGACCCTTTTGTAGATGACCATCAGAACAGTAGCCTGTAGATAGAACTGTGTTGACACAATCCCCCAAAAAACTCTTTTTGGGCGAAATTTGACAACTTTTTTATGGAATAGAAGGGAAGTTTTTGCCAAAAAGGAGTGAATCACTGCCCCCATTTTTCACCCCAAAAAAAGGACTGCTTAGTACATTAGAGGTGTAATATCACCCAAAGAGGAGGGCGCCGAATGTCCCATAGGGCAGTGCCCAAAGCTGATCAAAATTCAGCCCCACAATCGCCCTAAAAAGCAAAGGCAAAACAGGAACAGGGTTGAATACTTTGTTGAAATTTTGTCATCTTGCTTTAAAATTTTCATTAAAAGCTTCAGAAAGTTGAATTCGCATTTTGAGCAAATTAGGGCTACTTGGAACAAGTTGGAATTAGTGTAAAGTTGTGTACAATAACTCATCATACGGTCATCTAATGCTTCCAAGATTGCACGCAACTTTAAAAGTGTCTTAAAGAGAGTGTATTTTGTTAAACTAGGAAGTGACTCAAGACATTAAAGATATCCCCTGTTTTGTCATTAAGCTGGTGAGATATCTATAAAACATAAAGGCCGTGAGATTTATAAAAAACAGTGAAAAAATAACATTGGGGTTAAATGGGGACTAAAATTCAGATTAACATTAAATTTGACCAAATTTGAGTTTCACTTGCCCTTTTTTCTCTGATTGCCTTCAACCAATGGGTGCTGTTGCTATGTGTACTACAGCTAAATGATTTCGAAACTCATGCATTTAATATTGAGTTCCAACATTTTATACTCAATTAATTAATTTTCATTACTTTTGTGCATAACAGTGTTTTAGAGGTTGAAGGAGGGCAAGCACTAAACAAGCGCAACGAGTTAAATGTGGCATCGAGTTCAACATAATTATAGTATAATACAATATAGTGTTCAACAAGATCAAAAATAAATAATTATCGTACCTGAACAATGAAAAATGGTTAAGATTTTTTTTTTATTACTATTTTGAAAAGAAAAAAACTAATGCAGTGGTTAGAATTCCCTCTAAAGCCCAAAGGTCTTAGGTTTGAATCTTTTCTTGAATTATCTTTTTCATTCATTCACAAAATGGATGAAAATAAATTGCCAAAATAAAAAAGGGTTTAAGTTGTTCTCTAAGGAATAACCATGTTTCCAAAATAGCAAGACTTAAGTTGCTCCAAAGAGCAACCATGTTCTTAAAAGAAAAAAAATTCTCCTTTCAAGGACATGATTGTTCCCTAAGAAAAAAAGGTTTAAATTGTTCCATGGAGCAACACAAGTTCTTTCTCCCCTTGGGGACATAATTGTTCCCTAGGAAAAAAAAGTTTAATTTGTTCCATGGAGCAACTTAAGTTCTTTCTCCCTAAGGACATGATTGTTCCCTAGGGAAAAAAGATTTAAATTGTTCCATGAAACAACTTAAGCTCCTTCTCCTTGGGGACATGATTGTTTTCAAAGAAAAGCCAACTTCCATGGGGAACAACAAACTTCCCCATATAGAAACATATGTTATGAATATTTTAGCAATTATAATCATTCCATATTTATTTTTATATAGTATTGTGACCTATCATTGGAAAGGGTCTTGAGAAAACTACAACTTTGTAGTTGGAAGCATTTCATCATAAGTCAAATACAAAAGTTATGATGACACAAAATTTTGGACACATTTGCTCCCCATGGGAACACGATTTAGGTTACTACCTAGGGAAAATGTGTTTAAAACTCTATGTTATTATAGCATTTGCATATGAGGTCTAATTGAAATGTTTCCAACTACAAAATTATAATTCTCCTTTGGACCTTTCCAATGATATATCACAAGCCTATATAAAAACATATGAAATGATTATGATTGTTAAAAAATTCAAAACATACGTTTCCTTGGAGAACTTGGGCCTTTCCCAAAGGGAAATTGGCTTTCTTTTTGGAATAAGGATTTTAAGGTTATTTTGGGAAGCAACTTAAACCTTTTTTTCCTTAGGAAACAATCATGTCCTTTGGGGAAAAGGAGTTTAAATTACCTCAAGGAACAACTTTAACTTCTTTTTTTCCTTGGGGAACAATTATGCCCATGAGAAAAAGGAACTTAAATTGCTCTAAAAAACAAATGTCTAAAATTTTGTTTGATCATAACTTTTGCATATGAATTTTGGTTAAAGTGTTTTCAACTACAAAGTTGTAACTCTCCATTAAACCTTTCCAATGATAGGTTGCAAAACTTTTTCTTTAAAAAATTAGATGACCGTGATTACAAAAAGATTTAAGAAATAAATTTCCCCAGGGAATTTAGGTCTTTCCCCAGGGAAAGTACATTGTTTCCTAAATAAGGTGCCCTACCCTGAAGAACTTGGGCCCTTCTTCAAGGAAAATTCATTTTTCCCCAAAAAAAAAAGTTGTATTTTTCACCAATGAAATTTTCTTATTCCATGTGGAACTTGCTTGAAACTGGCACTTAGTTTTCTTTTGCTCAAGGAAGTTATTTTCTAAATGCAACTAACTTTTAAAACTATTTAAATGTTCTATGAATTTTTCATTCATTTTGTTTGTTAGAAAAAAAAAATGGGAAAAAGTTTGAACCTTGGACCTTTGAGTTGAAGGGCAAATTCTAATTAGTACATTACATTTTTTTCTTTGAAACTATTGTGTAAAAAATATACTGAAAACATTAATCATGGTGTGATTACAATCAAAAAAAATCTGATATTTTTTTCATGTTGAGTATTATATTGCAAATGCATCAAACTTAGTACCACATTTAACTTGTTACACTGTTTACTGATTGCCAAGGAGGGGTTGAATATAAAAAGAAGGGCCCAAATAGGGTCACTTTACATATATATTTATTATGTAAGCATGATGTGTAGTCTACAAAACTATGAAAATCTCAATATATGTTTTGACCAAATTAGGGACTTGTAAAAAGGATACAATGTTGTAGAACCAACCACATTTACAAAGTCATGTAAGGCCACATCAAAGCACAAAATGTTTTTAAAAACTTGTATGAGTGTTGGATGTAACATGACCATTGCCCACTACCTAGAATTATGTTGAACCAGCATCTATTTGTACTATCATAAATTTGACTCAATTTTAACAAGCCATATTTGTAATCTACAATACCATGGGAATCTCTAGAAGATTACATGAATGCCAAATACTCATCATTCAAACTAGGCTATAGAATAATTAAATATATCAAAAGCATTTAGAAGAGGCATATGGACCACATTTGTGAATTGTGTTAAGGTATGTGGATTCAAGAATGGGCACAATGGTAAGATGGTATACCTTAGAAAACCATGATGGATTGATCTTAATATATATGAGGTGAATATACACCCATACTCCCCTTTCATTAATGAGGCCAAACATTAATTAAAGACATTTTGTTTTAGACAAAAGCTTAATGATGATTATACTTTAGTGGGAAAATTGAATCTTCATCCTGATTTTAAAGTAACTTGCCTTTTTTCTCACATCATAAAGTATTTTTGACTAAAAAAACCATATCCTTCAAAATTACAAGCAATGGACATACAATTTGGAAATACTTTAAAATATTCCTAATATTTCAGTTAGCTTTTAGATTGATGAAGAAATGAATGTGTTAGACTAATCCACATAATCACCTTTTTTCAACATCCAATACTCATGCATGCACATGTGTCACCTTTGAACAAGTAGTTCAATCTTAATAGGGGTTCCATTCATTGTAGATGTAACAAAGGATACCACAATTTAAGCATTGGACATCCCTAGATATTGTCTGAATCCTTTCTAACGTCAAAAGATACTATAAAATGACCACTAGTGGCCATACATATAGTATGTGACATATTGGCACTGTCATATCATGGTTAATATTAAGTTCATTGAATATATTTTAATGATGGTGAACATAGTTTTTCTTTTAAAATTTCTGATGTTGCGTCCTATGCAAGCATAGAAGGATTTAGCATTAAATGGTAACAGGTTTGTAGAACTTGTCCAAAATATAAAATGCTGGGAAGAAAAATGCTTCCCCTCCTAGAATCCAAGTGAGTTTTTTTGAGAAGTGTGGCAATAATTTTCCCCCAAAAAAACCGAATATGAAACAAAATATTCCTTTTTCACTTTTTTTTGTATTGTGCAAAATTTCACACCCAAAAAAAACACTGATGGTGAAACCTGGTTATCGCCATACCAAGCCCATAAAAGCATTTCCACTAATCATAACATTTAAAGGCAATGCATCACACAATGTGTTGTATAACATTGCTGGGAAATGATGTTTGATTCCTAGATAATCCAAAGGTCTTCAATTTACTTACAAACATTAGTTTTATAGTCATCCAATTTAGAATGGATAGTAAAGTTGTTAGGACTGCATCATGCAGATGATAATTCTAAAGCTAGTTATGAGGTTTGGTAGACAAGAAGGACATTGTTTAGTCCATCATGCTGTGAATTTGCTATCTTGTAAAATGCACGATGATTTTTCAAATAAAAATCCTTAATATTAAAAAAACCCTCATTCATTTTGCTACATATCAATGAGAGAAAACTCTCAATTTTTTTTGCTAGATAGCAATTTGAGTTGAATAGTGGCTTCCCATCCCAAGTAGAAGCCTTTATCCTATGGTATTGAAAGAAGGAATGAGGTCCTAGAATAAATCCAGAGGACTTTGACTTATTAGATTTAGCTAGCTACCACTCTAAGCAATTATAATTTTCTCAGTGTTTTCTGTGATGTAAAAACCTCTCAGATTTTTTGTAAAGTAATTGGCAGTATGCTTAAAAAGCATAAGATCTTACAGGGCATTATGAAAAATGATAAACCCAGAAGCAGGGGGAGGGTGTTTCATTTTTTTAAATGTTCCACATTTTGTAATGTGATACGGAGTGGGTGCCCACCAGATACCAGTCAGGTATCATGAGAGTTTTGTAAATAAAAATAATTTGTTAACACCCTCGGAGCAGGGGTATTTGGGAAGTAAGTGGGCTACTGGAGGCTCCATCCAGCTCAGGAAGGTACAAACTTCTGGAACTCCTTGCTCCAAGGGCATTACCCTACTAGCAAAACACTTCATGATTTGTCACAATGTTAGTGGAGAGAACCTTATCCACCAATATCTATTGAGAAGGCATTTCGAAATGCAAAATGCTTGCATAACTTCTTTAAAACTGTTTACGGTGATACCTGCCTGGTACCTGCTGGGTGTCACAGTAAAAAGAAGGTACGTCAAAAAGCATTGAGTTTCATGTCAAATGGTGGCCGGGCCATTGCCAAAATAATGGCCCCCAACGCCAAAAGCAATCCTCAAAAGAACAGGCCCTTGGGAGCCATTATTGTGGGAATGCCCAGCCGTAGGGCGTTACAATACACTTAATCTTCAATGCATTTTGCAAGTTGAACATAACTATCTGATCAATGAGGAAAGTGCACCTAACCTCTCTTATTGGTTTACACTTAGCCTTGGTTTACCAACATCCCCCACACTGACCACTTTATTTGGGTTTTGTTTTCTCCATTCTGCCCCCCCCCCCCCCCACCCCCCCCTCCCCCTCCCCCTCCCTCCCCCCTCCC
>Ga0116230_10005897_pt1 | contig 12037 bp, 8 predicted proteins | sample S1TSphfallax_3_FD_88678 | JGI IMG/M metagenome (GOLD analysis project Ga0116230, IMG submission 88678) | Host-associated microbial communities from peat moss isolated from Minnesota, USA - S1T2_Fd - Sphagnum fallax MG | ecosystem: Host-associated > Plants > Peat moss > Unclassified | place: USA...
ATTTTCAACAACTTGGAAGTTGGCAATATGTGATCATTGAAACATCACATCAAAAGACGTGGGGCCTAAAATGTGTGCCATGATAGGGGTGGACTTAGGATGGATGGGAGAACGTATTTTGTGCCATAACTATTATATGCAATGATCACCCAAACTATGTCATTTTCTTGACTAGATTAAATGACATAACCTTCCATTGATGACCACACACTCCTACTGGTGGTGACCAAAATGTGTTTGTTGAACATGAATTCTTTTCTTAGATGGTGAATCTACCACTGTAGACCTTAATATCATGGAATGGACTCACCCTTTCCCATTGCATTGGGAGCATGGGTGTATAGCCTAGCTCACCAATATTGCTATTACCTTGTTTGGAGAGGATTTGCCTTTTAATTCTTTTAATTCTGGGGTTGTTTGGGGATAGATTTCTGTTGCTGCGCTAAATTTGCTTTATTGCAAATAGAGGAAAAACTGAAATTGTGCCTGACATACCCATTAACTGCATTCCAAATTCCAACGACCAATTAGTAGCCTACAAAGTTTTCATCTTGTATGGGGCACCAAACGAAGTGGTGAATGTGGAATATTGAATCCCAGGTCCAACAATTCTATGCATGAGGCCAATTGCTGACATTCAGGGCAGTATTAATTCGTGCTGACCCCACCAGAGCCCCCCAGATCATGCATTCTAGGACTATGATTGGATAACTACCTCTACTTGATGTGAAAGTTCTGTTTATTCCTCCCCCACACTTAGGGGAATTGTCTCCCTCGTGAGTACCGGGTAGGTGACCCTCCCCTTCTGAATGCATGTAACCAAAAAAAGAGGGGTAAGACATTTCAACATGACATCAACACTACTTCCATGAACAACCTGATTATACACTAGTTGTCTTCTTTCATTATTCAACAACATAAATGTAAAACATATCACAGTCTACCAGGGTTTGATTTCTTGAAATGTTCATGAACTCACTTAAGAAATCTACCTTATCTAAGCATGAAACCACACAATTGGGATCTGATCACTTGGATTGGTACCCTCTGTGATCAAGCAGCCTCTTGAGATTTATGCCCATCCCCATGCATATGCATAATACTAGTTGCCACAATTTCACTCTCAAATCACTACTCTCTCCAAATCCCAATCATCTCATCTCCAATCACCAATCCACTCAACAATTTCCAAGGAAATGTAAGGCCAAAGCCGCCAAAGAATAAGGTCACCCTCTTTTGATGCCACTTCTTTTGTAATGTAAAACATTCTGCTCTTAATAATTTGATACAATCTTTACAAATCTTACTTGCCTCAAGGATACCTAGACCAAATCATAGTCCAAGTTTCTTGCATGTCATCCCAAAATCTCACACTATTGCAATTTAATCCACACGCAATGTAATATCATTTCTTCACACTACATGCACCCATTTAGGTTCAGGCCACCTTGGATTGGCATCACTTCTAGACATCAATTCCTCATAATGTGGCTAGATTGATGCATCGTTGACCTAGATTAACTAGTAGAATGAAACGGAAGTAGATTCCCAATAGCACTTCATTAGGAACTGGGTTCAACAACCTCTCCTAACCAACACAACCATAGTAATCTACCATTAGCAAGCATCCTCCTAGCTTCTTGTAATTCCAAATTTCGATATTGTATCTCTAGAAAATCATCACTAGCTTTTGCTTTGCTTGCTCAATTAGTCCCTTCCAACCAAAATTCAACAACCTTATCCAACTTTCATGCACACCCAACATGAACAAAACATACATTAATAATTCCACCAAGATCTTTGTTGAGCTTCTCCAATCCATCACCTACAATCCATCATGGCAATAAGTTTTTTAAAAAAACATAATAAGTCCAATGCCCTCTTCAATGGCAACCACACTTAAACCACATATTCCACTTGAAATCCTTCCAAGCTTCATAAATGCCTCCTTATTTTGAAGGCAACACATCACCAAAAACAAAAACAAGTGTCCCTTTATCTCACCAAAAACCAAAACCATACATATGTTAGTGTGAAATTATAGCACACTAATGCTCAAAGCTACATACTTTTTGATGTATTATTATGCATGGTTATATTGTTACAAATAAAGATAAAATAATATAACTACCTATAAAAAATGGGTTAACATTATCCCCTTCCTAATTTTGATATGTCCTTGTAAGCCTTTTATTAAGAGTGAAAAATCAAGATTTGAAATGTACACCTATTTTATTTAAATTATAGATTTGAAAATGAGTGAAAATTTATATTTAAATAGTTTGTAAATCTAACCTTAAAGATGTTTTTCATGTATTGTTTTTAGTGTAATATTCGATATTGTAAAGGACCAAAGACAAAAGCAATGGTCTTTTGATCACTTCACAAGTTGTTTTCATCATCTTCAAACTTGGTCCAGTGTATGCATGTGAACATATGTTCATTAAAATGTTATTACAACAATAGTCCTATAGGTGATCGTCTATGTCCAATTATAATAATCCATTCATTTTGAATGTAAAAAATCAATGTTAAAACTAACTAACTAACTAGGCTAACTACAACAAAGAATAAGGAAGTATTGATCCTAAATAAAACAAATTGAGGGATAAATTCCTTTGTTAAAGGTAATTCTTATCAAAAGTATTACAAATATAAAAATGGATAACCTATTTTTGAAAAGTAATCAATAAACTATATGTATAAGTACTAATTATGAACAAAAATAGGCAATAGGTATGATATTTGGGTCTCAAATGATTTTTCAAGGAAAAAATACAATAAAGCTTGTTGTTAGATTTGTGGATCATTAAAGATTTAGGATTGACTATTTGAATAATAACGATAATAAAAAAACTATCTATACAAAAATAAAATACATAGTGATTGAATGTAAATTGCATTTGTTACAACATTAAAGTATAACTTATTGAAATTTCTTCAACAAACATTTCTTTTGTTGTAAGAACTCCACATGGCATCATCAAGTTGTAGAAATGTTTTTGAAGCAAAGTATACTCATAGAATTAATAAACATTGTTTGTTTTTTAAAAATATTCTAGTGGTCAATACTATCATATAATTGGAATGAAAATAACAAAATTGATGATTGCTTAAAAAAAGGTCATTGAATGATTTGCAAAGTATAAATTTCTTGATTATTGGTTAATAAATCATCATGACTCCTTTTGTCATGATGTCATTGACAATGTTCTAATAATTGATAGTTGGCAAGTAATCAACAATTAAAATACCATCACGAATGTGAAATAAATGTTTTGTTGAAAACATTGGGTGCAAACAATATGGTACTTAGAGCTACTTAAAGAAGCGATCAAGCTATTATGCTTCAATAATCCAAGAACAATAAAGAAACATGAAGTGATTCATAATATCAATTGAATATATAAATTAAATTTGTGAATGGTCAACAAACAATAAGTTATAAAACATTGACAAAAAAATTAGGTGCTATAAATGTTGAAATGTTGTTAATGATAAAAATAAAAGATCTGATTTATCACAAAAGAGGTTTAAATTGGACAACAATAGACAAAACGGTTATGAGAGGAAAATTGGTTGTTGTAAACACATGTGGAATACAAGAATGGTGAGTTCAATGAAGGTGTCAAAAGATAAATCATGGCAACAAATTGATTATTGCAAATGTGATTGGAAACACATAAATGGTGTTTAACTTATCTAAAACAAATTGGTGATATTGTCACTAAAATAAGTTGTGAAAATAATAGATCATAACAATGAAACAAACTTGTTAATCTTATTTTTTCAAGGGAATGAATAATTCTTTCTGATTTTGAAGTAATTTTGAGTATAAAGAAAACATATTACCAACACTAGAATTCCAGGATCATAAAACATTCTAATTAATGAACTATGTAAATCATCTATGGTAGAAAAATATTCAAGGCAATGTGGTTATTAAAAATAACCACTTATTTGTTGGTGTTAAATATCAGCAATAAACTTTGTATTGCACTTGATTGTGCTATTATAAATTGTTTAAAAATAAGAGCACATATTACAATATCATGCACATCATGTAAATAAATGCCAAGGTCTTTTCATTATGTGTGATGTGTCTATAATTTTACCGAGAATTTGCAACAAATGATTTAGAATATGTGCAAATTGAAAGAAAAATATTCAATGTTACAAAATATTGAACAAGATGTTTTGTTAATTACGACAAAAATTGTACATGGTTGATCGTTAAATATACACTAGTTTTTGTTGCACCTAAAATACATGTCCAATTTGTACGATTCATTATCTTGCAAATTTTTAAAACTTTTACAATGTATAGGCTTAATCAAATCCTTTGTACAATTTTTATTTTTTTTAAAACTCGACAAATTGGTTCCAAATTTGAAATTTTTGGTTGCTAAAAATTGGTAAACATGCACTTGACTATAATTATAATAACTCAAAAAAAATTGAAAGAAATGTTTGAATGCCTAAGATTTAAAATCCTTGCAATAGTTAAAAAAAACAATGTATAATCCCTAATTATTGGTAAAATTAAAATTCTAAAAGTGATTCAAGAGTATTCACAAATTTCCCAACTCAAAATAAAAGTAGAATGCCCATAGATCTAACACCAAAGTTATTTTAAAGAGGTTGAATCCACATAATAATGTGAATTTTTATCACAATATAATTCAAAGCTACATCTTATATGTTGATGTATTGCATTGAATGTTTAAAATCGTACAAGAAAGAGGTTAATTAATATTTGAATTAAGTAGTGTTAGGTTATTAATATTGATTACTAAAGTAAAAACCTAAAACACTAATTACTTCCTATAAAGGTAAACTAATTTAACTACCTATAAATTATAAATATGGGTTAACAACATCAAAAGAGGCAACATACGCCTTCCCACATTTGAAAAGCCATCATCCAAAATTAGTGATATCCACCACTTGAATAGTTCCAAAAACACACATGTTGCCCCATAAGTTGTGTTTGCTTCCATGGCAACAAATTGAAAATCACCACTCCAAGCTCTTGTAAACATTGTTTTTTCCCCCCCTTTCAAAATCATTGTTTTTTTCCTTTTCAATTCTTTCCATGCATTGTGTAACCATTCATATGAATGGTTTTAGACTATTCATTTTGAAATCAACATTTGACTATTCATCGCTTTCAATATGTTCTTTGATGACCCCTACTATCTAGTTGTTGAACTCCAATTTGAATGCACGATTGAGTGGGCACTTCGATATAACATTAGATGGTTATAAAACATTGGTACAATTTGCTAATACAAAAACAACCAAAATGTTTGGATGTTTGTCTTTTATCCAACCTAATTTTTTGACTTTTTTGTACATTCTAGCAATTTAAAAACCAAATCATTTGTTTGCAATCCAAATGATTCAATTTGAGCTTGGTGGTAAGACACCATGACAATCTCCATAAAACGCTTAGTCTTTTCAAGGTTTGACCACATGCATTCTCCTACTATAGGTATGAAATGCACTATTGACAACAAATGAAGGTGGAATGTTATAGGCCTTGGCTAGGTGAAGAACATGATAAGCCATGAAATTTCCTTAATCTAATAGAAATTTGTTGGCTGATGTAATATTAACCTTAAAAGTCCAATTCATGTAATGTTTTTCATGAATTGAAGAGTCCATTCTTGAGTAATTTTAAACCCACTAGCTTTGTTATCACAAAGTACATCAAAGGCCAATGACTCAATCATTCCACAAATTATGGGTTGGACTATGGAAGTTTCTAGGGGCTGACTTGCCTCCCTCATCTTTTGCAACATGGCTACAATTGAATCTTTGAATATTGGGTGATTTCAAGTATTGGTAAATTTTGCTTCCTAGTTTGAACTCGTGTGCCTAATTCAATTGCATGGATATACTTGGTCTTAATTTATTTTTTATCTATAAACCAATCAATTTAGGTTGGTTCTTCCAAGTTTTTCATAAGGATTGGGACATCCTAGTTTCCTATAAACAAATTTCAAGAAATGGAGGGCATTAGTTTTATTAACATGGTATTTCTTGATTATTGCCATAATGGGTGGTCACAAATCTTGTTGAAACCAATTGACATAATGTCCCACCCTTGTGCAAATGTGATTTATTTCTTGTTTGTTCTTCATTTAACTTTTGTTCAAGATCTCTTGGTTTGCTTGTAAAGTCATTTTGAATTTCTTGGGTTGGCCGATTGGATGCTTTTGCATTATGCACTTGGTATTTCTCTTTTGTGTAGCTTTTCCCAACAATTCAACTTCATGCTCTAAAACACTTTAGTGTTCATCTCTTGTGATGGGCTTGAATAACCATGTTAATGTTTTTTGTTGTTTTTGTTAGGTATTCATAAATAGCAAACTATCATAATAGCCAACTTAGTTCTTTCAATAATTCTGCTCATGAATGTAGAAAACTCTTGAGCTAAAGTATGTTAAACAAAAAATAAGCTAACAATTTTTTTCATTCACATTCCTTAATAGGTAGGTACACAATAAACTCTTAAATGAAAAATTTACTTGATGTAAATTAAGAAATAAATTGGTAGCAAGATTGTTTTACAAATGATTTCTTTCCATTCTTTGTTTAGTATTTTCACTCACACCCAAATAGAATAAGAACAAAATGCCTTTAATGCAAACTTTCTATTGTAAACTCCTTCACCAAGAAAAGGTAGGTATTAAGAACATTCCTAAGTAAAGGAGTTCTTGAATAATCAATCTTAAATCCTAAAAATATGCCATGAACCTTAAACCAACAAATTTGTAATAGAAAAATTGAAATACCAACAAAAAAATGAAACAAAAAAGGACCAAGAAAAATGATTGAACTTAAGTAATTTATAATATTGTTGAAATGCAAAAAAAATATTCAATTTTTTTTTCAAAAATAAAAACAATTAAAACAAAGGTGTCGAATTGAAAATTTGAAAATTATAATTTTTTGACAAAGGACTCTCAAATTGGCCAAGGTACTATGGTATCTTACAATCCCAATTTTATTTTTTAAAAATGTCATAGCACACTTTTCCAATGCAACCTTTGTAAAAATAGGAGCCAATTATTGAAATTTAGCACACTACACAAAAGGTGTCTGTATAGGCCAAGTGATTTCATTAGAGTTTGAGTTAATTCACTAGTCCTAATCAACATGACCTAATGGGGATGTAGTGAATTCATTAGTCTAGTGAATAGGGACTAGTAAATTGCGCACCCACATTTTTTAGTGGTGAGCAAGACATTATCCCAAAACAAAAAAATAATGTTACAAATTAGTGAAAATTTATTTTATTTTCAAAATTGAGCAATTTTTTCCAAAAAAATAGGGGATATTCCCATTTTTATTTGTTTTTGTTGCAAAATTGCAAAACAATTCCAAAGAAAAAATCGTTAATTACAATATGTGCTCAATGGCACATGCTACACTAATGGAGGATGAAAAGTATTTTAATGTTGGATTATTTTAGAATGTCAAAGATTTAAAAATATTTTTTCAGGCATAATTAACAACAATGTCTATTGACCTAGTTGCTAATGCGGATTGAAAAAAATAAAAATTCATTGATTATATTTTATCCGATGACAAATATGAATCATGGCAACGTTTTTTTTTCCTATAACATGCATTTATCAAATTGATAAGTTGAATAATACTAATTATAATACTTGGTCAATTGAATTACAAATGTTATTGATGAGAAATGAAATTTGGGGAGTGGTAGGTTTAAACTAAATCCAAGGGCATCAAATAGTGTTTTACATATGGCTTGGAAGTTGAAAGACTCCAAGGCACAAGCTAACATAATTTTTCATTGTAATGGTTAATAGATATAAATAATAAGACAAATAAAGTAATGTGAAATAAATAAAAATCGTAGTATGAGCACACAAATATGGCATCTAAGATTGCCATTCATAAAGGGTTAACCCAACTACATTATTAAAAACCTAATCATCAATTGAGTTTTTAGAAAAATGGTATGGACTTCTAGATAAAACCATAGTGGCTAATATAGTCATTGTAAAATAGAAACAAAAATTGTTTCTTCTTATAACATTACCCCTTTCATGGAGGTTGTTTGTGAATACACAACCTATATTGTAACAAATCAAACCTTAAATGGCCTCATTGGTAAAATTTACAAGAATTAAAATTGAGGGAAGAAAGGGATGTACAACCATCATATGGTAAGTTCTTTGCTTTATTTGGAAATCATACGCCAAAATTCCAAAGGAAGTTCAAACATATCACAAACCTTCCCAATACAATACTAATATTGCATGAACCCTAAATCCACATCAAGATAAAACTTGTCATTATTGTAGGAAAAAATAACATTACACTGGTTTGTAAACAAAAAAAAAAGAGATAGAACCAATGGAGTAATAAAATAATAAAACCAATTTTTTTTTCAAATAAAGTGCACAATTTAACAAAGTTAATATAGTTATTGAACCATTGCAATTAAATTTTGCAATTGTTGATCAAAAGTTCAATATAATTGAAAATGCATGGTTTTTTGACAATAAATCAACCCAACAAATGAATCCACACAAGGAATGGTTTGATTCATATAAGTTATTGGATCAACCATTAACTATGTACATGGGGGATGGCTAACAACATCAAGTTGTAGGCATTGGAATTGTAACTAGTTTGTTTATTTGAGGTCAAATTACAATTGTGTGTGATTTGACACATGTACCTGCATTGGCAAAATAGCTCATTTTAGTATTACATAAAACAACAAAGCAAGGAATTAAAAAAAATTCATTTTTCATCCATATTCATTGTATTTTAAATTTATTTACAAAAGTGGAAAAAATAATAACTAAATATTGTTAAAAAAGATCATTGTATCCAATTGGAGTGGGGCTCGAACTAAACTATATGATTAATTGTTGCTATGATGGCCACATCTAACAGTAACTCCTTTTTAGTAATGTGGCATCATAGACTAGGCCATTTACATTATGATGTAATCAAAGAAATGATAAATTTCAATATGGTCATTATTTTGTTGTATTGTTTGATGAGTATTCACATTATATTGTGATCTATCTTTTGCACAAGAAGTTAGATGTGTTTAACAAATTTAAAGTGTACAAAGCAATGGTTTAAACCGAAACAAGCAAGAAGTTGAAGACACATCAATTTAACAATGGTGGCAAATTTACATCAAAAGGGTTTTCCAACCTTTTTGAAGTCCATGGAATATCCAAGCAATTGATTAACCTTTATACCTCACAATAGAATGGTGTTGACGAACATAAAAACAAACCATTTGTTGAATCACCATATAGTATGTTAGAAATTACAAAATTGTTTAAGTAATTTTGGGGTGAAGATTTATCTACAACATGTTATGTGCAAAATAGATCATTTACCTCTACAATGCTTAGGAAGATCCCTTATGAATGTTGGACAAGTAGAAAACCATATATCACCCATTTTTGTACATTTGGTTGTGTTGATTATGAACATGTACTTGGAGAAAAATGTTAAAAACTTGATGTTCAATTTGTTAATTTTTTTTATAGGATATGGTGAGCATGATGGTGTAAAAGGTTACTATTTATATAATATAGTCACTTGAAAGTTTTTGTTAAGTAGAAATGTCATTTTTGATGAAAATCTTGTATTGCCCAATGTGGTACATGGTTCTATTGTAACCCAACCATCAACAATATAACCATTATTGGCTCCTCCTCAAAATAAACAAGCTAGTATATATGTAAAGGGTGAAATAAACACTCCCCAAAATAATCATGTCCATGCACTACCACCATAACCACATATTCATCCAATGAACAACAAACTATGACCAATGGTTCTTTCAAATACATTTCAACCTCAATTTGAAATTCAATCCCATATTGAAAATTGACGTAATGCCTTTCCCATTTACCTTTTTTCACAATTTGATAGTCAATAAAAACCATTTTGAAGGTGGTCAAATTGTACCATTAAAAGTAAATATACGTTAACAAAGTTTGTAGATATGGATTTTACATATCCTACATCTAGTTTCTTTGCTCAAAAAAATGAATTGACATCTTACAAAAATGTTTTGACTCAACCTGACTTTTCAAATTGAAACCCATTATGGATTTTGAGTATAATTCATTTTTCCATAATTAAAAATGGATTTTGATTCCTCACCTTTTGAATTGGTCCATTGTTGGGTGTAAGTGGGTATATAACCATAAATGTAAAGTTGATGGGAGATTTGATAGATATAAAACTAGGTTTTGTGACTAAAGGTTTCACTCAACTTAAAAGGATTGACTACAATGAAACATTTTCCCGTATGGTCAAAATTATTTCATTATGAATTTTATTTGCTTTGGCCACTATTCATGACTATCATGTCGATCAACTTGATGTCCAAACTGCATTTTTACATGGTCATTTAGATGAAGAAATATGGAACAATCCTCTCATTACATGCCTTTACCAAATGAAAATAAAATTTGTAAGCTTTTGACAACTATTTATGGATTGAAGTAGAGTCCAAGACTTTGGTATGCAAGATTTAATGTTCATCTACTTAAATTAGGTTACCAAAAATTTGCATATGATACAAATGTATATATTGGGAAAATGAATAATAAGACATTTGTGGTTTTAGGATTATAATGAGCATTGTAAAGTTGAATGAAATGAAAAAATTGCAGTGAGTGATAAAAGGGATGTTTCATATTGTCTTGCAATTCAAATAATCTGAAACCACTTTATTAAATCCATTTAACTATCACAAGAAAAATACAATTTAGTCATCCTTGCAAAATTTAACATGAATAATTATAAACCAATTAGTATCCACATGCCATTAAGGGTTAAATTAACAACAAAACATGAGCTCATCTTTTTCTATTGATTAAATGCCATGAAAGAAGTTATCTATGCTAGTGTTATAAGGCACCTAACTTATTTAACAATGACAACACAAACATATATATCATACTTGATGGGCCATTGTGCTAAATTTATGTCCAACCCTAGTTTAAGTCATTGGAGTGTTATAAAAAAACCTTTCTTTACTTACAATTTATTTGAGCCATAGGGTCAATGACCTATTTTTCTTTTAACGATTTATGGTTGCAAGGTTATATGAATGCGGATTGGGTTGGTGATGTTGATGCGTGGAAATCCACATCCAATTATATTTTTCTCGCTTGGAGGTAGGGCCATCTCTTAGCAATGCCAATAGCAAATGAATGTGGCTTTGTCTTCAATAGAGAATAGATGCATTGTAGTAGCTTTTGATGCTAAAGAGGGAGTTTGCTGAAGGAACTCCTTCAAGATTTGGCTCCAATTCTTATTGCTATGCCTAAACCTATTACATTACATTGCAATAATCAATCTTGCATTTTATTAACTCTCATTTTCTTGATCGCACTAAGCATATTGAACTCTAATACCATTTCTTACACAAGGTGGAAAAACAAAAAATCCTTGTAAAATATTGCCCCACCAATCATATGTGGGTTGATTTATTTCCTAAAGCCTTTCCTCAACCTAAACATCTCAAGTATTGCATTGCAATTGGACTTACAAATTTTTTTATCGTTAATTTTCAAGTAAAGCTGAAGGGGGAGTATTCCATGATAGAAATGATTAGCTCAATAGGGAGTGTTAGATCATTTATAATTGTAACATTACAGAATTACCAATGTTTTTAATTAAAGGGGAGTGTTAGAATTATGTATTTGATTCTTAGGTCATGAGGAGGTGCAAACCTTCAGGTATAAAGAGTTGGAACTCTCCTGAAGAGTTATGACCTCATAGCAGGGGTGAAGCACATCTAAAGCTTCTATAATTGGGAGGAAGCTTTAAACTTCTTTAGCCTATAATGTAATGTGGATGAACTGTGCATATAGATATAAGCTTTTGGATAAAATGGCAGATCAATTACAATAGGAGATGAGATGCCCTGATGGATGAATAATTACAAGCAAAAGATGAAAGTAAGTGGATATCATGCTGGAGTAGGATGATATCTGCGGGGTCTTTTTCCATG
>Ga0116230_10005899_pt1 | contig 12035 bp, 5 predicted proteins | sample S1TSphfallax_3_FD_88678 | JGI IMG/M metagenome (GOLD analysis project Ga0116230, IMG submission 88678) | Host-associated microbial communities from peat moss isolated from Minnesota, USA - S1T2_Fd - Sphagnum fallax MG | ecosystem: Host-associated > Plants > Peat moss > Unclassified | place: USA...
GAAAAATGAAAAGTTCAAACACATTGGATGTTGTAATGTTCCCAAGGAGGTTTTTGTTTTATTTTCAAAAGGGTGTGGGAGTAAGGTTATTTATGGTTTTATTACAAGGGAGAGATTTTACACGATCTTTGAGTGCTTGCTATGAAGGTTCATTTAATGAAATTTCCTTATTTTCTTCTTGGCATTTAACTTGAAGCAAAAAATGGAACTTGATATCCACCAATGTTTTTACAAATGCAATATTCCATTCCATGTTGTTGATATTCTAACATGGAGTAATATGATTAACTTTGTTGCAAGAGTTGGAATAGATGATACATGAGAACTCAAAAAGAATAATTACAAACAACATTTTTACAAGAAGATGCATGGAATGTTATGAATGACCTTAGTCTTTAAAGTCATCTTGGTAAAATATAGTTGTACAATTGTCATGGATGGGTGGAATGACATGAATAAAAAAGTAGTCATAAACATTTTGGTTTCTTCTTGCAAAGGATCCATATTGTTGGATGCAATCAAACACATTGAATTTTCTTGGAGGTTATTTGACCCAAATGACTATTTTTTGTACACTTAAAAAACACCATTGAGATTGTAAGACTAAATAATGTAGTGCAAATTATCACAAATAATGCATTGAATTGCAAGCAAATGGGATAACTAGTTTTAACACAATATTCCAAAAACATTTGGAATGTGTGTGCAAGTCCATTGTTTAGATTTGTTGATCAAAACATCAATTGATTAACAAGGGTGAGAGAAATTTTTGACAAAACTAAATTCACTATCAAATCTATCACCAAAAAGCCCAAGGTGTTACAAATTTATTAGAGTTTCCAAGACCTTAAGCTTCAAATTTTACAAGAACAAAATAAACCTACATGTTATTGGTTTTAGAGAGGTGATTCAAGAGGTGGAGTAGACAATAGTTTTTTATGTGGGGTAAACATGGCCAATTTTTTTTAAACATGGGGCAAGAGAATTCAAGAACTTGATTATGACTAATCATTTCTAGATGGACACGAAATAATTATTTTGGATCTCTAACCTATTTTGCATGTTTTATGTCCAATTGATAGAATTAGATGTATGTTTTGTTTATTGTACAAATTTATGCTCAAGGTTGGAGATGTTTTAACAGTTGATTGTTAGGCACAAATGATCAAAATTTGGTTAGAACATTGGGAATGGTTCCACCATCCCTTACTTTTATAACCCATGTTTTGCATCCTCTTCAGTAACTAGATAATGGTACATTACAACAATATTAGAAGATGGTTGAACTTCTAATTTAAATCCTTCGTATCTAATTACAATGGAATGTAATGATATAAATCTTTTGCAGAAAGAAAGTTCAATTGCATGAAAAGTCATACTACTTGAAAAACTGATGTTAACATTTTTGTCATTGTGGGAAAAGTTTGGGAGGCATGTTCTTAAGCTACGTGCACTTGCTTTAAGCATATAATCACAAGATTGCATTATAGAACATCACTAGAAGAAAATTGGGTTTTTGCAACCAATCAATTCGTGACTACTTGTGACTATTTGCCATTTGCAACCAATGTCGATTATTTTTATAACTATTTTTTGGATTTGATCATGCTTGCAACTATATTCCAACCAACTTGTGATTAATGTTTTTTTCATCCTTTCATTTGGATAGTTTTAACATGTTTTTCATTCAACAAGACCCCTTTATGTACCATTAATTGTAAATGTGTCCAAACAAGTAGTAGCCCTCTTGGTATTCAAAGTGTATTATGTGTATCTAAGATGTATGAGTTTACAATGGTGTACTCCATGTAATCTACCCATTGATATATGATAATATATTACAATGTACATGTGTATAATATGGGTTATATATATTGATTATATTCAAGTTATATGTAGCTTATATTTTGTACACAAACTATCGTTAATTTTTCAATCATCAAAAAGTTTTGGCAATTAAAAAAAATGTAAACAATGTACAATCACCACAAAATCATTATAATTATAGTTGTTGTATATTAATTACAATAACTATTTTATTTATGATTGAACTTAATATTCATAACTTCTAATTTATATTTCAAATTAGTTTTCAAAATATTCACAATAATTTTATTGTAATTATATTAATTTAATGACATTAACCTACTTATAATTTCAAGTATATCAAATATATTCCAACATAGACTATTATACTAATTATTTATATTTTCTGAATAACAATAACATTACTATAATTAATGTATAATTATTATAAGACACTAACAATAACTTTTCTTCTACATTAATTATAATATGCACATAATTAAAAATTCAGCTTATTATTATTTTAAAGTAAATATATAAAAAATTAAAGTGTTACCACTAAAATGAAATGAATTCATTGAACTTGAAGAATTGTAAGAATTATATTCTAGTATACTAGAACATCTAATTATGTATTTACAATTTATAATTGCTACAAAAACTCAATATTACTATTTTTTTATAAAAATTATAATAAAATAATTTACTTACTGTTTATTGATGATAAATAAATATTATTACAACATAAAATTTTAAATTAATTAAAATGATAGTTCCCAATCATAAAAATAAACTGTTTTACATATTTACAATACTTATATTTTAATAATAAAAATTAAATTTCATATCGATAACTGAGAAGTTATGTCCTATAATTAAGATTTTTATTCCAAAATTTTATAATAATATTAAAATAATGAGCAAAGTTGATGTAATTATTGTATTTTTAAACCAAAACATACACTAAATAATTGTATGCATTAATAATCATTTACTTATTTACTGTAAAATTTTTCATTATTATTATTATTCTATATTAACATAAAACTATTGTAAAATCATTGTAATTACTTAAATTATTTGTAAGCTAGAATTACAATATTTGCATAATTAGATTATAATTAGATTATAATTGAAATTATATATTCACAATTTATAATATATGATATGTAACTTTAGTTCTTATTTAACTTTCTAAAATAATCATAATTTTATTAAAATTATTAATGTAATGACCATAACTACATGGATTGTAATATAATAAATTAAAATAATTATTTATTGTAAATAATTATCCATAATAAATATTTTATAAATAATCTAAAATGATAATATTTATTAATTATAAGTTGCACCAAATAATTATTGTTACATAGATATTTACATTACGTAATTTATATTCTTATAGTAGAAGAAATCAATTATCATAATTAATGTTACTCTACTTTAAAATCATTTTTATTATTTCATAGAATAATTAATTATAATATTTTCATAATTATTTTTTAATTGAAAATATTTATTCACAATCTGTAATTTGTAACCCTAAATCAGTATCAAAATTTTGGAAATTTTATTTCTAGTTAAAATAATTATTGTAATGATTGTAATTGCAAGAATTATTATACAGGAATTTTATTTTTTATTTTCAAAATTCTGTCATTATTTATCTATGTTAAAATATTTGTATAGTAAATTTACAATAATTAGAGAAATTAAGTTATATTCAGATTATTATATTTATAGTTAATAATTACCAATAGAACAAAAACATTTACTTGATTGATAAAAGTTTTTACAGTAATAAATTTAATTATATTGGGTAATTATTTTAATTAGTTTAATATTACTTTTAAGATAAATACTTTTTGTAGGAATTTATTTGCTAATAGCAATTGTCAATTCATTATTTATAATCTAAAGATAAATATTTATATAATTTTTACATTAATTATATTATTAATAATTCGACCAGATTTTTTAAGTTAATTATATATAATAATAATATTATTATTATTATTATTATTATTATTATTATTATTATCATCATCTATGAATTATCTATTGAGAACTTGTGAGTAACTAGATAGTTAGTTAGTTAAATATTAAGAAATAGTTAATTATTAAGTAGTTGATAATGAATATTTAATATTTTAAATGTATATTTAATATTTTAAATATTTATTAAATTGAATATTTATTAATTAGATGATTATCTAATTATTGAATTGTGTTCTTTAGAAATTTAAAAACTAAAAACAAAAGGCATGAGGAAAATCTTGGAATTGTAATTTAATTTGTGAGTAAGTTGTAACTTCAAAACTTATCCCATATTGTTTATTCACCATTCCTATTTTGACATTATATAAATAAGGGGTGTGGTCATTCAATTACATATTTAAAAATTTGTGCGCATGGGATGAGTTAATTAAAAGGCTTAACTCAAAACAAAAAATACATATATGTATAATTTTAAACTACTTACTTCCCCAACTTCCTTATCTACCTAATTAGGTAAGTACATAGTTTGACCTACGTACCTAGGATGACCTATGTACCTACCTCCTTAAATACCTACCTATATGAATAGGGATTTAACTTAAGAAGGAAGACCTACCTATATATTTACCTTTATATTTAAATAGGTAGGTAAGTATGTTGCTTAAGTTCATCGGCCCCTACTTAAATACCTACCTAAATACCTACCAACTAAATATTAATATTTTTTATGAAATTCATTTTAAAGTGCCACATGGCGTATTTACATTGGGCCATGTGTCATCATATAAGATCATTGAAAGATTTGAATTGAATGTCGTAGAAACTTTCAAAATAATAATAATGATTTAAATAATAAATATTGGGACAAGTGGCAACACATCATTTGCCTTCAATTGTGACCAAAATAATAGCATCTTACTCGCATGTGACAATACATATACAATGGAATCAAATGATGACTTTATATTTGTTGATTTTTTCTTTCATCTAATGCCTTTTGGTGTTTGTGATTAGTATCGCATGTAACTTGTCCAAGGTAACTAAAGGGATTTTAGTTACAACTATCGTTTGTGACTAAAATTTAGTTGCAAATACCAATTGAAAATATGTGTTTTTCTTCTAGAGTATTCATATGTAAATGAAACTAAATCACTTTGATCTTGTTCCAACAAAGAAATATAATAGGTTGGGATTTATGTAAATGAAAAAATTTGACTTTGTTTAGGTTAATTTACAAATATTCAAATGTTTAGTTGATAACCAACCATTGAAGGACCTCAATCTATAAATAAGATTGATGTCCCAAGGTCCATAATGGGAAAATGAGGATGTAAATGATTATGCCTATTTATGTGAAAATGTTTTATCGAAACCCTTGTTGAAAGAGTGAGGACTCCATCTAAAACTTGTTTATAACAATAGAACAACAATCCTCTTGATCAAAAATAATTTATTTAAGCTCTTGTGCTCTTTGGTCATTAGATTAATCATTTGTAAATGAAAGGAAAAAAAACAATTTATTATAGAAATACCAAAGGGGCCATATATACAACCATGAGAATTAATACGATCCAAAATATTAAGTAAAAGTCAATTGATCTGCACTAGTTAGCAACATGTCAAAGTGGGTGAAAGAAATTAGCTTGTAAATGTAGGTGAAGGAAATCAATTAGATCACTAAATAAACTAAGACAATTCAATGACAATCTTGTGTTTTCCTATTTGTGATACACTAATCCTAACTTGTTCCTACAAGTCTCAAATTAATCTATGGGGATTTCTTTTGTAAAAATGTTAGTAGCCATCTCTTTCATTGAGTAGTAATCAAACAAAACTTCACTAGAGGAGATATGCTCCCTCACAAAATGGAATTGGATATTTATGTGTTTTATGCGTAGGTGATGCATTGGATTTTTCAACAAACCCAAACTTCCTTGACTATTGTTGAATATGAAAGTTGCATTTTTTTGCATGTATGCCACTTCATTTAAGAACCTTATAGCCACAAAGCCTCCTTGGTTGCATGAATTAATGCCATGTATTCTACTTAAATTAAAAAATTAAAAAAAGACTATGGATTACTTCTTGTTAGCCCAATAATAAATGCTCCTCCCAAAAGGAAAACATAACTAAATGTTGATCTCATAATTGTGTCAACATCGCCTCCCCAATCCAAATCACAAAAACCAAAAAGTTCCAAGGTCTTCATGTTAAAAGGATTAGTAGAGTATTGTAACGCAAGTTTTCTATGAGCCTTGTAAACATTTAAAAAGTCTTTTGACTATTTGTCAATGTGCTAACCTAAAGTTGTTGAAAAATTGAGCAACAATTTCCATTACAATAGTTACATTTAGTCTAATGCCAACCATGCAATATATTAGGCTACCTACATGGGACATTAGCCATTTCAAATTATTTTTTCTTAAAGCTAGGACTTTGCTTCTAGGAAAGTTTTTAATTGATTTCTAAAGGGGTAGTGATTGGATTGCATGCATCCATTTAAAACTTTCATTGTCAAAAGGCTTGCAATGTCATTGGATTGGTTTAAGGTAATATTTTCTTAGCTTATATTCCACATCACGTGAAGTCCCAAAGTGAATTAAACCTCTCCTAAATTAGTCATTGAAAATCTTTCACAAAGTATGTTTTTCAACCATTGAAAAACTCTTACATCTTGTGCAAAAGTGAAAAGATCATCCATGTATACAACAATGATTGCATGTGCATTGAGTAAATGTTATAATCAAATTCTAACCTCCTAAACCCGTTTTTATAGAAAGAAATTATCTAGTTTTTGGGACCAAACTCTTGAACTTTATTTTAATTCGTACAAAGATTTTTGCAGCTTATAAACAAGTTTTTCTTCACATGCAAGAACTTGTTCATCCAATTGCACCATGAAGATGACTTTGTCTAAATCCCCATTTAGGAATGCACTTTTGAAATCAACTTGATATGAAGCAAGTTACTTCATGAACTAGACCTTAAGTCTAGAGCCTAAAGTTGGAACTTGGGATGGTAAAATTCCTTTTTCCTATACACATGCAAATAAAACCCAAGAATTTAACTGCAAAATGAATGTTGTACTAGTAAACTTAAAAGCAAACTTGGGGATGAATGTAAGCATTCATCTTCATTATGGATGAATGATTTTTTCATTCATATAATGTATGGATGAATTTTTTTTTTGCATTTAGATGTGTTCAATAAATAAAGTTTCCATTAGAATTATGGATGAATGTTTAATTTTATCATAAATTTTTATGGATCATTTTTTCCCCATAAATTGAATTAAATAAAAATTCATAAAACACAATCTCATTTTATATGATATAAGATTTGTTGAATAATATAGTGTAAATTCCATTATATATGTATTTCATGGCTATGGTTTAAATGTTATTATTTTCAAAAAAAATAATTATATCACCAATATTATGTTAACATCCACCCCATGGTCATTGTTGGTTTTTTAAAATATTATTATTATTATTATTTTCCTTTTGGGCAAACTAACCTAAGGTCGTTGATGACGATGGGTTTTTCCCTCCCTCTCTTTTAAAAATGTCAAAACTTCTTTCAAACCTATTTATAACTATTGTTCGCAACCATGGGATTTTTTTTTTCCATTCTTTGTCAAGGGTGCCATGATTGTTTTCAAATTTAACCAATGTTGTTGACAATAATGAATTTTGAATGTTTTAGATAGATTTAAATCATGTAATGTCATTGGTGATAATGGGTTTTTGAAATAAACTAAAATTTTATTTTGTGCATCTTAATTAGTTTTTTAAAAACAACTTATTATCATAGATGACAATGAAATTTTTTTAATAATTATTTATTTTGAAAGCACCCCAAAAAAATTTTAAGTAAATATATAATATTGTTGACAACAATTGAAAGGGGCTGACACTCATTCCTTGACAATATTTTTTGAATTGTTTAACATTTTTCATGAAAATGATTTATTAAACAAAAAATTAAAAATGATTTTGGTTCCATCATCATATTTTCCCCTACTACCACAATTTCATTATCCATTGTTATTAAATGAAATTCAAGTTTGAGATATTAATACTTGGACAACAAATGGGGATGGATATAAATAATTTTGAATTTATTTATGTTCCAATCATGGATGAATTTCATCCAATGATTTATTTATTTAATCCAAATCATAAATGGAGTTCATCCATGCAAAAATAACATTCAACCATATGAAATCATTCATTTATGGACTTATTCATCCATGTAGGTGGATTAAAATCACATTAAGCTTTAAGTTTCAAATTCAAAGCTCCAATCTTAGGTTTAACGTTCATGCACAAACCATCCTTGATTTGGTACACCTCTAAATCCTATAATGTTGCAATGGTTAACAACACCTTTATCAAAGTGAACTTTATCATTGGAACAAATGTATCACTAAAGTCAATTCCATGTTTCTACGTGCATCTTTTAGCCATAAGCCTTGTTTTGTGATGCACAAATTCGCATTAAACATTTCTTTTGGTTCAAAACATCCATTTACATCTAATCACATTGTAGCATTTTAGCAACCTCAACAACACCCATATTCTTTCTCAAAGATTCCATCTTTTCTTCTATTGTTGCTTCCCACTTATCTACATCATTTCATGCTAGAGCTTCTATCAAAGTTGTTGGATCCTCTAGAAAATTTGCTATACATTGGCATATTCAATGATTGCTACAAAATCCTCTAGCTTTGTTGGAAATTTTATTTCCCTTTTAAGCCTTTGAAGTGTTTTTGCAAACTCTAGATCATGGATGGTATTTTTTTCAATAGAAACCTCATATTGAAAATTTCGGCTGATTTCAACAATATGGTTATCGATTTGATGGTGTCTTCCATTGAAAACATGGGAGTTTGTGAATTTTGACCACCAAAACATCTCTACTAGTTAATGCATAATTTCCTTTGAATTAGAATTCACACCCTATATGACTTCCTTTTGTAACCCACAAACAAACCTTGGGTGGTCTTAATATCCAACTTTGATATTAGCTCCTTTGGTTTATGCACAAAAGCCATGCTACTAATTTTTTTGAGATGGCCTACATTAGGCTTTTCTCCATTCGAAGCCTCCAACGGAATTACTCCTTCCAAAAAATTATTAGGACTCCTATTCTTCAAGTATGTAGTTGTGGCTTGGCTTTCGCCCATAGTTAGACCCTTGTTGTGAAGCATGCATAATCCCATCTCCACCAAGGTTTGATCAAACCTTTTTGTTGTACCATTCAATTGAAAGGTATATGGCATAGTGAATTATTGTTGGATGTTTATAGCCTTGCAATGGTTATTGAAGGCCTTTGAAGTGAACTCACCACCATTGTTGCTACAAACAACTTTGATTTTCTTTTCCAAGTTGTTCTCAACCATGGTTTAGATTCCTTAAATACACCAAGGCTTCTGACTTCTTCATAAATTAAGTTCAAACCATCTTAGTGCAATCATTAGTGAAGGTCATGAAGAATCAAGCCCCTCCCATTGAAGTAGTTTTCATCGATTCACACAAATTTGTGTGGACCAATTCCAAAGGACTTTGCCACATTTGCTTGGGATCTCCCTTTTGGAATGGATTATTGCATTGCTTGCTATTAGCACAACCCACACAAAAAGCAAGTTGGGAATCAAATTTGGGATCCAATATAATGATTAGGTTTTTTTATACAAGGATATTTTGGTTTTGCTTGCTTAAATGACCAAGTTTCTTATGCCAAATTGTCAAGTTGTCTTCCTTTTTAACAACTTGAACACTATCATTCTCTAAATGTTCTATAACTTGAACACTTTCTTGAATTTGTGCACACATTAATTTAAAATAAATTATTTTTTGATATAACTTTTGCAAGAACCTTTCCAACATGTTCCAATGATATATTATGAACCTTATTATATATAAAAAATCTTATACTTTTGACACCAAATTAAATCACCACTTTTAAACGTGAAAAATTAAAGCATTGGTTATATTTGTTGTGGCTCATGTTATGTGATTGCACCATAATGCCCATGTAGATGGACGTGTGGGGATGCTTTTGTAGTTAGAAAATAAATCTCTTTGAAATGTCAAATGTTGAAAAGCTTTTGAGTAAATGTACCAAGATTCATTGTTTAAAACATGTCCTTGCAAAAGATGTTTGTTCATCTATGGTAGTTATTTTTTGGGTATGTCCATGCTTCTTCAAGTCTACTACCTTTTTTTTATAATTTCAAACCCAATGGTTAGGTTTCTTGCAATAACTACATAGATTTTTTTTCTTATCCCTCTTAGTGGCCACCTTTTGATATGTTGTAAAGTTGCTAGATGTGGTTTTGGATGTGCAAGCAACCAAAATAGACACTTCCTCACTTGAACTTTTAACATCCTTCTTTAATTCTACATGAAGGAGTCTAATTCTAACAAACTCAATGTTTAAATCAACTTATGTCCTTGACTTTGGAATTATTATTAGGATGTTGTAAAACTTTGGCAAGCTACACAATAACACCATCACAATGTCATTTGCTTCAAGCTTCACCCTTATTGTTTCAAGTTGCTACTCGATGGACTTAACTTTGTTAACGTGATCCAACATATTGTTAGTAACAAAAACAACCTATTTGTTAGACCTTTAACCTCATATACTTTTAGGAGACATTTATAAAAAAATTTGTTATTTTTGCTCCAATGACATTTTGAGTTAAAGAGTCATGCAAGCCCATGATAATGAAGGCCCTAACCTTGCTATCTTTATTTTTCTAATCTACAAAATTCATTGTCAGTTTAACCTTTGTCCTTGACACAATGCCCCAATTTTTTTTTCTTCTAACAACATTTACATCTTAAAATTCCAAAGATGCAATTTATCCCTTGGGTTAAACCATGCTATTAGGAGCCACACGTGCCCCCTTAGACCATTGCTTTATTCTTACAATATTCTTAGAAATTTTTAATACATCTTTTAAAAACATTAAAAAATATTTAAATTTTTCTTAATAATATTATGTTAAGGTGTATATTAAAAAAATCCCAAAATATGTCATTAAAAAATATTTTCAAATTGTGCTTTTAATGTTAAAATTGCTTTTAAGCTACTTTTAAACAATTTTCAAATAATGGTTACAAGAGGTTAAAAATCTTCATATGTATTTTTCATTCATTACATTGATTCCAAAATTTTATGTACTTAATGTATTCACAATAACATTTTATTAAAAAAATATTTATTATTATTATTTTACAATCCAAAATTCAAAAAATTAAACAATGGTTACAATTTTTTTGGTACATGTTAGTATGAATGCACCCTCCTACAAAAAATTTGATTGATGTGAGCCCCTATGGGCTCATAACCTATTGAGAGAATGAGGACTCCATCTAAAACTTGTTTGGAATAGTATAATAACTAACCTCCAAATCAATTTCTTAAAAATTTAAGCTCTTATGCTTTCTGTTCACTAGACTAGTCATTTACAAGTGAAAGAAAAGAAACTAATATTATATAGATACCAAAGAGGGCATATATATAGTCATGGGAATTCATATGATCTTAAAGATTAGGTAAAAGTCAACTGATCTACATTAGTTAACAACATGTGCATGCGGGTGAAATAAATTAGTTGGCAAAGGTAGGTGAAGGAAATTGGTTGGATCATTAAATAAATTAAGACATCTCATTGCAATTTTTAATAACCCGAAATTTTCGAGGAATGGGCAATGTTGTTTAAAAAAAAAATCATTTGCAACTTTGATGGTTGAAGGATCATCTAGTTTGGAACATTCTTTTGGAGATTTTGAAAATGAACATGGAGGTGATGAAAAATTGGAGGAGGAAGAATGTCAATAAGAAGTAGGTGTTGATTGTCAAAATGAAGAAAAAAAGTGTAGGGTGCCACCCCAATTTGAAAACATGTCTATTTTGTCCCAACAACATTGAATAAAAATTGATTTTTACATTCCTTCTTAACCTTATAGCACTTTAGTTATTGTAAAGGGTCATGTTTGTAATTGTTTTCAATCATGAACATAAATACTCAAAGGTTGGTTTCCTTTCAATATTGATCATTTAATTATCCAAATCCTAGACTATTCTTGTCAGTTGTTGTTACCAAAGGGGTGTTCAATTAGGTTCTAGAATGGCTTCCTCATCTTATATTACTCCTACCAACAAAATTCATTTCATAACACATTGGCAGATTGCAAGAAATTTATTTGTTTTAA
>Ga0116230_10005902_pt1 | contig 12033 bp, 11 predicted proteins | sample S1TSphfallax_3_FD_88678 | JGI IMG/M metagenome (GOLD analysis project Ga0116230, IMG submission 88678) | Host-associated microbial communities from peat moss isolated from Minnesota, USA - S1T2_Fd - Sphagnum fallax MG | ecosystem: Host-associated > Plants > Peat moss > Unclassified | place...
ATATGACGATAGTCAGTCGCTTTTATGAGCATAAACTATTTTTGCCGGGCATCGACATTTTGCCCGACATAAGCAGAAGCTATCCGCACGCTGAAGTGACAGCCCATATGCTTGGTTACTGCGGCCAGATTACCCAGGCTCAGCTTGACCGAAGGCCTGATAGACACATGGGAGACATCGTCGGACAAGATGGTTTAGAGCGGCTTTACGACAATCAATTGCGGGGAGTGGACGGTGAGCAGCGCGTGCGTGTAAATGCCATGGGGCAATCGCTTTCGGCTGCTACAGCTAAACCTGTGATCACCAAGCAACCCACCCCCGGCAAGCCTCTGGTTGTCTCAATCGACCTGGACCTGCAACAAGTGGCTTATGACGCTCTCGGCGATCGATCCGGTGCCATTGTTGCCTGTGACCCTCAAACCGGTGAAATATTGGCCATGATTTCGCGCCCCAGCTTTGACCCCAATGACTTTACCAAGCGCATCACTCCAGATGTCTGGAAAAAACTGAACGCCCCCAATCATCCGCTCTTTAACCGTGCTCTTTCCGGCTTCCCGCCAGGCTCCATCTGGAAGCCTATAACAATGTTGGCCGCTCTGGAAAACAAAGTCGTAAAACCTGACACCAAACTGCAAGTTTCCGGCGGTATTTCCCTTGGTGGCTTCTTTTTTGGAGACTGGACGCATACATCAGGCTTGTTTGACCTGGTTAAATGTCTCGCCTGGTCCCGCGACTCTGCTTTTTATCAGATGGCCTTGCATATGACTCCTGAAATGATTAAAGAGTGGGGCCAAAAATTTGGGGCCAACCGCACCACTGGTGTCGAGCTCCGCCATGAGAGCCACGGCCTCGTACCCGACTCTGAGTGGAAATTGCGCAACTATCATGAAAAGTGGTATCCGGGCAACACATTGCATATGTCTATCGGTCAAACATATGTCCAGGTCACACCGACTCAGGCCGCCCGTATTTATTCGGGTATCGGTATGCAGGGACAGGTGCCGGATTTGCATTTTGCCATGAAAATCGGCGATAGACAGATTCCCACGCCAAAACCAGAGAAAGTAAAATATCATCCTGAATATATGAAAGTGGTGCTCGACGGACTTAAAGCCGTGGTCGCCAGCGGCACCGGTGGTGCTACCAAACTGGGCAATGTTGAAGTGGCCGGAAAAACAGGGTCTGCCGAAGCTCCGCCGGCCGGAAGCAAAACTCATGCCTGGTTTGCCTGTTATGCTCCTGCCGATAAGCCCCGTATTGCTATAGCTGTTTTTGTCGAGCATGGCGGTCACGGTGGTGGCACAGCCGCACCAATGGCCAAACCAATTTTAGAAAAATTCTTCTCACTTTCGCGGCCGGATACTCCGGCCGCCGATGAAAAGGCTAAAAAAGCTGCTCCCACCGCCAAAACCAAAGTCAAAAAGCCGACTCATCACTAGGATAGTCCTCTTTGGCTGCATCTTCTATATGCACCACGTATAGGGTCGGCCTCTGTGGACAGATTGCTAAAAAAAACTGATAATAAGAGCTTGGGAACAAGGTTTTAGAATAAGACGTCGCCAAATTTGGAGCAAGAATTGTTTATGGAGAATGCCCAAACTACAGAATCGGTGCAAACCGTATCTACATTTGTTGAGGACATACCAGTGCGAGTGCATTCCAGATTTGACAAGCGCGGCCGTGAGCTGAAGAATGATCTTAAACATGATCTTAAACATGATCCCAAGCAAGACCTGCAGCAAGATGTGCCGGATCTCGCTTCATACCTTGGCCTTGAGCCCACCGGTGATAGTACCGGTGAAATAATCTCCGCTGATGGCCTCAATGTTACGGCAGCTGTCATTTCCGAGGCCAATTCCGAAACCAATTCCGAAACCGCTCTTAAGTCTGATACAGCAGATGCTGTAACTCAGGTCAAAGAGGAAGAAAGCACTATTAATGGAGCCCAGGCAGTCGAATCCAGCGCAAACCATGCTCAAAGCTGTGAGACTTTTGATGCCAGCCCGGTCGAAGACGAACCGGTAGCTCAACCTCCTGCTTCCCATGGTGGCATTGTCGGTGCTGACGACCGAGTGTCTAAGCGTGATCTTGTTTCTCTTCTGGAAGGCTTTGTCCGCATAATCAAAACCGATGATGCCCCCATCGCCACCACCGGTGCTACCGCGGCGACTGGCACAGGCACAGGTACTGGTACAGGTACAGGTATTGAGCTTTCGCGCGGTGGGATGACTGTAAACGAAGCCAAAATCGACGATCGAACCGTAGAAATAGACCAGTTGCGTGGTCTTGTGATCGAAGCTCAAGACACCATTATTAAGCTGCTCACCGATAGAGTCGAAGACCGCTCGCGTATTGCCACACTGGAAGCTCAATTGAGTCTTTTGCCTGATTTGCAAGCCCAGGCTGACCGTGCGATGTCTGTGGCTGTGCGCACCGAAGAGTATCGGACCGAGCTCACCAAGATGAAGTTCGAGCTGGATAGATTCCGGCTGTTCCGTGTGCGCATCGAAGGCGAGCAGAAGAAAGGCTCAGTCTTCAATCGTATACAAAAATGGCTCTTCAGTAGACCAAATGCTCCGGACCGCACTCTGCAGCCAAATAGCTACCAGAAGACAGTCGATTCTAAAATCGAGCCCGCCGGCGGCAATAACGGTTAAGTCTAAGGCCCAAAAATAGCGCAGTCTCTGAGCTTAGCTTTGAGTCTTGCCGCGCCGATCTCGGTCGAGGCCGTATCTCTCAACTCCAGATGGTGGAGATTACTAACCAGTGCCAGCTCTTCCAGGCCCTTGTCGGTCACTTTTGTGCCATTTAAAAATAGCACTTTTAGCCCTGGATGACCTTTTAGCTGAGTCAGACCGGCGTCTGTGATAGCCGTATCGTTGACGTACAGAGTTTCTAGCTGCGGCATGGCATTGATGGCAGCCAGGCCGCTGTCTGTGATAGCCGAATATGACAGGTCTAGCTCAATCAAGCTTTTTGAAGCAGAAAGTGCTTCCAGTCCCTGATCGTTGATTTGCTTTGGTAGATGCAGATGTGTCAGATGTTCAAAAATAGCCAATGTAGCCGGCGCGGCATTGGTAATTGGTGTGCTTTTTAGGGCCAGGTGCTGCACTGCTTTCAATGATTGAAAAGCTTTGAGGTCGGCGTCGGCAATAGAGGTGCCCGTAAGCCAGAGTGTGACTAGCTTATCGAGACCCTTGCCCCGGGCAAACTCGGTAAGCACCTCTCCCGACAAAGGCAAAAAATCAAGACGGATTTCAACCAGTTGGCAGCTTTCAAACAGTGCCTGGAGAAATGCTGCGGTCAAAGTCGTAGTGGAAAGATCAGCCGATTCTAGAGCCCCAATGGACGCTTTATGGTCAAGCAGGTTTTTAGCCAGTGCCGTACTGGCAAATGCCAGACCAGCCAGATGATCCTCAGGCACCGTCAGTGTAGCCACACCGGCAGCCTGACCACGCCAGGACCGATTGTGCGGAAACTCTCGCCGGCAAACATAAAGGTTGCCCAGAGAGGGCTTGGCTGGGAAGGTAAGACTGAGTTCCTGGTTCATAGAAAGGTTAATTTTGTGGCCCGCTGTGGGAATAACCGGGGGGTAGGCATATTGTAAGCACATTACTTTGCGCCTATAGTGAATTTTGTCCGATGATTGCGACGAGCATTTACTCAGTTGCTGGACAAGCCGGATTTCCGCACGGCTCAATCCATACCTTCCCCAGGTTGCCACCAGGTTGCAAATGACAAGATTTTCTAACGATAACGATTTTATCGACCCCAGGACTCTGGTTGGCCAGACCGACAATACCAATCCGGCCTTTGCCAATAACATGGGCAATACAAGCGTGCAGCCGCAGTTTGCGGAGTATGTGATGCCGACGGCACCGGGCCGAGTACCGAGCAGCGCCAGTAATTTTTATGCTTCAGGGGCCGAAGCCGTGAGTTACGGAGCCCAGGGCAATATGTCTGTGCAAACCGCTGATGGTGGTTATGCCTGGGCCGGCAACAATCCCGCTCACAACATGAGCTTTAGAGAACGTCAGATGTATCACGCCCAGCAAGAGGAGAGGCAGGAAGCTCTCTATTACCGGGCGACAACACCGAACTACAGCAACTACAACTATCCGCCCGACTATTCAAACTATAACTATGGGCCAACTTACGGACCGGATTATGGTGCTGATTGGAATGGCCAGACCACACCTTTATATACTCCGGCTGTAGCCTATCAAGGCGATACCGGTTACATACCGCCCGCTCCTTATCCTCCCGCGCCATATTATCCCGGCCAGGATGGCGGCAATCTTGCCTCGGCCGCTCCCGCTCCGGACAATACCTATCAATATGGTGCCGACGGCTCGCCTGTCGCAGCCACTCCGCCCGGGCCTGATTATTCGCGCACTAATGCCAATCCTGGTGATGCTCAGGTTGCAAGCGCAGCTCCTCAGGGCAATAGTGGTGGTTGGACGCCCTACGATTTTGAGGTCTACAACAATTTAAAAGAAAAGGCGCAGGAGCTTACCGGTCATTGCATCCAGGAATATGACAAATCAGTACCGGTGCGCCTTGGCTGCGCCCGTGCCGTTTCACTTCTGGTTACAGGTGGCTATGGTTTCGACGTCAAAGATCAAAGTGTGCGCGGCCTCGAGCACACATGAAGACATGACTGTTTTACCGAAGTCTCAATCGCTGATATGAAACCTGGTGATGTAATTTGCGCATACCGCAAGCCCGGGGATTATGGTCATGCCGCTGTTTATATGGGTAATGGCCAGATTTTCAATAACGATAGCGACATGGGCAAGATGGAAATACAGTCAATCGCCAAATACAACAAAGCTGAGTTTAAGCACTTCGTTATATTGCGCAGACCAGCTCGGGTCCCAGCTATTAACGGCGACGCTGCAACCGCCACTACGGTAGCTGATGCTTCGACTTCGGCAGAAACTGAAGATAGCTAAAGATCTCGCAGCTTTTTGCCTGTGTGTCAGGAGCAAGTCTTTCGACTGTAGTTTTTTGATTGTTTTGCAAAAACGCGACTAATTATTCGCTTTTTCTTCATCTTCCAAACGCTTGAAGATAGGCCCGCTGTTGCGGATTTTTTGACCGACCGGCACCATGTCAAAGAAGCCGTCCGCTCTTTCTCCGTCTCCAGGCACCCCTATTTCATCATCGTTACCTAACTGCCACCAGATATCGGAAGCCAGTTTGGGAGCAAAGGGGTAGATGTGAAAAGCGGCTCGGCGCAGCATTTCTACTGATGTGAAGAGCACTTCATTTGCTTCTTGCGTTTTGCCGGTTTTGTAAAGTTTCCAGGGCTCTTCGTCGGTCATATATTTGTTTGCCTGGTCAACAAGGGCAAATATGGCATCGATTGCTTTAGCAAATTCCAGCTTTTTCATGTGATCTTCAATCACCACATGCAGCGTATTTGCTTGCTCTCTCAGGCCGTTTTCCGGCTTGGCGTCAGGGATAAGGCCACCGGCATTTTTATCAATCAAAGTCAGTGTGCGGTTGAGCAAATTGCCCAGACTGTTTGCCAGATCAGCATTTACTTTACGTTTAAAATCGCCTATAGAAAAATCGCCGTCTTGATCAAAAGGGGTGCCGCTCATGAGGAAATAGCGCACGGCGTCCGCGCCGTACTGTTCAACCAGTTTGTTTGGATCGATTACATTGCCCAGACTTTTGCTTATTTTTTGACCTTCAACGGTGATAAAACCGTGGGCAAAAATTTGTTTCGGCAGGGGAATGCCGGCGGCCATCAAAAAAGCAATCCAATAAATGCTATGAAATTTTGTTATGTCTTTACCGATCAAATGCAGGTCTGCCGGCCAGTATCTGGCAAATTGAGCGTCATCAAATAAATAGCCTACGCCTGTTATGTAGTTGGTCAAGGCATCCATCCAGACATAGATCACCTGATCGTCATCTTCCGGAATCGCTATGCCCCAGTTGAGAGATTTGCGCGATCGCGACACACTAAAGTCACCAAGCTCTTCATCGGCGACCTGGTTGAGAACCTCTTTCCGTCTGCCATCCGGTTGCACAACTAATGGATTTTCTTCCAACCATTTTTTAATTGCCGGTTTGTATTTTGACAATTTGAAAAAATAATTTTCTTCAGCCAGCTCTCTCGGTGGCTTTTTGTGAATGGCGCAATTGCCGTTTTCCAGGTTGATTTCGCGGACAAAATCCTCGCAGCCTTCGCAGTAAAGCCCTGTATAAGTGGCCTTGTAGATATCTCCCTGGGCTTTCAATTTGCTGAAGAGATGCTGCACTACTTTTTCATGCCGCTCTTCTGTCGTGCGCATAAAATGGTCAAATGTGAGATTGAGATTCTCCCATGATTGTTCAAATTTGGCGGCCATTTCATCACAAAACTCCTGCGGTGTTTTGCCGGCAGCCTGAGCCGATTTTTCTACTTTTGAACCATGCTCATCCACACCGGTCAGGAAATAAACGTCAAAGCCGCGCACTCGATAAAAGCGTGCCACCACATCGGCGGCAATTTTTTCGTAGGCGTGGCCTATATGCGGAGCGGCGTTGACATAATCGATTGCCGTCGTGACGTAGAACTTATTCATGGACAGGTTTGTTTCCTTAATATATACACCTGGATTTTTAGCTCCAGATTTTTAGCTTTCTCGGGTAGATTGTTTTGATTCAAACCATAATAATACAGACAGTTATGACAGACTTAAACTAAGGGTTTCGGCGCAAGCGTATACGAGCCGGTCACGATAGACCCCCGAGCAGCAATCAAGCCCGCAATTAAGAAGTATAGAGAGGATCGTATGGCCATGAAAAAGTCTCCCAAGAAGCGCGAATCAAGTTTTGACAGCTTCAATCCTCTTGAAAACAAAACGGTTTTGCTGGGTATCGCCGGGGGCATCGCCGCTTACAAAGCTTGCGACATTGCATCACTGCTGCGGCGCTCCGGTGCTCAAGTACATGCCGTTCTCACTCCCAACGCCCGAGAGTTTATAACTCCCCTTTCGCTCACAACCATTACACGCAATCCCGCCCATTGCGAGCAATATGGTGCCGGTGCCGACTGGCGTCCTGAACATATCGAGCTGGCTAAAGCTGCCGATTTGATTTTGATTGCACCTGCGACAGCTGACTTGATTGCTAAATTGGCTACTGGCATATGCGACGACTTGCTTACAACCATGGTTCTGGCTTCGCAGGCTAAAGTAATGATTGCTCCGGCGATGAATCCAGTGATGCTGCAACATCCAGCCACACAGTACAATCTTTCAGTGTTGGAAAATCGCTACCGATACGACATCATCCCGGCTGAATACGGCGAAGTAGCTTGTGGTGATTATGGTTCGGGCAAAATGGCATCGGTCGAAACAATCATCGCCGCAGTGGCCTCGCGCTTACTGGCCCATCGCACGCTGGCGACTAAACGCTTGATTGTCACCGCTGGTGGCACCCGCGAGCCGATCGATCCTGTGCGCTTTATTGGCAACCGTTCCTCTGGCAAAATGGGCATCGCCATGGCTGACGCGGCTTATGCTCGCGGCGCTGATGTGACGCTGATTTCCACTGTTGAGGTGGAGCGTGCCTATCCTGTAGTCGTTGTGGAAACAGCTCAAGAGATGCAAGAAGCTGTGGAGTCTGAGTTTGACTCCTGTGACGCCCTGGTGATGACCGCTGCGGTGGCTGATTTTAGACCTCTGGCAGTGGCTAATCATAAAATCAAAAAAACAGAGTCCGAAGATCTTGTGCTGGAATTGACAAAAAATCCTGACATCATCGACTTGCTCGGTCGAGTCAAGCGTAAGGACCAGGTGATTATCGGTTTTGCTGCGGAGTCGGAAGCCCTGCTTTCTAACGCCACACAAAAATTGAAACGCAAAAATCTTGATGTCATTGTCGGCAATGATATTTCAGTGCCGGAAATTGGCTTTGGCTCGGATGACAACGCCGTAGTTATTTTATCGGCCGAAGGCACACGTGAAAATCTGCCCAGAATGCCAAAAAGAGCTATTGCTGAGCATCTTTGCGACGTGCTGGCTGAGCGGTTCCTGGCTCTGGAAAAGGCTCCGGCCAGATCCTAGTCTCTGTCTCGGTTTGTAGGAGATAAGCTGCGGCAGGCGGGCGGCTCTACAAATCTTGTAGATAAAGTGCTGAAATCAAGCTTGCATAAGCGCTTGGTGCTATACTCCCGTATTTGGATGGCTGACCGGAGAAATGTTCATGGGCAGAGGCAATAACTCTCAACGAGTCCAGATGGACGCAGACCAAAGTGGCTCCCAGTGGGGCTCCTGGTTGATGGGCCTATTTGTAGGTGCTGTCGGCGGGGCTGCTGTAGCTTATTTGACCGCGCCAAAGTCGGGTAGCGAGATGCGCGATACCCTGCAAAGAAGCACCCAGGATGTGCCTGAGCGCCTGAGCGAGATTGTCGATGACTCTCTTGATCTCTATGCTTCTTTTCTCAATTACGCGCAACTTTCACTGGAAGAGCAGACGACCAGATTTAAGCGGGCTATAGCAGCCGGCAAACTGGCGGCGGCTAAAAAACGTGAAGAAATTGAATTAGGCGGATCCGCCCAATTACCTTTTCAACACAGGTAATATCGTTTCCCTTTTGACCGGGCGTGAGGATTGTCGTGGACCCTGCACTTAATTCATCTCTAGGCGGAAGCCTCAATATTCTTGTGGCTGTTTCGCTGGTTTTCCTGGCTGTTTCGCTGATGGCAGTCAGCATACCTCTTATGCAGATGGTCAAGCAGTCGGAACGTACGTTGTCATCTCTGGACAAACTTCTGGGCACAGTTGACCGTGAGTTGGGGCCGACCTTGAAGCAGGTCGATACTCTGCTCGGCTCGGTTGTCGAACTCAAAAGTGCAGCTCAGAAAGGCATTACTGATGTTGGTTCTAAGGTCGGCGATGTTACCGGTGGTTTGACTAAGGCTACCCATGATGCCAAGGGTCAGGCCAGTGTTTTTGGGGCTGGATTTATGGCTGGAGTGAGGTCTTATCTTGAAGGTAAGCCTGCCCGTGACGATGCTCGTGAGAAAGCCAGACAAGAGAGGAAATCTCTCAGTGAAGTGGGCAAGTAATATTTAGCACCGTCTAATTTTATAAAAGGCGAGAAGCTTTTCTTGAGGTAAAGAAAATGAGCAGATTTTTTGAAGGGCTGGTGGTAGGCGGAGTGCTGGGCTATGTCATAGGCATTCTTTCCGCACCCAAGTCCGGTGAAGAGCTAAGAAGACAGATTGCCGACAATTCGGAAGACATATACAAACAGGCTTCCGATTCTCTGGGTGATATCCGCGAAAAGACCGGTCAGGTTGTGACCGATGTCTCCAGCAAGAGCAATGAAGTTTTGAAAAAAGCCACTGACTCTGTCCAGGGCGGCAAAGACAAGCTCGCTCACCGCCTGCAAGAGCTGGCCGGCGGCCAGGGCGGCAAAGTAATGGTGGACGACGTTGAAAGCGCCACATCGGGCTGAAGACAACTCGCCTCAGCTGTACCGCCTGAACAGAGCAATGGCTCTGTGCGGTTTATGTTCAAGAAGACGGGCCGATGACTATATAAGAGATGGCCTTGTCAGGCTTAATGGCAAGGTGGTCACTGACTTTAGTTTGCTTGTAGACCTCAATAAGGACAAGATTGAGGTAGATGGGCAGTCTCTGTCCAGGCAAGATTTTGAATATATAGTCATGCATAAACCCCGGCGCGTTGTAGTGACAACGCAAGACGAGCGCGGCCGTACATGCGTGCTTGATCTGCTGCCTCAAGACTTGAGACACCTCAAGCCTGTAGGTAGGCTCGACGCCGATTCCGAAGGCCTGCTTTTAATCACAAATGATGGCTCTTTAGCCAAACTCCTCACACATCCTTCCCATGAAGTGCCGAAACTATATGTGGTGACGGTGGAGGGCCGTATATCCGATCAGCATCTCGAGGTCCTGGGCAGCGGCGTGCAATTGTCAGAAGGCAAAACAAAACCCTGTTATGTTCGCAAAATTTCTGCTAATGCAGCTACCTCTGTTTTTGAAATTGAGCTCTGTGAGGGGCGTAATCGCCAGATCCGGCGCATGTGTGCAAAGGTTGGTTACAGTGTGATCCGGTTGGTCAGGGTTGCCATTGGTGGGTTACAATTAAGAGAGCTTGCCCCCGGGAAGTGGCGCCACTTGAGCGACGAAGAAGTTTCTCAGTTGCAAGGGTCGGTTTAAAAAGCTTTGGAATCCCTCAGGTAGCAGATCTTATTTAGTATGTTGGTTTACTTTTAGTGCTTGTGGAATTATCAAAAATGTCGTTGGAGCAAATTGGCCAGAAGCTAAAAGCCACCCGTGAAGGGCAAGGGCTTTCGCTGGGACAAATATATGACCGCACCAAGATCCCGCCCAATCATTTAGAGGCAATCGAGTGCGGCTTCACCGACGACCTGCCGGAGCCCGTCTACGTGGCTGGTTTTATCAAACGTTACGGTGATTTGCTCGGTCTCAACGGTCAAACACTAGCCGATGAATACAAACGCGGCGAGCAACCGGCCGACTCCGGGCGAGGCATATTTTCTAAAGGCGGTCGCAGTGCTGTTCAGCAAGTCAGTGCTCCGGTTGTCTATGTAACCAAGACCAGGACATCCGATGCGCCGGGTTTTCTCAAGACTTTTTTCTATCCCAGCCTTCTTCTTATCGCCGTTATCGGCGTCGTGGTGGGTCTTGCCGCCTGGTATCAATCACAGCTTGTTTCACAGCAAGATCCCGGCGTCCTGGCTCTCAATCAGTCAGCAACGCACTTCACCAATTTAAATGGCGGTCAGATTCCTCAGACTGCCGCCTCCAGTCCCAACGCTCTGGCCGCTGCCGGCGCTGCCAATCAGCCGGTCCAACCTGTCCAGCCTCAGGACAGTAAAATTTCGCTCTCGGCTTCCCAGCACGTTTGGGTAGAGGTTAAAGCTGTCTCAACTGGGGCTTCTCTTTTTACCGGTTATTTAGAAATGGGCGAGCGTCGTGACTTCCAAGATCCCCAGGGATTGCGGGTACGAGCCGGAAATGGCGGTAGTGTATCGGTTGTCTATCAGGGCAATACCGAAACTATGGGCCAGGCTGGCAAGGTGACCGAAAAAGTCTATGCCACGCCGGTTGCCCAGACCGCTGTTGCAGGGGCGGCTCCTGCCAATCCAGGCAGTGGTACTCTCACCGGTGCCGTCAAACCTGTAACGACTGTAAAGAAGACCGCCTGGACGCGTAAAACCAATGCCGACGGCTCTAGTAGCGCTCCGGCACGCCATCGTGGCTTTGATAGTTCTGGTACTAGAGATATACCTGGGGTATCGGGTGGTGGTGGTACGCGTGCTATTGACGTCCCCTACCGGTACAATGATGGTCGTCTTGATAACGACTAAGTAAGGCCGGGAGAAATGAAAAATGCGTAACCCCAAGATCGGGGTGGTATCACTGGGTTGTCCCAAAAATGCCACCGACACCGAAGTCATGCTCGGACTTTTAAATCAAGCAGGCTTTGAGGTTACTTTTGATAATGACGAGTCGCAGATGGTGCTCGTCAATACCTGTTCTTTCATCGGCGATGCCCGCAAAGAGTCTGTGCGCACATTAGTCGAGCTGGCTGATCAGGGCAAAGAACTGATAATTGCCGGTTGTCTTGCCCAGCATTTTAAAGAAGAGCTTTTAAACGAAATCCCCGAAGCCAGAGCGGTAGTCGGGACCGGAGATATTACTAAAATCGTCGATGTGATCAAGGCCTGTGCCGCTGATTCCTCCTTGCGTCTGGTGGAAGTAAGCGATATTCCCAATAACTATGACGACGAAGTTTTGCCGCGCATGCAAACCGGCGTTGGCGCTTCCGCTTATTTGAAAATTGCCGAAGGCTGCGATCATCGTTGTACTTTTTGCATCATTCCTCAATTGCGCGGTGACTTCCGCTCGCGCACCATCGAGTCTCTCGTTAAAGAAGCTCGCATACTTGTGGCAGGAGGCGTCAAAGAGATAATTCTCGTCTCCCAGGACTCCAGCTATTACGGTCTGGATATTTATGGCAAAATGGCTCTCAGTG
>Ga0116230_10005904_pt1 | contig 12031 bp, 12 predicted proteins | sample S1TSphfallax_3_FD_88678 | JGI IMG/M metagenome (GOLD analysis project Ga0116230, IMG submission 88678) | Host-associated microbial communities from peat moss isolated from Minnesota, USA - S1T2_Fd - Sphagnum fallax MG | ecosystem: Host-associated > Plants > Peat moss > Unclassified | place...
CAACGTCACGCACCTGTCCCTCGCGAGCGACACCGTCGCGAGCGGTCAGCCGATCGTCGTGAGCTATCGCAGCACGGGCGCCTCGGGCACGGTCCGGCTGATCGATCAGTATGGGACCGTTCGCGGCGAAGCGCTCTTGAGCGCGCGCGGCCGCTCGACCCTCGTCGCGCCGTACGTCGATGCCGATCAAGATCTGCGCGTGGTCGTCAGCGCCGTGCGTGGCGACGAACGTGCCGCTTCGGCCATCCCGGTGACGGTCAAGCACGTCGCCCCCGAAACGCAAACGGCGCAAGTTCAGCCGCCGGCCGTGCCCGCCGTCGCGAAGGCGAACGTCGCGCCCCCCGCCGACCAAAGCTCGGCCGATAGCCCCGAAGATGCGGCCGCCGCACCCGCGGCGCAACCGCACGATACGGACACGTCCGCGCCCGTCATCGACGATCGCGCCCAACCCGTCGTCGTCGTTCCGGGCCCGCCGATCTCCGTCGACGCGCACCAAGTCGCGGGCCAGCCCGTGCGCGTCTCCGTGTTGCATCACGACGCGGGGCTGCATCTCTCGATGATGGCGCCCGGCGGCGCGGAGCTCGTGAGTGAGAACGTCGCCCCGGGCGTATCGAGCGTCTTGCTCGAGGCACCGACGGGGCTCGTCAACGGCGGGAAAGGCTACTCGATCGTCGCGACGTTTTCGCGCGGCGTGGGGCAAGAAACGGTTATCCGCCCGATCTCGTTTTCGAAATAACGCGGGTCGCTTCCCAGACCCGGTAGCGTTTGTCGACGAACGATTGACGCCAGCCGACGGTTCGTGCGACGACCTGATCGAGGGTGCTATCGCGCGCGACCACGAGCGTATCGATCCCGCGTGCGCGAACGGTTTTTTGCCAGTCGCGTTCCGGCCGCAAGATCTTCAAGAAGTCGTCCCACACGGCGATCGGATACGGATCCGCGCGCCCGTCGAGGAAGACGCTCACGTGCGGCATGCCGACCGCGAGGCTGCACCACGCGAAATCCGCGCAGTAGACGTGGCGTTCTCCCGGCAGGTGCGCGAGCGATGCGATCGCGTGCTGACCGATGTTGTCTTCGGTCCGATCTTCACTCGTGAGCAAGCCGATCGCGACGACGATTGCGAGCACGCACGCGATCCCGGGCAAGGCGACACGCGCGATGCGCTCCGCACGCGGGTCCGTCGCGGGCGGTTCGGGCGCGAAGAATTTCGTCGCACGCGTAAGCGCGGGGGCGACGTACGCGAGGCCGACGATGCCGAAGAGCGCGATGTTGCGCGCGGCCGAGAGCGTCAAGAACGCGAACGCGGCGACGACGAAGAGATCGCGCATACGGCGCTGCCCACGCTCGGCGAAAAAGACGAGCGCGATGAGCAAGAGCGGCATCGCGCCCGCCGCAAACGAGGTGTCCCCGAGTTCGGTCGGCTTCCATTCGGTGATGTAGTGTTTGATCGGACTGCCGAAGAGCGAGATCGCGTAGATCGGGAGATCCCAGCCGAAGGGATTGCAGCAAATCGCGATTACGGACCCAAGTGCGATAACGGTTAAGCGCCGTACGTTTTTTGTGAAACCGCGTTCGTCGACGAGCGCGCCCAGAGCGGCGAGGCCCGCAACGATCGGCGCGAGCATCGCGCTCGCGTGCACGTTCGACCATAGCGCCGCGATGGCGAGCGCCGCGAACGCCCACGGGCCATCGACGTCGAGGAAAAACAAGAACGCCGCAAGCAACGGCCATGCGGCGACTTGCACGCGGACCCCGAACGACGAGAACAGTGCGATGCCCGCGAACGCCGTGCACAGCGCGATCGCCCGCGGCGACGCGCCGCGGCGTGCCGCCAAGAAGCCCGCGATCGCGAGCGAACCCACGGCCGCAAGCGCGATCGCGCCCGCAAACGCGTCCCACGCGACGCCGCCGCGCGCATACGATGCGGCGAGCGAAAACGCCCACTCTTGCGGCGTCCAATTCGCACCGACCGCGGCGAACGATTCGGCGCCGAGCCGGCGCGGGATCGCGTGACTCGCGCGCTCGACCCCGCCGAGCCAGCGTTGCCACGAGAGATCCCCGTCGACTTGCGGAAACGCGATCGCCGTCGCGAAAAAACGCGCGGCGAACACGCCGAGCACGAGCCACGCGTACCTCACGGCGCCGTCGCCGTGCGCGTGAAGAGCGCGCCCATGCCGTCGACGCCGTACGGCCGCCAGCCGTCGGCGACGAGCAGCGTCGCGAGTCCCGAACGCCGGTCGACGAAGACGGCGCGGACGTCGAACGCGCGCAGCGCTTTCTGCCAGTGCGGCTTCGCGCCCGAGATCTGCTGCTGGGCTGCGATCGTGGCATCCGATGCGCTCGCGATACGGCTATCCGCGACGACGGCGAAGCCGTACGTGCCTTCGGCGACGTCGCACCAGGCAAGCCGCGTGCAGAGTAATCGGCCCGCGCGCGCGGGGTCCCGCGCGTAGCGCGCGAGGACGCCGTAGGGAGGCGCGGCCGTCGTCGCCGCGAGGCTCGGCAGGCGTATCCCGGCGACGCCGCCTGCGACGACCGCGACGACGAACGCCGTCGCCGCGCACGGAGCATAGAACGTGCGCGCGGCGTTCGGCGCGGTGAGCGGCTGCCTGAAGATCCGCGTCGCCGCCTCGGCGAGCAGCGGCGCACCGGCGATACCGATGAATGGCACGAATTCGCCTTTGGCAAACGCGCAGATCGCCGCGAACACGAACACCAACGCGTCGCCCGCGCGCGCCCCGCGCGCGCCGATCGCGAGGGCGACGACGATCGTGAGGACGAGCCCCGCGTAGTAGGCGTGCGGCGCGGTGACGGCGGGTGCGCCCGGTAGCACGTCGCCCAGCGCGTTATCGAACGCGATCGCGCGCCACGCAGCCGCGGGAAACGTGAGAAACGCGGGCGTCGCGAGGGCCGCAAGCGCGCTCGCGAGCGCGAGCAGTTGCGCGTGCGCGCGATCGGATTGTTCCGCGCGCTCGAGGATCGGACCCAGCGCGAAGACGATCGCGAATGCCGGTGCGAGGATCCCCTCGACGCTGTGATTACACCACAGCGCGGTTACGATCGCCGCGCACACGATCGCGCGCCGTCCGCGTAGATCGAACGTCGCGAGGAACGCGGCGAAGCAGAGTGCATTCGTCGCCCCGTCGCCGACGTGCGCCGCATCGAGCAAACACGTCGCACCGAGAAGCGACGCGCACAAGGCGATCGCGGGTGAGCCAGCACGCCGCGCGCGCCATTCGATGAGCCCGAGCGTGAGCGCGAGCGCGAGCGCCGTCACGAACGCGAGCCCGCCGAACCCCGCGACGTGGAAGACGGCGCGCGCGACCGGTGACGCGCCGAGCAGCGCGACCGTCTTAGGAACGTCCGGCGACGTCGCGGCTTCGGCGACGACGGCCGCGTACACCGCGAACCGCGCGACGGCGAGCACTCGCGCGTTCGCGAGCGCGCGCGTCATTCCAAGACCAGGCGATCTCCGAGGGCGACCGGGCGCGATTCGGAGGTCGTTCCGAGTTCGACGACCGCCTTCGCGCCGCGGCACGAGATCGCGAGCTTTCCCGGCGGCACCGCGCGTTCGATCTTCAGCACGCGCTTATCGCGATCGAGAAAGTAGAGGTCGATCGTCGCGCGCATCATCATCGTGTGCACGGCGTTACAACCGCCGATCCACAGGCCTTCGTCCGCGCCGACCGTTTTGTTTAGCAGTAAACCGATACCGCGCGAGATCGGATCGCGTGCGCGGCGCACGGAGCCCGCGACGATCGCGCCGCTGGTTTCGTTGCGCAGGACCATTTACAGCCCGGTGCGCGGAAAGATGGGGACCGCGAGCGCGAGCGCGATCGCACTCGCGAGATACGGCGCGAACGCCATCGGTTCGGTTCGACGCCGCCGCACGGCCGCCACGACCACGGCCGCGAGACACGCCGCCGAAAACGCGAGCAGCGACCGGTCCCCGAGCACGACCGCCCCGAGGGCGACGAGCTTGACGTCGCCCCAGCCCATACCCTTGCCTTTGGAAAAGAACGCGGCGAGCGCGAAACACGCGGTGACGACGACCATCACGAGAAGGTTCGTCCAGTCGCTGTAGAGCGCACGCAAGACGACGATCAGCGCGAGCGGCAGGAGCGTAAAGTAATCAGGGATGATTCCGCACAGGACGTCGCTATACCAGCTCGCGACCAGCGCGCCGACGACGATCGCGGGGACGAGCAGTTCGGTTCCGAGGCCGATCTGTGAAGCGAGCACGCCGCCGACGCACGCGGCCCCGGCCACGAGTACGATCTGCGGCGGGCGCCCGGGCTTGGGCCCGTCTTCGAACGGGACGATCGACCGGCAGACGTATGCGCCGAGCTGGATCGACAAAAACCCGATGCACCCGAAGACGACCGCCACGATCGCGATGACCCATGGCGGCACGGCCTGGAGCATCACGGCGCGGCGGAAGCGGGTTGGCTAAGATACTGCGCGGCGACGCCGCCGAAGATCATTACGAAGAGCGCCGGAAGCATGAAGAGCGCCATCGGCAAGACCATCTTCGTGGGCATCAAATTCGCGATCTCTTCCGCGCGAATCATCCGGCGGTTGCGGACTTCTTCGGCGAGTTCTTCGAGCACGGCCGCGAGATTGGAACCCAAGCGTTCGGCCTGCACGATCGCCGTGACCGACGTCGAGAGTTGCTCGACACGCACGCGACCGGCCATCGATTTCAACGCGTCGGAACGCGAACGGCCCAGGCGCACTTCCGAGAGCGCGGCTTTGATCTCGTCGCCGAGCGGACCCACCGCGATATCGATCGATTGCGCGAGCGCCGCATTGAACGAGAGACCGGCGGAGACCGTCGACGCGAGCATGTCCAAAAGATCCGGCAACGCGCGCGTGATCTTGATCTTGCGTTCGTTCGCCGCGATCTTCAATTGCGAGAGCGGCAAGTACGCACCCGCGCCCGTGAAGAGCAGGATGCCGCCGATGTAGAGAACGTCGAGCGACTGCATGTACGCGGCGAGCGAGATGCCGATCGTCATGCCGAAGATCGCGCCCGCGGTGATGCGCGCGCCCATCTTGCCCGGCGAGACTTCGTACCAGCCCGCTTCGTAGAGTTGCTGCTGCAGCTTGCTGCGCTGATCGCGGCTGAAGAGTTTGTCGAAGGCGTCCGCGCGGCTCGTGCCGCCGCCCCACTTTAGACCCTCGAGTTGCTCGAGGCGCCGCGTGACGTCGCTCTTGCTCGGCGTGAGCGAGATGATGAGCAGACCCGCGGCGATCGAGAAACCCGCGGCGATCGCGACGATGAGAATCGGAATACCGAAGAGCACGTGCGGGCCTCCTTAGACGTCGAAGCGCAGGATGCGCGAGAGCGTGTAGATCGCGAGGCCTTCGAGAATCGCGACGATGATGAGCGCGATGTGGCCCGGCGTCGTGTTCTCGAGCGCGCCGCCCATCTCGGGTTGCGTCAACACGACGAAGCCGCCGACGAGGACGGGCAACCCGCCGATGATGAACGCGCCGAAGCGGCCCTGGGCCGTGAGTGCGTTCATCTTACGAAAGACGCGACGGCGATCGCGAATCGTCGCCGCGAGCTTCTCGAGTACTTTCGCGAGATCGCCGCCCGTCGTTTGCTGCACGCGCACGACTTTCGAGAACATGTACATTTCGTTCGACGGCATGCTCTTGGCGAGTTCGTCGAGTGCGTCGACGATCGGGATGCCGATGTTCGTGCGGCCGATGACGCGCATGAACTCGCGTCGCGCGGGATCGGGAACTTCTTCGGTCACGAGGATCACGGCTTGACGCAGCCCGAGACCGACGCGTAGCGCACCCGCGAGCATGCGCAAGACCATTTCGAGTTGCTGCACGAAGGTGCCGACGCGGCGATCGCCTTTGACTTTTAAGTAGAGCGAGCCGCCGACCGTCGCGAACGCGAGCGTCATCGGCAGGATGAGGATCGAGATGAGCGGCGTCGTGTGGATCACGAAGACCGCACCGAGCCAGAGCACGACGCCGATGCCGATGAGCGCGAGCGCGAACTCTTCGGCCTTGATCTGTACGTCGGCGCGATCGATGCGATCTTGAAAACCGCGGGCATACTTCGCCGTCGACGCGCGCAAGTCGCCGGAGAGCGAATAGATCAGCAGCGCGACGACGCAGAAGACCGAGCCACCGATCGCGTAAGGGAAAACGCCTACCATAGAGTTCCCGCCGACTGCAGCTTCGCGAGTTCGCGGACGTCGAAGGCGACGCCGGCTTCCTCGAAGCGATGGGTGTAGTGCGGCTGGACTCCCGTGTACTGGAACTCGCCGATAACCTTACCATCGGCATCCACGCCGCGGGCTTGATACTTGATCAGCTCTTGCATCGTGACGATGTCGCCTTCCATGCCGACGACCTCGGTGATGCTCGTAACCTTACGCGACCCATCGCGCATGCGTTCGATTTGGACGACGGCGTCAACGGCGCTCGCGACTTGTTCGCGAATCGCGCGCACGGGCAGATCGAAACCGGCCATGAGCACGAGCGTCTCGAGACGGGCGAGGGCGTCGCGCGGGGTGTTGGCGTGGAGCGTCGTCAGCGAACCATCGTGGCCGGTGTTCATCGCTTGAAGCATGTCGAGCGCTTCGCCCGAACGGCACTCGCCGACGACGATGCGATCGGGTCGCATACGCAAGCAGTTTTTGACCAGGTCGCGGATCGTCACCGCGCCGCGGCCTTCGATGTTGGCCGGTCGCGATTCCAAACGCACGACGTGCTCTTGGCTGAGCAAGAGTTCGGCTGCGTCTTCAACCGTGACGATACGTTCGCCCGGCGGAATGTAGTTCGAGAGGATGTTCAAGAACGTCGTCTTGCCCGAACCCGTACCGCCGCTGACGATGATGTTCAACCGAGCTTCGACCATCGCTTTGAGTAGCGACGTCGCCTCGGGGACGACCGAACCGAAACGCACGAGATCGTCCATGCCCAGACGCTTCTTGCCGAAGCGACGGATCGTGAGCGTCGAGCCGTCGAGCGCGAGCGGCTCGATGATGGCGTTGACGCGCGAGCCGTCGGCCAGACGCGCGTCGACCATCGGCGACGATTCGTCGATGCGGCGACCCAGCGGCGCGATGATGCGTTCGATGATCGTGCGGAGGTGGCGCTCGTCATTGAAACGCCGATCGGTCAGCGTCAGGCGGCCGCCGCGTTCGACGTAGATTACCTGCGAACCGTTGACCATGATTTCGGAAACGGCGGGATCGCGCATCAGATCTTCGAGCGGCCCGAGGCCGAGAATTTCGTCGATGATCTCTTGTTGCAGCTCCGAACGCTCTTCGATCGAGTCGATGTCGTTGCGCTCGGCGAGCAATTGCGCCGTCGTCTCGCCGATCTGCGAGCGGAGTTCGGCGATCTTTTGGCCGTCGGTATGCGCGCGGCTTGCCGCCACGATGTCGATCCGTTTGCCGACCGCTTCGTGGACTTCCATCTTGAGGCGATCGCGGCGATCCGTCCGGCGCGGTGCGGTGCCGGGGCGTACCGGGTCGGGTGCGGATTGCGTGCTGCCGTTGGAATGACCGCCGCCGGCGACGGGGGCGCCCGCGGGCGCACCGCCCGCCATGACGCCCGTCGACGCACGTAACGTCGTCAGCGATGATTCCGCAGGCGCGCTCGCGAGGCGCTTGGCCATCATCTCGATCGCCTTCGGATAGTTGCGATCGCCCTTGGTCGGGATCTCCGCGATCACCGACCCACCGAGTGCGCGTTCGAGTTCGCGCGCGGCGATCTCCGCGCGGCCGCCGCGCAGATTGGTTACGATCCACACGCGGTTGAGCGGAATGCCGAATTTTGCGAGATCGCCGATCAGCGTGCGTGCGGCGGACGTACCGAGGAGATTGGGCTCGAGCACGACGACGAAGCGCGAGGCGCGTGCGACGAACGGCCGAAGCGCCGTCGCGAACGGTGCGGGCGCGTCGACGACGACAAGTTCGTGCTGTTGCACGAGCTTATCGACGAGCGCATCGATCTCTTCGGGACGTAGCGCGAACGCGTTATCGAGACTATCGGTGAGTTCGACCGCGGTGACGCCGTTGACCGGCACGACGGAATAGATTCCGAGCGTTCGGTTGGCATCGAATTGGCGCACCGAATCGAGCAACACGGACATCGTCCGCCGGCCGGAAAGATCCGCGTCGACGAGCGCGACGGTACCGCCCGCGCGCTTGAGCGCGCGCACGGATTCCAGAGCGAGAGACGTTGCGCCCGATCCGCCCTTGGAATTGATGAGGACGACGATGGAGCCGCTCACGAATCGTTACGACCCGGAGGTGTAGCGGTCGCCGTCGATGACCGGTACGCCGGACGCCTTCTTCACCGAGGACACGGACGGTGCCGGCACGGGGACCGTGGGCGGCGGGACGGTCGAAGCGGGTGCCGGCGGGCCGCCGAGATCCGCGAAGGTCAACGTCTCGGCCGGTAGCGAGCTCACGGGCTCTTGCGGCGACCGTAGCGCCAGGCGCAGCGTCGTGTTGAGGTCGGCGACGGTCAAGAGGTCCGCTTGCTGCGGCGTCACGCCGAGCGTGACCGTCGGGGAGCCGCCGGCGTCGCCCGGCGGCGGCGAGGCGCTTTGCTGAATCTGTTCGAGCTGTTGCCCGATCGCGAGCACGAGCGCGCCACGGATGATCGTAAACGTCTTGGGCGGGATGCCGTTGCCCTTATTGACGGCAGCGAGCACGTCGACGCGATCGCCCGGCTGCACGAGGTTCGAAACCGCTTTGACGCGATCGACCGGGATGCTCACCGCGCGCATGCCGGGCTTGAGGCGTGCCGTCAGGCCGACTTCGCCGGGCTGTCCGATCTTCGTGAGCGTCACGGTCGAGCCCGCGGGCATCGCGATTAGCGCGACGTCGCCGTCGGCTTGTTTGGGATCGGAGATCGCTTGGGGCTCGGCTTCGGCCGCAGGGCGCGTGACCTTCGTCAGCATGTCCGCGGTGATCTTCGACCGCACCGCGATATCGCGGTTGGTGATGACGACGGACTTCATCTCGGTCTGCGTCGCAACCGGCGCTGCCTGCTGGTTGATCGAGCTGAGGTACTTCAGCGTTAGCACACCGGTACCCACGGCAAGGACGACGGCGACGATGAGCGTGATTCGACGAGTGTTCACAGTGGAAGCCTCAGGTAGGGCGCTGTGGTATGGGACAATGCGACAGCACTCGCTCCAAAAGCGATTGCTATGGCGTATGGTAACATTATCGGCTTAGATGGCGCCACGGCCACTGTCCCCTTGTAAACTAGCGGGCGGAGTATTTTGGACACCGACGCCATGACCAGGGAAAAGCGCCCGGTAACCAGAGCGAAGAGTATCGCGAGCAGCCCGCCGCCGATGGCCGTGTAAAAGAGAAACGCGAGCGTATCGCCCGCGCCGAGGGTCGCGGCGCCCGCCGCCAAGAGTTTCACGTCGCCGCCGCCGAGCCAACCAAAAGAAAAGGCGATGAAGCCCAAGAGCGTCACGCCGATCATGATGGCAACGGTGATGGCGAGCGAAGCCCAGCCTTCTTTAAAGTGAATCGCGAGTGCTGCGATCGCAAGGAGCGCCGTCAGCACGTTCGGGATGCGTCGAACGGCGATATCCGTGCAAACGGCTATCGCGCATGCTCCGAGCACGATCCAGATCGCAAGAGACATGTCACCCCGGAATCAGCAGCGAGCTGTTGTTGAGCGTGTTGTTCGTCTTCTTCCCGAGGAACGTCAGCGCGGCGACCGCGGCGACGGAGACGACGCTGACGATGAGGATGTATTCGAGCAACCCTTGGGCACGCGAGTCGCAGAGCATACTCTTGAACGAATGGAGCATCGTTCTATCTTTCGTATTCATAAGCGAGCCATATGATCTGGAAAAAAGAAATGGGCTCCCGGGACCGAGCGAGTCGGCGCCGGGAGCCCCCTTTCTTTCCGGAAACCGGAGATTAGTTGCTGAGCTGGCTCGCGGCGTTGTTCAGCGTGTTGGACGCCTTTTTGCCGAGGAAGTTCAGAGCGGCGATCGCGACGATCGACACGAGGGCGATGATGAGCGCGTACTCGACGAGGCCCTGGCCGTCGTCGTTCTTGAGCATGGTCGAGAAATTCTTAAGCACGGATGTCTCCTAGTAAATGAGTGTGAGTAGAGTGTGTGTGTGAGTGGTTAGAACAGGTTTCGAACTTAGTTAAGATTACTTTACCGTTCGCTACGGGGCGTCTGGTCAGCCGGCACGATCGCCTTATCGTTGACGGGCCGGAGGACGAGCTGCTTCTTCGCGGGTGTGATCCCCGTGACCGAGGTTGCTTCGACGGTGATTAACCCACCGCGGAAGTACCCTGAGGCAACGGGTATCGTCGTCTTGAACGTTCCATCAGCATCGGCAATTATTTCACGTCTACTTAGGATCACGTCAGGAAGTTCGTTTGAGAAGGTTCCAACGAGGGTGAGCGTGACCGGTAGGTTGGCCGGAGCCGCGCCCGCTACGGTTAACGTTTGATCACCCGGAGTTTGTCCGACGCTGAGCCCCGAGATCGCGCCGGAGATGGCTGCCGCACCTGCGGCATTCGGATTCACCACCACGATCGCTCGTTCGCCGCCGGGTACCGCGGGGTACCGGGCTGCGATCTGCCGCAGGCGATTGAAGAGTTCGTCCGAGACGAACACGTCGCTGTGGTAGAAGTGTGGTGCGGGTCCATCCATAGCTTCGGTGCGATCGTTCACGTCAAATAGGCGTTCGCCCGGACGTATGACGATGGTCACTCCCGGCCGAGAGAGCGAGACCGCGTCCTCGGGCCCGAGGTAGCCGTACGCGTAGCCCAGTTCCGAGGCGACCTTTGCGAGGGCCGTATCGTGGTCCGCATACGACGCGGTTGGGATCCCGGCCGTCGCAACGAACGCGAGAAGAGCGAGACGAGCTGCGTGACGGTTCAAGGTCGCGTCCTCCAAAAAAGATGTTCTCAAGATATTGTCGGCGACTATGTGTATAACCCGCACTGTCCGATATAGTATTTACAAGACGAGTGCTCGGCGTTGCCATCTGCGCCGATAACCCGTCTACAGTCTCTTCGAGCAGTGCGGCATGCGCCTTCAGTCTCGATCTCAGGGAGCAGTCAGTGATCAATCTTCGCACGCGGACGTTACTGTCCAGCGCCATCCTCGCGCTTGGAGTGACAACTTCTTTCGCGGTTGCCCCAACCCGGGCGGCAGCAGATTCCGTGCAAGTACTGTCGTTGCAGACGGGTCACTCGGTCATCCTTACGTTCGAGAGCCTTACGCGGGTCGCCGTGGGCGACGGCCGGATCGCGGGGGTCGTCCCCGTCGGCACGACACAACTCGTCATCAACGGCAAGGCGCCGGGCCACACGACGATCTTCATCTGGACCGACGGCGGCCGCAAACGCTCTACATATGAAGTATCGGTTTCGAGCCAGGGCCTCGACGACATCGCCCGCACGCTGCGCGCCGCGATTAACGAGCCGAGCGTGCAAGTCGTCGCCTTCAATTACAACATCATCATTCGCGGTATGGTCGCCGACGTCGCGGCCTACAACCGCATCGACACGATCCTCAAGCGCTTCCAGGGCATCAAGTTCGTGGAGACCGGCGGCGGCGGGGGCGGCAACTTCCCGATCATCAACGCCGTCTCGATCGCCAAGCCCCTGGGTCCGCTGCAAGACGAGATCGCCTCACTGCCCGGCGGACGCGACCTACGCGTCGATGCCGATGCCAAAGGCAACGTCATCGTCAGCGGTTCCGTGCGCGACGCAACGCAGGAGCAGAACGTCCTGGATCGCGTGAAGGGCCTCGCCGGCCCGTACCTCTCCTCCGATGGGAAGGTCGTCGACCGTTTAGGCGTTGACCAAACGACGCAGGTGGACGTCAAGGTCTACGTCTTGGAAGTGGACGACACGGCGTCGTCGACGCTGGGCCTTCAGCTCGAGTCGGCGCAGCAGACGATGGCCGGCGGCCAACTTACCTACGGCGGAACCCCAAGCTTCGGTGTCGTCGAAAACCCGAGCCAGAGCGGATTGCCTGGAAAAGCGCTCACTGTCG
>Ga0116230_10005905_pt1 | contig 12029 bp, 9 predicted proteins | sample S1TSphfallax_3_FD_88678 | JGI IMG/M metagenome (GOLD analysis project Ga0116230, IMG submission 88678) | Host-associated microbial communities from peat moss isolated from Minnesota, USA - S1T2_Fd - Sphagnum fallax MG | ecosystem: Host-associated > Plants > Peat moss > Unclassified | place: USA...
AGTAGAGAGGCAATACAAACCGACTGACATATCCCCACAAGTGGAAGAGAATTAGTCAGCTGCAAAACAGTTTGTCATAACAAGAAGATTTTTCTAAGAAGATTTTTTTTTCTTGTGTAAGCACAATTTCATATCGATTTATCTATCTGATGGAAGCAAGCCGTTGCAAAAGGAGATCAAAAAGGGGGTCCCGGTCAAGTAAGCTAAGACGGACAAACGCAGATGAAACTCCAAATGATGGCCCTTCACGTGTTGCAATACCATATTTGAGTAGTAGTTCGCCACAATCTTGCCCATTTGTGCACTCGAGCCAAAGAAAAGCTGCCAAAACAAAACCCAAAAAAAAAAACCCCACCCAAACCCCACCCAAACCCAAACCCAAACCAAACCCAACCCAACCCAACACATTACATTACATTTAGACAAAACAAAAAAGAGACCAAGTTTCTCAAATTTGCTTCTGCAAGCAAATTTTTTGTACATTTTCAATGATAGTCATATCATCTCTCTGAAGTACTTGCACCTGCCACAATACTCTGGAATTGATCTCCTGACGATGATCTGATCCTTGGAAATAATATTATGTCTGATTGATGGCACGGCACTACAACAAAGCTGGGATTGAGGAAAAAATAAAAGGAAGTTGCATTCCATGCTTCTTTCAGGATCTCTACCAAATAAATCAATTGTACATACTTCCAAACCATATTTTTTGTCAATGAACTTGGGCACTTGAAACAAATTTGTGTCTCCAATTGTTTGGGTTTCATCCATTTCAATGGTGAAATTAGACGTGGTATAATTTTTTACCATAGTTTAACAATGTTGGGTTTCATCCGTTGCAATGGTGAAATTAGATGTGGTGTAATGTTTACCATAGTTTAACAATGTTGGGTTTCATCCATTTCAACAGGAAATTCAATATTAATATGCGGTATAATAATTTTCCCTTCACAATTGGTGATAAGATAGCTAGCTAGATAGATAGATAGATGTGTGTAACATATTAGGTTATAATACATACCTGGGTTAGGTCGAAAAGCTTTGCCTAAGAAGGTGCAGAATGCCTCATCATAAACTGGCAGGGTGAAAAGAGAGTTGCCTTCCAATACAGACACAATCCTTCTCCATCTCTCCTCCAAAAGTGCCTGGATGTAGTGAAAGAATAGCATCCTTGGAGGAGCATCAGAAGAGCCTGTTGGAATCCTTTCAATATCTACAAACCCAATCCTTTCAGCATTTACAGACCCAATTTGTGTGCTGCTGCAATCATGTCTAAGATAATCTTCTTCTTCTTCTTCTTTTTCTTCACCATGATGATTGACCTGCTGCTTGATTTCTTGTTCCTGTTTTTTATAGCCATCGATGATGGTGCGGATCACAGTAAAAGCTCGCCTTTGTGCATCTTGTGACACACCCAATGTGTTCACTCTGATATACTCAAACATCTTCATTGCAATTCTCTTGTCTTCCACAATCGCCCAACTGCAGCAGAAAAGTCATTCATGCCCACAAAGACTCCTCTTAGATAGATCACAGCTCTCAGCAGCTTCCATAAGCTTCAGCCTTCAAAGTACATTCAAGGTCTGGGACCATGGCAGATTATGTCATTTTCTTGACCACATTATATGACATAATCTTCTGGTGATGATGATGATCAGACACTCACAATAGGGACTAAAATCTCTTTTGTACATGAAATTTTTTTTTGGTTGAATCTACCACCCAAGACCTTAATGTCGTGGAATGGCCTCACCCTTGTGCATTATGTTGGATGCATCACCTAGCTTGCTATAACAGGCTTGCTTGGCACCTTAATCAACATAATGGGCACAGACTTGACCTTTCCATGTAGTACAATTTTTCTTTTCAACATGTGCTTCAGGACAAAGGTAAGATCTTGCAGATTTCTTTCAGTATCCAAACCTTCAAGGACAAACCGGATTGATCTAGGAAACTTGGCAGAGACAGCTTCTGTCAGGCTTCAGCACCAAATTCAGATAGTCTGTAGCATGAAAGGCTGACCAACCAATTAACCCTGTGCCTGTGCACAGGTGCACTGCAAAATGCAGAAAGAAGAATGGCAAAAAACAGAAGCAGTGGAGCTAATTGGATTGCAAAATTCCCAAAACAAGAAATTTGGCAAAAGACTTAGAACTGGAGCTTGGATTGCAGAATACTCAAAAGAAGGAATTGGTCCAAAGACTTAGCACTGGAGTTTGGATTGCAAAACTTTTGCCAAAAAGAAGATTGGAAAAAGAAGCAATCACCAGAGCTTGGATTGCAAATTGCAATAAAAGAAGAAATTGGGCAAAAGACATAGCACTGGAGCTTGGATTGCAAAAGTCCCAAGAAGAAGAAATTTGGTAAAAGACTTAGCACTGGAACTTGGATTGCAAAAGTCCCAAAAAGAAGAAATTTGGCAAAAAACTTAGCACTGGAGCTTAGATTGCAAAAGTCCCCAAAAGAAGAAATTTGGCAAAAGAGTTAGCACCAGAGCTTGGATTGCAAAACTTTGCCCAAAAGAAGAATGGCAAACTTGTTGAGCACTTAGAGAGGAGCAGCTTGGATTTGAGAGTCACTGCAAGATCTGAGAGCTGCCAAGTGTTGCTGTGAACTTACCCAAGACGGGTACCTGCATGGCCTGTGATCTTGGAGAAAGTGAAGAGCATGAGAGGATTGTCAGCAGGAGCAGTGATGGGAGTGTACTGCGGCCAGTAGTATGCAAGGTCATGGATTGTAGAAGAAGAAGATCCCTGCTGTGGGCCTCCTCCTGCTGCACCACCTTCTTGATGATGAAGCACAGCTTGACAGTTGCTCCCTTCTGGATTGCTGGGAGATGTCACTACCTCAATGAAAGAAGCAGCACGGTCATGATTTCTTCCTCCTCCTCCTCCTCCTGCTGCTGCAGCTACTTGCTGGAACTTGGTTGCATCTCCTGCCCATTTGTACTTGGCTGACTTTTGATAATCCACAGCTTCTGCGTACGCCTGCAGTGCACAAGGAAAGTGAAGGTTCAGAAGCTAGTCCATGAGAAGCAGCTGGTCTAGTCCAGAGATTATTCATGCATGAGATCGATGATGAGACAGTACCGAATAGAATGGGACGGCAGACACGATCTTGATGGGATCAGACGTTGTGGGCGTCGAGTTCTCGGGAAGATTTGCAGCGAGGGCGTAGATGGCAGCTTGGAAGAGTTGAGTGGAACCCACGCCCAGTAGAAGGTAGCGGTCTTGTGTCACAGCGTTTCCCACCAGAGTGTGCAATTCGCGGATTGTGAGCTCCAGATGATGGTCCACGAACAGGAACGCGTTGTGTTTATGCGCGAAGTAGCTCATTCCTTGCCACGCCGGGATGACAGTGGTGGCTTGCGATCCAAGAGTGAGCCAGTAAGACTCGAAGATCGTCGGATCCCCACTGCACACAGCACAACACAACAACAACAACCGACCGACCGACCAACCCACGGAGAATCCCATCAGTCCACCACCCATGATGTGCATTCGCAGCGGCAGACTGTAACAGAAGCAATTGCGTAAGTTCTTCACGACAGACAGTAGTAGTAGTAGTGATCTGCTCTTATTCCTCACATGGAAAGGTTGAGGATGCAGTTGGTTGCGAGCTCAGCGCATCGAGGACCCGTGAAGCAAGGATGGCAGTGGCAAGCTCCAATTCTTCTCCCCACCGCTTTCTTCTGCTGTTGCTGATCCGACACCACAAAGTGCCCATTGCTGGAGCATTCTCGAGCGTGATCCAGGGCGGAAAACGAGACATAAGAGCTACCTTCAAGTACCGGCGCCGGCGCACATGAAACACATGGGGAGTCGTCGTCGGCCTGCAGTACTACCGGCTCCTCCCAGGGGTCTCTTGAAAAGCTGGTAGTAAGTCCAGTGTTGTTGCAGAAAACATTTGGGCTTGCTGCTGCACTGTGTGGTGATCGATGCAGCAACTGCTGCTCCTGCTCCTGCTGATGATGATTTGACAAGCTGCTGCACCTAATTCCATGATCATCATGTTGCAGTGCTCGGTCTGGAGATAAGCTTAAGCATATGTAGTAGACGAGAGCGAGGTTGAGAGCGAGCGAAGCATGAAATGGTAACCAGCTCAAGGGACACTGCGCGAGACCGTGACTTTGTGCAACGTTGATGCGTTTCTTTCTTGATAGAAGCAGAACTGGAGCTGCTGCTGCTGCTGCTGCTGTTACTTTTGCAATGGGGCGGTGGTTTTCACCATTGTGGCACTGCTGCTGCTGCAGTTGGTGGGTTGTTGCAGCAACCCGGTCTCCCCCGCGACTACCGCCCATAACTTCTGGTTTATATCTCTAGCTCTAGTACTAGTCTAACAAGAGCTCTATGATGAAGATCTGCATGTGACTTACTTACCCATTGAACACATTCATGGATTGTGGGGGCAGGGAGGGACCTCAACGTTGCAATGCAGCTACATCCACAGTCACTTGAATTTCTTCTTCTTCTCCTTCTTCTTATTCTGCAACCTTGGCAGCTCTCTCTCTCTCTCTCGGATGGATCTCTCACTACAACTGATCCTTCACTACAACAAAAGAAAACATGATGAGCCTTGCATTCCAGTGCGATTCCATTTCACTAAATTCATATCATTCCAGCTGCTGCTACTACTACTACTACTACCACCACTTTGCAGTTTCTTTCACCACCCAATGCTGATGATCATGCACCGACCATGACATTACTTACTTACTTACTTACATACTTACTTGCACCTTAACTGACTCATGATGCATGATGCTCTAGTACTAGTCTAATAAGAGCTCAATCACTTCTTCTTGAAGAAGCAAAGCAAGCAAGTGAGGAGCCTGGAGGGGGTCCAAGGTTTTGGATCTTGCCCCACTCATGAAATTGGAAAACTCTTGCAACTTTTGTTGTGCAATCTCTCACCAGACAGAGCCAGGACTCAGGAATTGCACCAGCTTGAAATCCACTAGTCTCCTCTCTCCCTTCCTCCCTCCCTTCCTTCCTTCCTTGGCTGTGAAAACAGGACACCCAAGTTATAATAAGTAAGTTAACCCAGGAAAAGGACAAGGAGAGAGAGGCATGGGGGGGGGGGGGTTTAATTTCACCATCCATGGTAAAGTGATCACCTTGCCCAGCTGACTGGCTACATAAATTGAGGCCCATAAATAGAGAGGTATAAATCACATAGGCACACACATTGTAATTTGCTAGCTAGATGGATATTTATAGAGAAAGATAGGTAGGTAAGTACATAGGTAGTAGGTAGATCCATACATACATACATACATACCTAAATATTTAGCTGCACCTCTTGGCTATCATCTAACTACTAGGAGGGTTTATCATGTAGACTAGAGTTATGATTTGAGTGAGTGAGAGTGAAGTAAGTATATAGGATTAGGCTAGTGGGTTTTTTTTTAGCCTTTTTTTAGGGTGGGATTTTGTACACTTTATACTAAAAACTGGATGTATGTAAAAATTTAAATTCCTCACTTGCAGACTCAAAACTGAGCAAATTCTGCTGGCACAACCCAAAAAAAAACAACAACAACAACAAAAAAGCCTTGAAGAACAAAAGCCAAACAGCAACAGGGTTTCCATTTCACCCAAAATAGAAGCCTGTTCCCCTTGGGATTACTGCCTGCCCAGACTTGGTGGGCTTTGTACAAATGGGACTTATTTTTTAGTGGGTTCTCAATTCAGAATTGGGGAGTGTGGGTAGAACCTAACCCACCAGTCTCTTTTTTTTCCTGGCTAAATATCACCAGAAATTTACATTTTTTTTAAAAAAAGAAGAAAAAGGTGTTGCTCCTTTAAAAGGGATTTAAAAGGAAAAAATGACATCAAATAGTCAGAAATCATATGTCCATGATCATTATGTAAGGACATCACTACATCTGGGATACCTTCATTAGCATCCATTGGCTTTCTTTCTTAAGTCTCAGTGGCGTAGGTTAGATTTTACCCTTGCACTTTTCATTAAGTTTTCATATTTTGATCCCTTATGTTGTCAAAATTATATTATTTTTGTTTTAGGCATTAGCTAGCTAATGTAGACTTAAAGTTTAGGGTTAGAGCTGAAAATAGGTTATTTTACACTTTTACCTTTAGCCAAAGGTCAATAGTTTAGAACTAAAAAGTAAAAGCTACTCTACCAGAGAGACGTCAATTGATTACGAAGAGGCCAAATTATAAATAGTTATTAGTTAGCACATTATGTACCTGTAGCCATTGTGTACATTGTACATACATACATCCTCTATTATCTTGAACCCTAATACTTGTAGGTTGTAACTTGTGAGCTTTTAGCTTTCTCAATGCCCATGTTCAAAACTTCATACCTCAAAGCAACCTTATGCGATTTGCATAAACTCTTGAATGGTGAACTTCAATTTTTTTAATTTGAACAAGAGGTTCAAAAATCAAATGTCAATCAACATTCAAAGTGGAGGCTGAAAATCTTTGTGGAATATTCATGAAGCAATAGGATAGGTTCAAAAATCAAACATTGATCAACATTCAAAGTGGAGGCTGAACATCTTTGTTGAATATTCATGAAGCAATATGGCAAGTTCAAGAATCGAACATTGATCAATGTTCGAAGTGGAGGTTTAACATGTTTGTTGAATATTCATGAAGCAATATAGCAGGTTCAAGAATCAGATGTTAATCAACATTCAAAGTGGAAGGTCAACATCTTTGTTGAATATTCATGAAGCAATATGGCAACTACAAATGTCTATAATGTATCAATGAAGTTGGTAGTTCCAACTTCCAATGGTGCTCACACTACTATCCAACAAGCAACAACACATCAAGTCCCAAGTTGTGAGTTTACAAAGTGCACTGAGCAAAGTGAGTTCACCTAAACCTTGAACCTTTATAAGGTATGTTGCATTGTAAGATGTCATGGTTGGAATTTGAAGTTAATTCATTATTTAATTAGATCAAAGATTGTTTATAAAAATAAAGAATCGAGATTATGTGTATTGGGTTTTGGTTGCTTTAAAATGTCCTATTGTTGTGATCAATTTGCACCCAAAATCCAAATATTTTCAACTTTTCACATGTCTTAAAGGTTTTGTTGGGTGCATAGTGCACATATGGGTGTAGGCCTCAAGGCATTATTGTCAACACATTCACATTACACAAAAGTCTAACCCTCAAGGGTGTTTTCAAGTTTTGAGTTCTAATTTTGTTGTGTTCATTATCAATGGTGATGTTGAAGTTGCCATCAAACTTTAAAGTTAAAGTTTTTTTTTTCAATTGTGATGCAACATCAACAAGGAAACTTTTACTATTGCAAGCTTGGTGGCATCTTCTAATTGTTCTCTTCCTCCTCCACCTAAGCTTGGTGCCCTCGAAGCTTTAATTGGCTTGTCATTTAATTTGATGCAAGAACCTGCACCCAAAAAGTTGTCAAAAAAATTATGATAACAAAAATGGACAGACATTTTGCCAAATAAGTTTGTTTGGGCAAATTCGAAGATTGTCAATGGGGTGTTTGTATCAATAAAGTGCATCATTTGTTTTACCATTGTAGGTGTGCCCAAGCCTATTGTTCTTAAATTGGACAAATTGAAGAAATATATGGTCTAAAATGTCAAGTAAAACATGACATGCTTCATAAAGGCTTGAAAAAGAACTAGATTTACCATGAAACAAACAATAAGCATTATTGCAACCTTGCCCTATTCAATGCTCAACATCTTGAATCTTTTTGTAATAAATTGGTAATATTGAACTTGGGAACCATTGACATCAGGTTGTGTAATATTATGTTTCTTTCCATATTTTACAAAATGGCCAACCCATGTTGGAGTATGAATCTTTGAAACATTTGTTTGATTTTTTTTAAGTGAAAAAAATGTCGAAAAAACATTACATTCATGCATTTGGGTGGGTGATGGGTGAACATATTCATTTGCAAGTTTTGAAAACATTGAAGCTAGTTATGATGAGAGTTCAGTACCTTTCAATCACATGTGATGAAGTTACCTATACTGACAACTAACAATGGTTGTCTATAAATGTTTATGTGGTGAACAATTGAATGTAAATTTTATTGTTATTGTCAATTGTTCAAGTTGTGGGTGGGTTTGGTGTTGACAACTTGACAAAATGCATTATGGACTTTTGTTGAATGAAATGGTCTAGGTGAAAATAAAATTGTAGCAAAGCTTGTTGTTTTTGGTGCTAATGGTGCAAGTGTATATTAGATTTAAATGATGATGGTGCAAGTGGTACAAGGCACTAAATCTAATGTTATAGTCAAGATTTATAAATCTTGGGCTCTTTTAACTTAGATGTGCATTGTGGTTCTCACCAAGGTAATTGTAATGTGCAAACCCTATCTATTTTTATGTTGGTGCATTGACTAGAGGTATTGTTTGAATCTTTGTACCAATATTTTTGCAAAAGCTTCAAACATCATTTGGAACGCACAAAATTAATTAACATCATGGAGACTAAAGATTTTGAACTACTAAAAATGTTAAGACCAAGTGGATTTCCATGTTTAGCCTTGCAAAGAGGGTGATGGTAGAATGTGTGACTATTTTGATGAAGATGGCGGGAAACACATGGTCACAAATTTTCAAATTGCAACCAACTTTGAGCTTTTGATTAATTTGGATGTTTTATTGTTTTTATTTTCTATCATCCACCTCTTAGAAGCAATGCATACTGACGCATTCCCAACTCCTTGAAGGACTCAAAAATGAGTCCAAGTACAAGACAGCGGAAGGGGGAGGAGTCGGGGCACGCTCCCTAACTCACAACACTTTGAGGGGTAGAGGGGCGTGTTGGAGCTCCGGGATGGGACTAGGAAGAGTTGACAAGGTTTACTCATTCACACAAGCTTGCACACAAGCCTGCACACAACCCACACAAAGTGGTTAATGCATAGTTGGAGCACCTTTGGTGTTAGGATGAGTCATGGGCAACACGAACACACAAAACTCACCACGGTCCGGACTTGGAGGAAGCCACCACCTTCTCCCTTATAATATACTCTGCACCTCTCCATGGGGCCTACATCCAAATGGTTTTTCTCTCCCGAGAGTGGGAGTCCCGAAATCGCACCAGTTGGGACTCTCGCGACTTTGGAGCCCCATAACTTTGCGAGCAGACCTTGGATCAAGGTGTGGTCTGAAGCACAGTTATAGCTCTCGTCAAGAGCTTTGCAACGGTATGTTGCACGTTGTCTACAACTAAGTAAATCGGGTCGATTCTCGACTTTTTCTGGTCGGGAGTCAAATTGGCGATTTGACTCTTGGCCTTTCTTTTAGCCATAACTTGTGTTTTAGATGTCCAAATGAGCAATGCGAGCCCATTTTAGACATCTACGTTCCAAAATATTTCCAATGTTATAAAAAAACGCCACAAGCCATTGAGTTTTGACCCCTGAAATTGCTCTCTGAAGTTTTGGGAATCCATCGGGACTCCATCTCCCAAAGTGGGAGTTGCCTTGGGAGTGTAAGGGTTCACTCCCTCACACTTTCCTACACTCTTGGGAATATGTGATGTGTTTCCCAGGCTTCCTCTTGGCCCGCACCTTTGCAACCCCTTTGCCTTGGTCGCAAACCCAAAGCTAGGGTTGCAACACATACTTTCATCAAGTTTTTTCAAAGCACTATAGTATTTATTTATTTTTAATTTATTTCAATCAAGATTTGCCTTCAAATTCTCTTTAAATCAACCCTTGACTTGAAGCAAACCTTTTTCAAAATGACAATGAGAAATCAAACCAAGGCTGCCATGATTCAACTTCCCCTTGATTTGAACCCCCCATTTGATTATGGTGCACCATTTCAAATTCCAACATGTTGTATCATAACCTACTTAAATATCTCAAACTTGTTGAGATAAACAATGACATTGTCCTTGTTTTGGGCCATGTGGAAGATGAATGTTGTTTTTCAAGCTTGAAATTCTTAAAATCTAACCTTCATAATAGGTTGGGTTCCCATTTCACCATGGATGTGACAATGTATCTACAATAAATTTGCACATTGTTTCAATCCCTTTACAAGGTGGTAATTGAATCTTGGAAAAATGAGGGCACATTCTATGGTGATGTTTAATGTGTTTTGTATCTTTGAATTTTTTGTTCTTTGTATTTTTAAGTTTCCCTAACATTAATCTTGTTGTTTTTTTTGGTTGAAAGTTTAACTCGAGCTAAAATATGGTTGCCATTTTGACCAACTCCTTGAATAGTGGCCATATAATAACCTAGGGAGGTGATTCCATTTTATTTCAAATGACATGCAAAAAATATAAGGTGCAACTTTCGTATATGTAAGTTCTTTAAATTGAAATAGGTTTCTATTGATTCATTATGAAAATATATTTAAAATGTATTTGGAATACATCTAAAATATTTTATTATTGCGTAAAACATTTAAATTTTTTAATTTTATTTTAAGTGCTTCCTAAATATACAAGGAATGGCCTCCCTTGTATGTATTATGAATGATGATCATGGTGTTAGGATTCAAATTTTTGTTTCAAAGCACCTCTACCCACAGTCCAAACTCCAAATTTAAACAAATTAATCATTCAAGTTCAATGTCCACAATCTTAAACATGTATCCTTGTAAATTATATGCATTTGATTAGCTCTAAGTGTTTGAACCTAAAGGCTAATAGTAATTTCCATTTTCCAAAGGCTAATACCTATGTTAATAATAAGTATGTAGTTATTAATATGTAATATGTTTAATTTGTTTCATTGTTAATTAAGTATGTGTTTTGTTTTAATTTTTCAGGCCACTTATCTTGCAATGGGGAATTTAAATTTTCAATTATTCCATAAGTGACATTAATTCAAATTAACACTATGAAATTGAAATTTGATGCTATATTGTTGAAAATTAAAATAAACTCCATTTGAACTTCTCAAAATTTAGTATTGATGATTGAGCCAAACTTCCTAGAAGACCATAAAAAAATCTAATGTTCATAGAGCTTAAGAACTAAAAAAATAATTTTGTTTGTCACATTGTTATAAACATAAAATTTTGGAACTTAGCCTATTTTAGAAGGAAAGTTTTAGAATGTAGCCTTGGTTTTTCCACAAAAAAAAAAAAAATAGAAGCCTTTTTAAAATCATTTAAAATATATGTATATTCCTTAGCCAAATAACTCCCCAAAAGTTAACTATGCTAGATTTTTTGTCATACCTAATGCCAATGGTACCCTAACCCTACCACTAACCTGTGGTACAAATGCTGCTGAGTTTGAAAGCTGAAAAAAATGACAAGTACCTACCTACCAGGTACCCATGGTTATAAGACATCATACCCCAGATATTCCTTAGATTGTTTTTGGGAAGCAGATCTGAGTTGCAATGGCCCTGCCTAACATCTATTTGCATATATGTGGTCACTTATTTGGCTTTGATGCTGGTGGCATTAAAAATAAATTTAATTTTTAAAAACAAATCTTGCTAAAAATGAAATTTGGCCAAGTTAAATGTTTTTATTTTATTTTTTAACTTTATTAAAAAATAAATAAAAGATAAATTTAAATGGTTTTTTTAATATAAAAAAATGGAATCTGTGGATGCCAAGGATTCAGAATCACTATAGTTGCAACACACCCAACACAATGGGGGAGGGCGTGGCCTTTCAATGATATTACGATCTATTAGGGTGCCACATTCAAGCATTTAAAAAGAAAAAAATCATGTTCAACCCCGATTTTGGTCACTATTATTATGAATGTATGGTCATCACTAGAAGTTTATGTCACTAGAACATATACTTTCAAGGTTAGACAATTTCTTTAAATCTTTTTTCTTAAAACTTAGAGCTATTCACAAAGGAGGGCAGGTGTGGTCTAATTGTTAAGACTCTCCTCCTCCTTCCTGAGAATATTTTTGGGGTTGTTCTTACTTGGGTAAGAATCAAAAGCGGCGGTTATTGATCTGGGTATTACCTAATATGATACTTGTCAACTTTTATAGCTGAGAACCGGCTTGAAAACCATTAGGTACCCACCCCCTTTTTACACCTCCTTAAGGTTCCTTCTTCA
>Ga0116230_10005906_pt1 | contig 12029 bp, 10 predicted proteins | sample S1TSphfallax_3_FD_88678 | JGI IMG/M metagenome (GOLD analysis project Ga0116230, IMG submission 88678) | Host-associated microbial communities from peat moss isolated from Minnesota, USA - S1T2_Fd - Sphagnum fallax MG | ecosystem: Host-associated > Plants > Peat moss > Unclassified | place...
ATCTCCTCTGTCATAGTCAGGTGACATGAATTTCTGACCATCTTTGCAATGCACTCCACTTTTATAGAGTTCAATGTAGAGTTCAACAATTGACTCTGGGACCATGGTAACAAAAAAATGCTCTAGAATGATGAACTATGCTACAGAGCACAGTGTTGGGAGTGATTGTCTAATAGAGTGAATGACCCCTTGGAAATAATGCTAGTCTTTTGTTTCAGAGGAGTAAATGTCAGCAGATTCAATCTCTTAAGGAACCTCCTCAAAGGATTCAATATGCTGACATTTGTGGTGGTATGCAGGGGGGGGAATTAGGAATGGAAACAAGGTACCAGCTTGTTCATGTGCAACCAGTGGACATGTTCCCTCAAACATTCCACATTGAGTGTATCTGCACTCTTGAGCTTTGCACATGACTCTTCCTCACAATGGCAGTCTCATTTTTTTCAGCCAGGTAGTAATTATGACACTCTTTATTTCCCTGCATTACTAGAGTAGGCCAATTTGGAAAAGCCAAACTATGCTAATCCAGACTGTCCAGATGTTTGGATTATGCATGATGCAGATGAGCTCATTGCATCAAGTACTTCTTTGTACTTCAAAAAAAAAAGTGAAAAAAGATTGAATTTACCTATCTCCATGTAGTCATTCAATATATCATCTCCAGCTAGAACTCCAAACTAAGGCTGTACCAGGCAACCCTTTCAAATGTTTACTTGAGCTTTCTTTCCAGATATTCAAGCAATGGGCTTAACATTCAGCTTGAGTAATATAATTATAATTCTACTGCTTTGTAAGATGATTGATGCCAACTGTTGAATTGCAGACCATAAGTACAAAATTCAAAAACACGGTCAAATGAAATGACATTACCCATATGACAGTTGAACCTTCCCCATGTGTCTACAGAAAATCCACCCCATTGCCAGATGCAATTTTACACATTCACTTCTCTAGGAAGACAGGGCAGTACTATTCTTTTTTATTAACATACAGTAGAGAGGAGAAACATTGGATGCAAACCTTAGCTTTCTGAGGCATACAGGACTAGGAACTTAGACTGCAAACACAAACTGATTGAAAGATACTAATCTGAAGGTACTAATTGAATTGCACAATGGCTATTTAATTTCAACAACTAAGTTTTCCCTACAGAGCATAGAGTAGAAATGCATTCCAGATACTCTTCAGTGGCTCATTAGATCTGACACTTGAATCAGTCAGGCAGAAAATCACAGTAAACAAATTTTATACTTTTCTGTCATATCGTTCAGGTGAACTGTCTCTCATCAAAGCAGTTGTTCTCCTGTCCAGATCTGATTTCCAGAGCACCTTGTGTGCCATTACCAGAGTATTTCTTAGTAGCAACTCTCAACTCTAACTCCACATCCAAGGATCGTATTCTCCTCTGTACTTTGCTTCTGTAATGAACTCCCAAACTGAGGACATAAATTTGGAACTGGAAGCTTCTTGACCTGAAATAGCTCTTAATATGATACACTAAACTTCAACATGTGTTGAATCAAGGATACTTATCCTGAGGACCCATCCAACTTGAACTTGATTAAGCTCAAGAGCTGGAAATCTCTGCTAATTTCTAGTCCTTACTACCACAAAAGAAAGGCAGAGGAGATCATCCAACCTAAAAAACTCTCCTGCATCTGAGTTGAGACAAAGTTGAGACAAAGACTCATCTTTGATGATTCCAGGGAGGATTTGCTGACCGGATATCATGGTATCCAGCTGTACCCCTTGGAGTTGTGAGGAGTGATGGAGACACAACACCTTGTTGAGGAGTGATATGAGCTGCTGTGGATGAAGTTCCCTGTGGGAGGTGTCCATGGTGGGGATGTGCAGAAGGTGAGAGCCCATAACCCCCAAATCCAGGTGGACCACTTTGGCCACCATTGGCAGTGCCTGCTGGTCCTCCACCACTATGTACAGAGCTCATGTGCGAATGACCTGAAACCTTTTGAGCATGAAGAGCTGCAGCATGTTGCATTGCCTAAGACAATCATCCCAGCGAAAGCAAAATGGTCTTAGTAAATAGCTGATGGTCATAAACCTTTTGCATAATGCTTCCAATACCCAGGGAGAACTAGGTTTAACTAATGCAGTTAGAACAGCAACTGCCTTTTGGCAGTAGCTGCAAACAGCCCTGTTGCATTGATCTCTACTAAATACTGTGAATATGGGTAGACTGCCCTGTTGTGAAAGACACAGAAAACCTCCCTCCTTTGCATGCACAGAAATACAGTACTCACACATAAAGCACTATCCTTTCAAACTCTTCACAGACATGCAAGGTTTAACCCTCTTACCACACTATGTGGATATGGGCGACCTCCCAAAGCTAGTGGTGAGTTTGACAAAAAAGGAGCTGCTGCTGAAACAGAACTCCCTGCAACAGCTGCTGCTGCCACTGCACTTGGAGGAGTGCCCATTCCCTGTGTGTAATATCCCCCTCGAGCGGCTCCACCCTGAAGCCATTAGCAACAGTCATTTTCTAGTTACACTATATTGATTACACAAAGATGGCACCTGCACATATATGGAAGTATATTGTCTGGGGCACACAGACCAAATGCCATTTCTAGAAAAGCCACTGAACTCATAAGACATTCCTTTTCATAGCTGAGAAAGGGAAGGACCATACTCATAAGACCCTGCTCACCGTAGTCTGATGGATGTAGACTTCTTATCCAGATAAATTGATGCAATGTGGGGTGGGCCAGGCAACAGAGTGCTCATCAGGAGGCTTGCTCCAGTGGTGGGACTTATCTGGATACAAATGCTGAGAACAAGCTTTACAAATACCCGCTACATAACTACTTGCCCAAGTTCAGTTCATTATTGTGTGAGTTACCTGGAAATTAAACCCAGCAAGGCTAGGGCTTTTTGGTTCAGCATTCAATCAGGGCCCTACTGCTTTGGTGAGAGAGAGAGACACATACGCCTTTACCTGGGTCAAATGAGGCTGTCGACCAAGTAAAGGTGCAGGCAATAGAGACGGACCGAGAGAGGGATGGACTCCATGGCCAGAAGAATGCGATGCAGGAGTAGTCTGTACAGGAGGGCTTGGGGTTCTTGCAAAATCCAGCTCTCCCTCTTCAAGATCTGTGGACACATGGATATCAGCAGCACCTGGGTTGTGATTCTCCTGTGATGTAACTGCAGCTGATGTCAAGTTGGTCCCACCTGTCACCACCTGAACACCATTTGGATTTCCCAGTGCAGGTGGAGATGGCAACAAACCCTGTGCCTTTCTCTTCGACTCCTCTTCACTGCTCAACACCTGTAGATGCATTGAAAAACAGGATCATGAGTGAGATACAAATGACCTTCAGAGCCCAAAGAATCCTATGTTGGCAGTCCTTGAATAAACAACATTTTCTCCCATCATGGATGAAAGAAAGGGGGAAGATCAACATCTTAATTCTCAAAGCTTGAATGATGTCAGACCTGCTTCAACATCTGTACAAGACGATGCTTTTCTGCAGTCAGTTTTTTCAACTTAGCCTCCAGCTCTTCCCTCTTGGTTGCCTTTCGGTCAGCAACTGGCTCAGCAGGTGTTTCAGTAATCTTTTCGGCACTGCTGCAATCTTCCACCTGCAACAGCCAGTTCCATGAACTCACCAAAAATCCATGCTTGATGACAGTATTCCAAGGGGAGACACCCAGGTACACAAACATAGCCTCGTGTCCACATCTTAATGCAGTGCTCATCTTCACATTGCTAGATAAGCACACCACCATGCACATAACTCTAGAAAAAGAACTTAAAAAAAGTGGGGATGTAAATTTTACAATCAGATCAATTTACTCACATGCTTTGTAGAGTTCTTCTCCCCAGAGTTTGCAGGTGGAGTAGATGGAGCTTCTACTTTGAGCACCTCTGTTTCTCTCTCTTTTTGAAGCTCGCAAGATTCTCTTAACCCTGCTGCATCAGTCTCAGCACTGCTTCCTGCTCCATCTCCAGAGGCCTCATCAGCCCTCCTGACTGTTTCTTTATACTCCCTGACAAAATCGAAAGCACCACATGGAGGCTGAGGCATCTCGGCATCCACTGCCACTCCCTCAGATATTTTCTGATCGAGATCCATCTCTTCAGGATGCTCTTCTCCATCCAAGGCCATAGGCTCAGAGCTAGGTTTTGAAGTATCTGCTATTGGTACTCCAGAAAAAGTCTCTGAATTTGCGATGCTCTTCTCTCCTTGTCCTACAACGCCTTCCTCTCTCTTTCTCTTTTTAGTCTCCCTCTTCTCCGTGTCTCCACTTCTCTCCTCGGGCTCTCGTTCAGGCTCGCCAAAGCCGTGGTGGCCTCTCAAGTGTTTAGAGTCATGCGGTCCTTGCATAATAGCGTCCCTCCCTTGATTTGGTAACGAGAGCTTTGCGATGGCGGCTTCACTCGGGCTCCCTTCCTGAACCTCTTTCGCTTCCTGACTTGGTTCTACCGCGTTTCCTTCACAAACGACATCCTCATCCATGTATTCAACCTTGCAACCGTTCTCTGCCTTCCTTTCTTCTCCATCCCTCTTCCCGTCAAGCTCGTCGACCTCGGCCTCCACTAGCTCATTAGAAGTCGAGACAACGTTGCGTGAGAGTGTGAGGGAAGAAGTACCTTCGTCTGTCATACAAGCAGAAGGAAGGCTAGACGAAAGGTTCACATTACACCGGAGCAGAGCGGCATGCCGTTTGCCGAGTGCCTGTTTGAAAGCAAGCAGCGAGATGGACGGTTTAGGGAGCGGCCATTGTCGGGGAACCCCTGAGACCTTGTGAAGCTCCCCTCTGTATAGAGATATCATCATCCCGACTTCCACTCCAAAAACCTCCAAATCATCTGAACTATTTACACCGCTCTCTCCCTTCCCACTCTAAAAGGCTTCTTATTAAACCCCCGCCAAACAAAATATGCAGCAGCAGCAGCAAAAAAAAATCAAGGCAAAACAACGGAGCAGCTAGAGCATAGTTCTATTATCTACGGTTCACCGCAACCTGACTCTCAACCGTGGAGAAAAGTAGAGAAGAACAGACATGAAGGCGCCACACCAACCCCTAATGCAGCAATGACATCTCTCTGTTCATGGAAGTGACGATTAAGGAGGGGGATTTTAGGGTTTCCTCACGTGACGAAAGGAAGAAGATGACATATTCTAGATGGAATGTGGTTTTTAAAATGCAGATTCTGAATTCCCTGAATGCTGTTCTATAAACGAAATTCCAGAAGGGATTTCTTTTTCCTCAGAATCGTCGACGCCACACTAAACCCTAATCCAGTAATGACATCTCTCTGTTCACAGAAATGACGATTGAGGAGGAGGGATTTTAGGATTTCCTCACGTGTCGAGAGGAAGAAGATGACATGCCTATTCTACATGGAATATGTTTTTTAGTTGCAGATTCTCGATTCCCCGAATGCTGTTTTTATGAACGAAACTCCGGAAGGATTTCTTTTTTCCTGAATCGTCTTCAAAGGCCCCACTGAAATTATTAGCCTACCGTACACCAAGGGCTAGGAGGGTGCCTTTTCTCTTTTGTAATGTGCGGTTTGTCACAGGAACCAAATCATGGAATAGGTTTTCTTAATGCAAATTCTAGATGCTCAGAATGCTGTCTAGATGAAATTCTGAAAGGGGTTTTGTTCCTTGGTATTGTCTTCAGTGCTGCTGAAAATAGCCTACTATACACCTTTCGCCTAGGGAAGGAGGGAAACATTTTCTGCCTTGTAATGTGCAGTTTTCAGACAGGAAGGACACAGAAAGTATATTTTAGTTATATAGGTTCTGGATAAGATTTTCTGCACAGTAATCTGCTGTTTCTGATCAGGAAGGACACATTGAAATAATGTTTACTACAAATTCTAGATATGTGGATGTTGTCGAAACCGAAATTCTAGAAAAGATTTCTTCCACATAATTGTCTTCAAGGCTACTGAAATAGCCTATTATACACCTGTCACCAACAACATGAGGGGAAATTCAAACCTTCAAAAGGGCTATAGATGAAATTACATGAAAGATGTGATTATAGTTGGAATGAAATATTGGAATGTTTTAGACATCCTTTGTGCAAGGCCATGTCATATGTATAACTCTTTAAGAATCTAATTAAGCTTTGACAAATTGAAGATAGGATATTAAAACTTCAATTAAAATTGGACAAAATAATAAAATATTAATGAAACAAAATGACATATAGTGAAATTTACAAAATTTTAATTTTTGAAGAGACAAAATTGATTTACAACAAAATTATTATGTCCACACAAAATAATTTGATCATCGTCAATGGTAGTGCGGAGCCCAAATTTTAATTAAAATTGGACAAAATTGAGTTCAAACCATTCCAAAATTCAATATTTAGAATTTCAACTCAAATCAACTTGGGTTTGAAAATGTATCGATATCTAATTAGGATTGATTTGGCCTTAACCTTAAGAATTGACATTGACTTAGCCTCATTAAAATCCATTTGAATCTAAAATCTACCCAAGATTAGACCTACATTTGAACTAAGAATTGACTTGTATGGATGTGGCCTAGAGAAATCTCTAGGAAAAAGTTGGGATTAAGTCTTGGGATAGATGTGAGAAGTAAATCTAAATTTAAACCATAAGAATTATAGTTTTGATATTTTTGATATTGTACTTTTAAGCACATGGTGCATGCTAGGTGGGGTTTTGGCTTGACCTTTAAAAAGAAAAATGATATAAAAAATTCTCATATCAAGGGATTCAAACTTTTGTAAAAATGTATGCCATTACACAAAATTTATTTTTCATGTGGAGTTTTCAATGTCAAGTGAGTTTTGATCAATTAAATTCCAAATTGTTGTGAATGATATGTTGTAATTACATGCAAATGGCACTTAAGTAATGAACTATTCATACTTAATTAATTGACATATAAAGTCAAATTAATTTATATGTTATGAACATAGTTTTTTCCAAGCTAATTCAAGAAGGTTATAATATAACCTTAATTTTCATGGTGCTTATTTCATTCTTTTTCAATTAAGCTTTGTGAAAATTTTGCATATATGATGTCCTTCAATTGTTCAAGTTTTTATTTATTTATTATTATCCCAATCAAAGGGAGTGATGTAAAGAGAATATGTAGAATTAGGATTCTAGTTCCATTTTATCTCTTGTTTATCTTAAACATTAAAACCACAATTTCAAATAATTTGATTTTAATGCATTTGCACATAATTATGAAAGCAGTCACATATAACCAAATTGTGATAAAAACATAATTATGGTTGCTAACAAGGCAAATATTAAACAAGAGTAATGAATTAAATGCGACATTGGTCTCAACGCAATTATAGGACAATGCTTCATAAGAAAAGCAAATTCGATTTTTTTTTAATATATTCAAACTATGATTAACATTTTAATTATCTTTCTTACACTAAAATTTCCCCCTCCAACCAAAGGGTAGAAGGCTTGTTCCTTTTCTCAAAACAATTTTCCATGCATGAAATTGATGAAAAAAAATAGCATGTATGGGCAACTTCTTCAAGCTAGATGCCTCAAGGAGAAAAGGATTTTCCCTGAGGAAAAAAGAGACAAAATGGTAACCCCAACTATGTTTGTGTGTAGAAGGGAGTGACTTCCTTTGGGGAGCAGTTTCTTGGGGAGAAGGGGACTAAGTTTCTTGGGGAAAAGGCCTTTTCCTTTTGGGGAAGGGGACTTGGAAAATTTGAATCCAATCTTTTCTTTTTGTCATAACTTTTAGCTAATAGTTTCAAATTGAAAGTACAAGACCAATTTTGATATTTACACTTTGAGAGCTTTCCAATGGTATAAAGAACATTTGATTTGGAGAAAGTTTACCCCTTGTAATTTCTTCTCATACATTTAAAGACTTGTTCTTCAAGGAAGTTAGTCCCCTTCTCCTAGAGAAGTTATTCCCCTTTTCCCCAAAAACATGGTTGGGGTTACCATTTTGTCTCCTCCCTAAGGAAAGTCCTTTCTCCTTGAGGCATCTAGCTTGAAGAAGTTGCCCAAAGGTTTTTGTTTTTTCATCCATTTTGTCCATGGAAGAATTTGTTTTTGAAGAAATATCAAATCTTACATATCCTTTGGTTGAAGGGGGAGATTCTAACCATTAAATCACTATTTTTCCTTGGAAATGTTGTGTAAAAAATAATTATAGTGTTAATCATAGTTCTTGTATAGTCCACAATTTTTTAAAATATTTTTCTTATTAAGCATTGTCCTCTAATTGCATTGACATTAGTGTCGCATTTATTTCATTGATCAAGTTTAGTTTTGCCTTACTAACAATAGCTTATTCACTATGGAATTGTCCTTTTGTTCCATTTCAATAATTGAAAAGTTCCAAGGAAATTTGATTTATTTTTTAAATTTAATTTTTCAATGTACAAATGAAGTGGATAGTTGTTAACACATTACCTCTTACTAAAAGTGAAAGGAATAATGTGAAGGTTTTAATCTTATATATTTCATCATTTCAATTCTATCCTTACTAAGTTTAGGATTTTTTTGTTTTGTTTTGTTAGTGTTTTACTCACTTGTTTTGTTTTGGACATTCTTGTATACAATTATTTGTTTTGTTGGGGTGCCTAACCCATTGCTATAGAGTCTTACACATCCATCTTTCAATTTTTTTCCTTCTTCTGTTGATAAGTTATCCTAAAGGTTAAATTTTGAAATGAATATGTCCTTTACAAATAGACTAGCTTGAGCTTCATGAACATATCAAAAATTGGAAAACCCTTCAAAATTGTAAAAGAAATTCACTTTATCATTAACAAAACATTTATTGAAGCATGTTATATTCCTATTTGATTTTCATATTTCAATTCTTCAACATGTGATTTAAAAAAAAATTAGTTCAATTTATTCTTTGAATTTTTTACATTATTTATCCATATACTATTGACAATGCATGTGTACATTACAAGTAGCAATATGAAAGCCTATGAAAAAATTTGGGAGGCACATTTTGGTAGTGGAGTTCGATAGTGATGTCATCAATGAAGGTCTCATGCATTTAATTAAAATCAAAATTCTCCATGCAAAACCATCCTTTTTGCATAAACTTGATCCACATTCTTTAATATACATCTTGGGATGGTGGGTGCATGACAGAATTCCAACAAGGAAACATGAAACACTAGAATGGACCAAATCTTTGGTAGTTCAATTTCTTCGAAGGCCAAGTTTTGTTGATGTGTTGTTGAAGCCACATTTGGTTTCCGACCTTCAAATTTGGTTGATCCTTGCGATGGATATCAACATTTTCCTTGTATTGTCTTTGTGCCTTCTCAAGTTTGATACAAGTTGTGCTTAGATGTTTGCCAACCACACGGCTCAATCCTTAGTTGTAGGATTCATGATGTTATGCACCCTAGGATGTCAAAATTGGGGTACAAACCATGATTTGCAAAGAAAGGGGTTTCTTGTGTTGATGAATGCATGGCAAAATTGTATGCAAATTTTGCCATGGACAAGAAGTTTAACCAATTTTCTTAATGTGATTGGTCATGCATTACAAATATTGTTCCAAGACTTGACTAACTGATTATGTTTACTCATTCATTTAAGGGTGGAAGGTTGATGATAACTTCACATTCGCACCTAATAACTCTGGTAAATACATAATTTTTATCTTATATTTTGATCTAAATTTGGATTAAAACATATCATGAAACTAATACTAATAAAATTTGTTCATTTATATCTACTCATATCTAGATTTGGAATTATAATCCAGTCATGAAAATATGATAAAAACATCAAAACAACAAATCTGGCTATGGAATTGAAGCTTTTTCCAAAAAACAAAATACTTTTGTTTCATACTCCCACAAAACTCAATGTTCTACAATAATGAATCTTACAATCCTTCTCTTCTTGCCATAAATGATCATCTTAAAATAATTTTGTGATCAATTCAAATTCAAATGGTGATAAAAACTATGTAAACTAGCTAGTAATTCCTAGAATAATAATTAGTTAAGTAAATATATACTAACTAACTATTTCAATGAGTAATTACTCCCTTAACATTACCCCACCCATACTCTGAATTACATCCTAGAATTATGGATCAAAATATGTTTTTTAAAAAAAATCTAATGATGTTTCTGATGCTGTGAGTTATAAATTTGATGTTGACTTTGTTATACTGCAATCTAATTTGTCTATGTTTGCTATACTTTAAATTGAATCAATGGACAATTATCTGTTGTATTTAAAATTTGTTGTTTTTTTTCTTGTATTTTTGTTGATAGTTGTGCACTTGTTTGGTAATTTGTTGATGTTTGCTCCTATGATTGCAATTTTGATGTGACTTGTAGTAGTTGTTGTAAATCTATTGTAATATGAGTTTGCTCCTATTGATGTAGTTCTGATGCTAACTCAATTTGATCCTCCTACACTTCTTGAGTTTAATGTTCCTCAATTTGTATTTGCTCTCCTATTTTTATGGTTGCAAATGCATACTCCTAGGAACTAACATCTTGTAAAATTTATTATAATGGTTCTAAAATTTGTTCTAATGCATATTTCATACCACCAACCTCCATGTGGGAACTATCCCTACCTCCTTTAAGGTATGTTGGTTCCTCCTATTTTGTTCTTATCTTTGATGGTCTTGCACCATTAGTATTTCCTCTATTTTTTTCTTCATATGAGGTTGTTAGTTTTGGAGTGAAGACTAAAGGTTCATATTGAAATGATGGTATGACCTTTTTCCATGTGAAATATCTTATGCATGTAGAGCTTTTCATTTCTTTCATACATTTTACAAGCCTTTCTAATATCTTTCTGGACTATATCCTGCATTGCATCCCACCATAAATCTACATCCTTCTTTTTTATTATTAATGCTTTGAGTTTTATATGAAGCAAACTATGTTGCTACTTCTTGAGTTCATTGTTTTCTCTAAAGACATTGTCATAATTGAAGGGTTTGATTCCCTAGGCCTCCTCTAGAACTTTCTCCAACCTTTCGTTAAAAGCCATCTGCCTTTGCAAATTTTTGTCCATCTATGCTTGCCTTTAGATATATTGTCTTTGTAATTCATTTTTGGATTGGTATACATTACCAATATCCATTTTGAGGTCCCTTAACTCATTCTACTATTTCAAAATAGTCTGCTCCATATTATTGTAATCTCTTTTAAGTTGATTGTGTTCCACATTCAAAGAATCCTTCTCTATCTTTAGCTTCCAGTAATTGGCATTTGTTTATGTCAAATTTGTTTATAAAAAATCTATATCCATTATGATCTTCTCCAAATCCTTGTTGTGTTTTTCCATGATGTTAATATTATGTCTGATTATTTGCAATTATGTCAATACTTCATTATTTTCATGCTTCTTGAACTGCAATTTTGCTTTATGCTTTTGCTCCTTCTCCAAAACCTTGTGCAAATTCTGAATAGATTTGTCCTTCTCTATAATTTGATTATTTTTAATTTCTAGATTAGAAAGTATGAGTAGAATGTTGGTCATTTGTGTGTTATGCAGCCTATTAAAACATATTGGCAACCTTCTTTATGTTCATCCAAGTCTATTTCTAGCCCTTGTACAAACCTTGGTGTATGAAACCTAGGAGTTTGTCCCTTTGGAACTAATATTTGAAGAACTTAAACTTTTGTGTCAAGTCCAAATTTCTCCAAATACATTTGTTCCTATAGTAGAACTTGGTTTTAAAAGTAACATACTTTCATTATTCTATGGTACTAGAACAAATTGTTGCACTTATGGTAGATTTGGTTTTAGATCTTATATCTACTCCTCCACTTTTTACTAGGCTTGAAGTTATGGCTCCTTCTTGGGCCATCTTTGGTGCTCCTACCCATCTAATTTTATTTTTTTGCTTTGGAGAGATCTATGGTCTTGGATTGGACTTGGGAGATATTGACTTCTCCTTTTGTCTTTGTTGTTGTTGTTGTTGCTTCCTCAACAACTTTGTTGCCTATTGAGGATTAACATTGCTTTTCATTGTCGTATCCTCTTGTCTTTTCTATCTCTTCAACAAAATTTCTTTCTCCTC
>Ga0116230_10005907_pt1 | contig 12026 bp, 18 predicted proteins | sample S1TSphfallax_3_FD_88678 | JGI IMG/M metagenome (GOLD analysis project Ga0116230, IMG submission 88678) | Host-associated microbial communities from peat moss isolated from Minnesota, USA - S1T2_Fd - Sphagnum fallax MG | ecosystem: Host-associated > Plants > Peat moss > Unclassified | place...
CAAGCACATGGTGAACAAAGTTGGACTTGTACCAAGAGGAACACAAATAACATGATAAACAACATGATATTTCTATTCATAATGATTCACTAGTATGGCATGTGATGTTGGCCCAAGTGTGAACCCATTTCAAAATAGGGGAAATGCGACATACGATTTTTATTTTTTTGGGGGTAAGGTTTAGGATTTAGGGTTAAATTAAACCTTAAAACCCTAAACCCTATATCCAATTTTGGAAGAGTTAAATATGACCTGCCAGTGTGACCACATTTCAATTGAATTTTCCTTTCAAAACCTGGTTTTTGTAATTTATTTGAATTTGAAAGGATGAACATCATTTAAAATTTGATATTTCTCACATCCTATGCCCAAAACTTACAAAATAAATTCCATTAAATCTTGCTCATTGAGGTCTTTCCAAAAATACCAAAGGCACATCCCAATTCCTCTGATTTTTTAATTATGATTTAATTGAATTTTCAATGAAAAAACCATTCAATATTCAAAAACTTTTACATCACAAGTCCAAACATCATGAAACCAAGCCAATGCACCCCTCCTCATCGAGAGCTTCCAAAGATACCAAGGACACAATGTGAAGTGCACCAATTTGGTGGATCATATAGTTACAAAACAAAACAAACTACTTGCCTTTATATATATATATATATAATTTTATTTTTATTTTTATTTTATTTTTTTGACGTGTAATAGGGACAATACCTATTTCACCTAAGACAAAAAAAAATCAAGAAAATTCTAAGACACTTCATGTTCATTGTCTTTGAAATCACATTAAAATGACAAACGTATGTCAATATTTTAACATCTATGCCAATGATTTTGATGTTGATGTCAAAATGCCAAACATGACTAATCTAAAGGATCAAATGAACACAAATTATATTTGAATAAAAATAATAAAAAATAAAAAAAACATTATTTGTTTTGAAACAATCTTTTAATTTTAATTTATGCAAATTCAATTTTTGGTTGGAATACATGAGGAGTTCAACATCAACTAACATTTATGCTCATGGGGATCATTTTTCATGTGCTTTTTTATACGATGAATTGTAACATTTCCAAACCATTGAAACTAAAATTATCCTTTATTAGTTTATTACATCAATTTCTAAATAAAACTTGTAAAAAACACCCAAAAAAAATCAAAATTCACCTTTTTGAGATAGGAAAAAAGATGAAACAAACCTTGCAAAATTGTCAAAGGCAAAAGCTTTTTCAAAATATTTATTTCCCAAGGAAATTTGAAAAATAATCGACACTTAGTTTGTGCATTCACACAACCCTCCCCCTTCACATGCCTCACAATCTATCTACCTACCTACCTACCTACCTACCTATGATTAGGTTCATGTTAACCTATGCCTATTTACTTTTACCATGGGTAGGTGCGAAACGATCCCAAAAATGCAAGGTCGGATTAGGTTCATGATAACCTTAAGGCCTTTGGCTTTCCGATAGGTGGTAAAGCCTTAAGGGGGGGACCGGGAAAGTACGAAAATTAAGGGTCGGACTTGGCGATTGCCCTTGTCCTATACCGATCCTAATAGTATAGGACCTTGGGACATAACTAGTTGTGGGGGGTCTTATTATTATTCCGTGTGTTTTTCTTCTTAAGTGAAACCAATGGGCTTTTCTAGGGTTTAGCCTTAGAAAACCCATTGTCGCCTTATTTGGCAATTGCTTGCTCACCGAGGTGCCATATTCCGATGCCAAATTGGCGTGTAATGTGAAAAGACTTAACCAAAACAATTGGTAGTAATGTAGGTAGAGGAGGGCTAGTACTAAGGGAGGGCTAGAGAAGGAAGAAGAAGACTAGGTAGTAGTAAAAAGTAAAAAAAAACTGGAACAAGCCAAAAAGTGTAGGTCAATTGTAGGGTAATTTTAAAACTTTTAGTATAAATTATTATTTTAAAATTATTTATATAAAAAATTAAATTATTAAAAAAAGAAAAAGAAAACCACTTCCAAAGTAACCACTTGTGCCCCCACCACCTGATCTCAGGTTAAAAAACAAACCGCGGTTAGTTGTAGGAAAGAAGAAAGAAGGCGGACACAAACGGACCTCCTTCTTCGTCCGTTCTGGCGAAGACGAAGAAGAAGAAGAAGAAATTCTCGAGTCTTGGCGTTGTCGCTTGTGCAATAATTATGTCATTCCGCTTCGTGTAGAGAATTTCAGATTCAAAATCAACAAAAAATTTCAGTTGTTACTGTTGGTTTTTTTTTTTTTTTCCTTCAGTGGGTCTTTTTTTGGTTGCAATTTTGGTGTCTGGTTCTTCCCTTGCGGAAAGAAAACAAACTTAGTTTGTGTGTGCGTGTGTTTGTTGCCGTAGTGTCTTGTTTTTCCAAGCAAGGCACAGGAAAATGTGTGGGAAGCAGTAGCACAATGTTGTTTTGTCAAAGTTTTGATCGTGTGGCTTTTTGTTTTTTGTGGTGGAAGGGGGTGTGGGGGGAATACTGATGATGTAGGTACCCAATTGGGAGAATCACAGTATTTTGTTGTTGGTGTTGTTGTTGTTCCAATTTGGGGAAAGGGGACATGAAGGGACTCTTAGAGTATGAAGAAGAGGAGGAAAGGTTTTTCAGAGATAGGCTTGTTGTTTGAGGGAAATCAATTCTGGGGAACCAGAATTGGCACCCAAGTGATGATGATCATAGGGGAAGGGGAGTGGTGAGTTGGAAAGGAGAGGTGAGAATTGAGGAGGGATTGCATTAGGGCTGTGTTTTTCTTTGGGAATTTGGGTGGTGTTCCGCTTCTTCTGTGAAGAAGCTGCTATGATGATGATGTTGGCGACAGATTTGAAGAAGAAGAGGTTTCGGGGGTTGCAGGAAGGAACAGAAATCGTCGCTCGCTTGTTGTTCTGCATGCCTGGATAATGATGAGAGATCCACATACAAAAATGGGTATGGCCGATTTGTTTTTGAAATCCTTCTCTGAGGGGTGGAGATAAATCCATCACAAGAGCTTCTTCAGAAAGAAGGGTGGTGCACAACGGGGGGGGGGGTAAGGGTATGGGGACAAAGGAGAATGAGAAACATCAGGCGGAGAAGGAGAAGGAGCAGCAGCAGCAGCAGAAGGAGCTAGATATAATAGACAATCAATTAGGCTCTCATGATCAGAAGTTGGCAGGTCCTAGTGCTGCTATGGGTCTCGTTTTGGACCAAGAAGAAGAAGAAGCAGCAGCAGCTGGAAAGTCAGGAGACGGAATGATCCAAATTCTTTCTGATATCCCTGTGAAGCAGCAGTCTGAGTCCTCGGATACAGACAAGCAAATTGATCCAAGTTGTGCACAAGAGATTGGAAGACAGCAATCTCATGTCCACGATGACCCAAAGAATTCTGCTACTGCTGCTGTGATCATCATACCCACGGATTGGTCCAAGAAGCAGCAATCTGGTTCAGAGGCACTGGAGAATCATGACAATAATGTTGTTTTCAAGGCACATTTAGAAGCTCCGGGAGGCTCAGCCTCCTTGTTGCTGTTGCCTCCTCCAACCACCACCTCTCTCTTGGAGGCTCAGAAAGTTCCAGCAGGTGGAGGAGGAGGTGGTGGTGGTGATGAGAGTTTGAAAGAGGTTGTTTCAGGCACCTCTAGAGAAGAAGATGAGCACCCCCCAGAACTGATGATCCTGTCATCTCCGGGATCAGATGCAGACAACTCCTTGCATCCCCATAATTTCTTAGCTTCACACTTGAGTTTCCTGACACCCATGAAGGAGGTATCTGTGAATAATGGAGGAGAGGACAAAGCAGTTACAGGAGAAGAAGCCACCTCTTCACTGCGACATGTTCTCTCTGATCCTATCACGTGATTTCCACTTTCCCCTCTCTATTGGATTGGTGCTGGCATTTGCATTTTGCTTTCCAAGGAACAAGTGCATGACGATCTCTTTTTGCATCATCAGCACAGGCAAAATTGTTTCTTTGGATGTTTTATTCTGTGAATTTTGAATGCTATGGGGTCTGATCAGCACCTGGGGTTGTGTCAAATTTTGCTGCAGGGGAACATTTATGGATGATGCCATGGTAGCAAGGTGCGGACATACATATGGGAGTGCAAGCCTTATTTCAGTATTAGAGACGGTACCCACCACCACTTTGATTCTGGAATGTGCAATCATGTGCTCCCCTTTTGAAATTATACTTCAAAATTTGGGCTTCTTGGGAACTAGAGAGTCTCATCAGCAGGACATGCTCTGATCTTGCCCCTTGGTTTGACATACCTGCCACAGCAGACCTAGGTAGGTTTTAACACTGAACTGCTGTGAAATCAGAGATGATTCATGTGTTGGGGATGCAGGGCAAGTGCATTCACTGTGGGACATCTGTTCCTGCTGACTCTCTTGTCCCAAACTTTGGTTAGTTGTCTACTATTCTCAACTCTGCCATCATCCATTTCCTAGCACTTTGAAATTGTGGGAGATCATGGAGCACTCTTTTGTATACAGGAGTACTGAGTTTATCACCATCCCATAGCTAAATGTCGAGTCTTTTGCTGATGCCAAGTGGCTCCAATGTGGTGGCCATTTCAAACTGGATTTTTAACCTCGTGCACATCAGTTCAGTTATCGTGACAAATTGGGTGCCATTCATCTCTGCAGCACTCCGGGCAGCAGTACATGCATTTAAGCAAGAGGATCATGTGTGCGAGTTCACTTCAATGAAGGTAGCCAAAAGGAAGAGGGAGCAACCTGAGCAGCAGACTGAAGGTTCAGATGGAAAGACGCTGGCTCTGGTACATTTGTCTTCATATACCATTTTGCTTTGTGTGGGCTGTAATATCCCATTTGTTGGTCATGGATATTGTATCAAGTGTACACACAATTACTATCATTGGTGCCAGTTCTGACAAGGGGTTATATTCTTAGTGTCTTCTATGGTCTCAAGTGTGTGACTTGGGATTACTTGGTCTCTCTACTGCAGGATCTACATGTTGCCGGAGAACAAGCATCTTCATTAGATGGTTCACGGCCAAGGGGAGTTCAGTTCCCCTTTGCAGTAGGCGATCAAGTCCTCATTAAGGTACTTCAAATTTCTCCCTTCTGCAATGCTCGTTTGCCTTTCTGAATTTTTTTCAAAATAACTGTTTGGCTTCATATTGTTTCTGAAATTCACCAATAAAGTTGCAAATGGAAACTAAGGCACCAAATTGGGCATCAGTTGTTTCTTTGCACTTCATTGAATGAAGCCTCTTTTTTTCTTTTATTGTTCAGGGTAATAAGCGAACTCCAGAGCGTTTTGTGGGGAAGGAGGCAATCATCACTACACAGTGCTTGAATGGATGGTACGAACTTCCTCTGGACATCTTCAACCCTCAACACTTCTAAAAGGGTTCCACTTGTCTTTTCTGGAGCACATCTGTACGAAGATGAGAAGCTAAGTAAGCAAAGCTGTGTTGTGATTGTGGTGAGGCCTGTCCAGGAATGATGAATTATCATTTGGCTGCAGGTATTTGGTGCAGACATTAGACCAGGGTGAGAGTGTTCGACTCCAGTATCGATCCCTTCAAAAACTCGGAGGTCAGAATGTGACATCCATGCCTTTCCATTTGTGTCATGCATCTCATGAAATCCCCAGTAACCATAGATGAGAACTGATTTTTTTGGGCTTTCTTCTGCTGTCAGTGGTGATGATTACCACTCCTCTGCATGACAACCATGAAAAGACAACCCCCCCACCAAAAACCTGAGCCCCTCCATCTTCTCCTAATATTTAATTTTCAGCTTCTTTTGGGTGTTGTGCTGATTGATGGGCACAGCTTCCAACAAACATTGGGTCATATCCTCTCTTACATGCCCATGAGCTAATGTAGGACAGACTTTTAATTGTGGATATTGTAGAAAGCTGCTTTGATTTTGGAACAAATTTTGTGCAGAGAAAGATCCACAGCCAGATTTGGAAGCAGGCATATCACCAGACCATGTGGGCTCTGGAGAAAAACCCAGAAAATCTTGTTACCCAAAAGAGGCAGTCCCCTCCTTGTTACCCACAACTGAAGGACATCCTGAAGGCTGTGCAAAGGAGGCATCACCTACTATGACTGTTGTATTTCCAATTATGCCTGTGAAGGGTACAAGGACTGAGCTCCATAAAAAAGCTCGAAAAGGAGATTTAACTCGATCCATTGATACAGCAGCAGCCAGCAGCATGCCTGGTGTGGGAGCTTCTGGTACTTCATCTCCAGACATGCAGGTCTTCTACATACATCTCAAAACTTCTACACCCAACCATAGGCCTAATGAGATATTGTAGAGAGGCTAAGTCTTGGACCTTTGCATTATGTTCCTTAGGTGCATCATCTCTTTATTTCACTCACTCACTGATAATAATGGCCTCATAACCTTGTTTCTTTGACCCTGATAGAGTGACGTGAAAATGGCTAATTTAAGCAAAGTGAGAGAGGAGACAGAAGTTGTGGAAGTGGTGGAGGATGATCCATATGATATGAAGCCGGTTTGGACAGCTCCTCCCTTGTCTGAGAAAGCAGAGGCTCTCATAGATAAGACAAATGGTGGCAGTAATGTTGACAAATTGCTTGATCTTCCCCAAGTGTGGGAGGGTTTGAAAGAGCCTCAGGGTCTTCAGAAACCCAAAGGTATAGCAGTTCATAGATTTTTCTCTGTCCTTTTTGGGTTCTGGTATTGATTTGGGGAGGGTTGTTTGAAGGAGACTTCAACCATCAACTTGGAGTCCTGTTTTCTGTTTTCATCTGCTCATGTTCTGCTGCTCTTTGAAGTTCATCTTGTTGTAAAGGATCATTGACAACTGGACAATCTTCTGTATGAGGACTGAGGTTTTTCTTGTCTGCTATATCTCATGCTGGCAATGAGCTTTGCTCAACCAGGGTGGGTTCACTCTATTGATTTCACAATCTACCACAAATCTGGGATATAATGTATAAAGCAGGACAGAAGAATGAAATAATACCCCACTTTCTCATTTTTGTCATCTCTCCATAATGGAGGGGGATGATACATGCTGGAAGTTAACATTTTCAGCCTATGCAGAGGGCTCAGAGGTTGGAAGCAGTCCCATAATTGTGCCAAATATTGAGGTTGGGGATACCTTCACAATTCGGTCTAAACGGAGTGTGTTAGCAAATAGAGGGCCTTCTATGAGCCTGAGCATGGAGTCCGATCCATATCGCAAGGTGATTTTTCCACTTTTGAGTGCCCTTGATGACATTTCTATTTCTCAGTGCCATTTGATTTGCAGGTCTTCTGGAGTGGCAGGTTCAGTGGTTTTCAATGCCATTTCATGGTGGAATTGGTAACAACTGCATATTGCTGTGTAAAAAAGTATTCTGTAAATGTTCAAAAACCCTAAAAATTTATGAAATACTGGTTGCTTAGTTTTACTGTAGGGGAAATGTATTATTGAACTACTTGATTAGGATCCTTGCAGGTGTACAGCTCTGGCTCACGAAGACGCGGGAGTGTGGGTGAAGCAGTAGTGCAGGAGCAGTTGGCACCAATTTCTGTTGCCAGGAAACCACTTACAAAATGCCCTACACAGGTGGGTGAGAAAGCAGGGCTGAAGTGGGTTGGACCAACTGGAGAGAAGCAGATTCATGAGACTGTTAGCATACCAAATATGAATGACATTCTGGCAATCATGCAAAAAGATATTCTAGGTCTTGAGAAGCAAATTCCTTGGAATTGCTTAGTAAAGTCATGGAAGATGCGTCGTGCAAATTGGCGAAAAGCAGTCAAGGAGAGCTGTACAGTGCTGGTGTGTGAATCCTTGTCACCTGACTTTGTTTTCCTGCTGCATCATATGCTTCATTCAGATAGGAGTTTGACCATGCTTGTTGTGGGCTCTTTTCTGCTGCAATGTGTGCTGTTTTGGGTACCACTCTATTGCAAGCAGTCTTCGTTACTCTTCCTGCACTTCTGAGTTCACACTAGTGGGTTGCATTGTGGTTATGAGCTTTTGTTGGTTTTTATCATGCAGGAGCTTGGAACAATTGTGAAGACATTTCGAAATGGTCTTCTCTTGACAGGGGCTGGAGGCATATCAGATGAAGAGTGGGAAAAACGAATGGGGTTTGCCATGGAGTCAGGAGATGTTGAACTGCTAGTGTCTTTGTGGGGGCGACTCTATGATGATGTCTTCAAGTGGGTGCAGTCCAAGTCCAAGCAAACTCGTGAGAATGTCATAGACACAAATTTAGTTGAAACATTTGCAGAACTACGCAAGCAATTCCCTCAACTCCAGGTAGCAGGATTGTCCCCTGCCAGAATTACCACTGCAGCCACATTGGCTGCAGCTGATGCTATTGCAGAGCACCATATCAATGCCAATGTAATATCTCGGTCTCTCATCCTCTCATTGAACTCATAAACTGTTCTGCTTCTAAGGATGGTAAATTTAGAAAGACAATTTGCCATTTTAGTTGTTTATTGGGGATTGATGCCATCATTGATCTGCTGATCCATCCAGAGGTATCATTGGGTCATGGTCGACAGGCATTGCTGGCTGTTCCAATGAAACTGCTACAGCAACACAGCCGTGAGGACCTTTTTGCACTTCGAGAAGCTCTGGAAAGAGAGAAGCGACATCTTGCTGCCAAGCTTGCACAGCTCGAAGAAAATGAGACCTTGAACAGGGAGAAAGAGGATTTGGTTGCTGGCTTTCTTGCAACAGCACCACCTTCTAGTAGTCTAGACATGAGTGCACCACCTACATTGGACGCCATGCTGCCCATGCCTAGAAACTTTGTAGGAGGAGAGCAAGGAATACAAGGGGTACAAGGGGATGAGATGGATGAGGGTGAAAGCGATGCTGTGGACAGCACTCATGATGCTGATGGAGAAGCTACTGACATGTCTGATTCTGACTAAATTCTTCACGGAGGTGCAGTGTATAGCAATGTTCCAGATAGCACAGAGATCATTGTGCTGATTGGTGGAGATGATGAAAAATCTCACTCCATGGGGTGAAAATGCCTCAATACAAAAGTTTGATATATGTAGTATGACAATGGTGGCATACGGCCTTAGATAGCTATATATAGCTGCCTTCACATTCAAGATCTTCTTTACTATCTGAGGTCCAATATTTGAATTATGTAAAACAATACAGCAAAGGATTTGGTTGATTTCGGTTTTAGGCATTCTGTAGTTTCTTTGACAAATTGAATGGAAGCATGTCTGCTCATTGCGTAGACACTGCTATACATGTCAATTTGCCAAAGTGGAGTTAGGGTAGATTAAGCCTATCACCATGCACTTTTAAGAACTGAAAACCTAAGTTAATGTACACTACTTTTTTGGAATTTGTACCATGTTCAGAGAAGAAAGGTGCCATATATTGTGTTTTTTGGCATGTGACCATTGTAGAGCTAGAGCTACCAAGGAAGTGATACACAAATCTACCAGGAGCATCACAACTAGTCTTCATAAATCATGCCACAACTGTAAAAAGAATTCACCTTGTGCCCCTTCTTGCTCTTATGTTCTTGGTATTGTGGAAGGAGTGCTTTAGTCAAATGCACAACATTTCTGATCTAAACCAATGTTATGCTTATTTTCTTTGTTATCTAACAAACCTCCTAAAATAACATGGTCCCTACTTGAAGTGGGAGCTCCATGAAACATAGGCCCAATTTGTTTGAGGAGGTTTTTCTGTTTTCAAAAAACATTGATGAACATTCTATTACATTAGGGAATGCATTTTCGCTTTGTTTTCACTAACAAGGGAACTTGGACTAGCTATTGGTAATGCCTTATCAAGGTTATCATTGTCCTCAAAACCACACGATAGCCTTGAGAAGAAAACCTTCCCTCACACTTAATCTATTAATGATATTCATAATCTAACAATGGGCAAACATTATCAACCCAACATCTTGCATTATCTATTGAACTCAACACAACACTTTTGGACTATTGCAACATTCATGCTCTCTCCTTTCCCTCAATAACATCCACTACTTCCCAAGATAGTTCGACCAAAAGCAATGTATCTCTTTAATGCATAAACTAATGACTAGGTATTGGAGGTCATTTGTGATTTGTTTTACTTTAAATGGTGTTGTGGTGCTTATAGTTATTCACAATACATGTGAGGACTTAGATTTGCAAAAGAGTAGCACCTTTTGTGCTTGTGTTACACATAAATAAACTTAGTTGCGCAAACACTTTTGAAATAACTAGTAGTTACAAGCTCAAAGATTTACTACATATAACTTACATTTATTTCATGTTTTCATTCAAAAGACACCTTTAGCAAAGTTGTTGACGACAAAGGGGAGCAAACTCTTTTGTAATGTAAAGACTATTGTTGTTCCCTATACCAAATCCATATGAAGTGTCCTTTAACAAGGAATTTCACCATGTGCACACATGATGACTAGCCACACATGAAGGTGAAGCCTCAAGGTTCACATGTGGTTACTAGCCTCAATGAGGAGTAATATAAAAAAAAACTCCTAGTTAAAAATTAATGAATATAATTGGGGCATCTATTTTCAATATTGATTGAGCTTTCAAACATAACAATGCTAGATGGCCTTGCTAAAAGTTCAAAATTGCTTTGAGAAAGAAACATGTGATGAAGGTTTAAAAATCCATGCATTGTTCAATGGAATGAAGTTTGACATGAGAGCTTCTCTTTTCAAGATCAATATGGAAGCCAATTATAGGCAAGGCATTAGGAACCTAGTGACCAAAATGTGATTCAAATTCTCTTCTAGTTTTGTTTTAAATGATGACTATCTAAATATTTTCATTTGGTAAAATTGTTTTTAGTGATGATACCATTAAAGAATGTATAACATTTTTCAACCTTGTCATTTATAAAATCCAAGCTAAGGAATTGAATAATCATCTAGATTTGGTTATCGATATGCTTGCATATGATCATTATTCCATGGATGCGTTCCCATTTATAGATGCCATCAAATATTACCTATTGTTCTAGTGTGGGCTATTTGATTATGTCTTGATATCCATTTGGGATTTGTTAAACCTTGCCATATGACTCATCTTGAATAATTTGTTAAATCCAAGGGTACATTCATTATGGTGGTGCATGGAAATATTTTTGAAGTAAAAACATATGAAATGTTTTAGATTAAGTCTTTCTAATGTGGTAATATTACTACAATGATGACCATAATATTTTAATTAGACATGTTAAATTTGCATTATGTTTGTTAGGTGTCATTGTAGCCATATTATAAATAGATTATAAAATACATAAACTATGGTTCATTTATCAAAAGTATTGCCCATTGGTTCAAGATTTTTAAATAACAAAAAGATAATTGACAATGAATTTCATCTAGACCTAAGCATACAAATCTTTTTTAATTTAAAACTAAAAGACTTCAAACCAAATTATTTACCTTTAACATGTTAAATCGCATATTGTGCTATCAAGTTGAAGAGGACCTTGGCCCCCAAAGGGAAGTGATCGGTGTGTTATATGTGTGTCATTACCATGATTATTAAGGTAGAAATGGTAAAGTGGACCAAAAAAAGTGGCATTTCCACTTAAACCCTTAATCATTCATTATAAAATAATGAAGTTCCCACAAATTGGGTGGAAGTATAACATGCCCTCTATTGAATTTATAATTTTTCAAATATTACAACAAAAATGATTATAATAAATAATTAAATCATAGATTCAAAAATGACTCATTCATTTGTTTAAAAAATAAATCAATACAAATATTTAATGAAATAGTTTTGGAGTAAATTAGGATATAAAAATCATTATGTACTTAGGGCATTAGTAAATAATTTCTTAATTTTCTCTTTCTTAGAATATATTTAAAAAATACATAAACATAAATTCTCATTGCCCCCAAAAAAGGATTTCATAAATACTTGTCCATTTAAAAAACAAGGTAAAACATTTCTTGAAACAATGTGAAATTCAAAAAATTAATGTACATTATTAACAAAGTGTCTTATATTTTATCATCCAATTAAAAGCATTCAATTTACAACAATATTTTGATATGGTTTTGTTGTTACTTTACATTTACTTC
>Ga0116230_10005910_pt1 | contig 12026 bp, 4 predicted proteins | sample S1TSphfallax_3_FD_88678 | JGI IMG/M metagenome (GOLD analysis project Ga0116230, IMG submission 88678) | Host-associated microbial communities from peat moss isolated from Minnesota, USA - S1T2_Fd - Sphagnum fallax MG | ecosystem: Host-associated > Plants > Peat moss > Unclassified | place: USA...
AAAAAAAAAAACTGGGTGGGGGGCGGGGAGAAAATAAAGTTCTCGAAAAAAAAACTGAGATCAGGGCTGAGAAAGGGCAAACAGAAAAAGTCAACCTGGGATGGCACAGGGATAGAAAAGAGAATCCTATCAGTGCACCATCCATCCACGTTGATGCACTGATGGGTGCTGGTTCACGCTGGCCATCAGTTCTTAGATTTTCTTAGAACAGGGATTCTACATCAGAAGAGGTTATTTTCAGAAATTTTAACCATGACTATATCTATCTTATAGAACCGCCTTACTGCCGCCAGATTTCTAGTGCCATTCTAATTAACTGCCAACACTGGTCTTCTCCTGCCACACAAAAATTACTGGAAGGGCAGCTCCCTGTTGTTTCAAGATCATTGGTTGATTAACAACATAAGAATCTCAAGAATTATGCCATAATAACAACATGCAATTCAAGAGATTCTTGAGATTTCGATCCGAATTGTAGATCTAGCTTCTAATTGTAAGATTTGAACTTTCTAGTTTTGTTCTCATTTCTTAGAAATATTAGAAACATCAGAATTGAGGCTGCTGGAGTCTGGACGTCTGAACCCCATTGTTTTCAATGATTAATGGTTTTCACATGCATTGCCATACATTGATGGCAAGTACAATATCTTCACTCTCATTGAAAATTAGAAATTTTTAGAATTGAGGCTGTTGGAGTCTGATCTCTAGAGTCTGAACCCCATTTTTTCTTTAAATAATTTCTACACAGAAATTTCCCATCATTGGCGACAGGTACAATACCTTACCTCTCAGTGAGATTGATGTGAGTTTGAAAAGAAATAAAATAAAAGTCCTTGCTAACGCACACTGTCCTCAGAAATAGTACTCACAACATCATTCCATACAAGGACAAATCATACTTTTTTACTGGTATTGTATGCACTTCAAGTGGTCTATGATTTAAGTTTTCACATTGTCAATTGGTGTTCACATTTACAACAGAAAAACCACCCAATGTTTTCCACTTAGTTATCTTATCCCATCAATACCAAGTTTCTTGAAATTATAATGTCATTTCATATTGAAGTTTGGATAATTGTATTCAACCCTCTTTTTTTCCCAATGTATTTCATAGACTTTGACCCAATGCTTGATTGACTATGTATTATTTGTCCATTAGTTTGAGAATAACATGTAAAACTCCAAGATTGAGTTAAGTTTTTAGTTATATCAGAATTCAAATGTCAGGCTTTCATCTGATGTTATTGTTGCCATTTCCAAATTTGACTTTTCCAACAATAAGAATGCATTGTAGGAAAAGGCCACAGACATTTGGCCCTTAAATCCTTCAATGGATTTGATAACTTGGACATGCCCTATTTTGTGGAGTCATATGCAACAATATTTTAGTATACATATACTTATTTTACAAAAACACTTTCTTGTCTTGTCTAAGTGAATTATATGTGGCCTTTAGTTGATAGAAAGACTACCAAAAGTATGGTGATTGGTGATATATAGAATGGTGTCAATATTAATGATGTGATTGGAAAATGATGTAAACTTGTTACATCATTATTCAGGGTAAGTAGTATGGATTGGTGTGCCTCTACATTACTAAAGGCCCACCAATCTGGAGAGGAAGTGAAAGTGCAAAAGGAGAGGACCTAAGGACAAGTTGAATTGCTACAAACATGACATTTAAGATTAGGGAGTGATAGCACAAGGTGAGTCCTACATCCTAACTCAACTACCAATTGCTTGCAACAAGCCAGCACGTCAGAACTCCACTACAAGCATGATGTTGAATATTAGGGACTGACAGCCCAAGGGATCGTAACTCTACTACCAATTGCTTAAAACAAGCCAGCACGTCACAACTCAACAACAGGAATGGAAGGTGAGTCCTGGAGCAGGATATTTATACTCCTCCCATTGAACTTTGCAAGCTTGTTGCTTTGTGCCTTGCATGTTTCATGTTCTAAATTGTGCAGTTCATGTTCTGACGTTCTGCATAGAACAAAAAAAGCATGTTTTGCAAGCCCAATGGGATCCTAACTCAATTATCAATTGATTACAACAAGTCAACAAGTTGCAACTCAACAATGGGACTGGGAGGTTGGTCCTATAGCAAGACATTATACTCCCACATCAAACTTTACAGGCTTGTTCTTTTGTGCCCTACATGGTTCATGTTTTGAAATTACATGTTCTGTGAGCTATTCTTGAGATTTGAACTCACTACCACAAGAATGTAAGAACTTACACTAGCTCACTTTGCTGCACTTGAAATGAACTGGACTGGGTTTTGCATTTAATTTCCAACTCAAACCCTAAAGTTGACCTGAGTAGCAGAACTTTTTCTGACACCCCCACCGCCCACCCCAACCAACAGTAGAAATAGAAAAATCTTTGCTTCAAATAAAGAAAGCGCTATGATGGAAGTTTTGTGCAATGTTCAATCAATTTTAGGATGAATTGGAGACTTGTAGAGACATGTGAAAAGCTGTGGTGGGTATAAATCTCTTGTGCTCCTCTTTCCTTTGGTGATTGAAAGTATTTGTGTGGCATTTTGGTCATTTAGATATTGGGAACAATGATATATTTTTCAAATTAGGATATATTTTGAATTTTAATAGAGTAATTTTGACTAATTTTGCTAATTTCTGGGAAAACATTGCCTCACAAAATTGAAAAAAGAATCCTGATCGGGAACCATCTTTCTTATTCCAATTTTTATCTAAAGAAATGAATATAAGATAACATTGTAATGTCTTTCAATTTGTAATCTGGAAATTATTGTGGGGATTTGTCCAGGCTTTTTGGATTTATCTTCTACTTGGGTTAAATGAATTCCAACTGCAAGGCATTTCCTAATAAAATTGACCTAGATTATCTTAATCCATCAACCCAGATAATAACAAGGACCAAAATAACATCTTGGGTGAAAATTCGAATTATGGAAAAGGATGTGATATATCTCTAATCCTCCATTAAAGTGAAGGAAGAAATCCTTGTAGGGCACCTACTGTGGGCCATGGCTTTACACTACCTTGCCTCGGATCATCAAAATGTATTTTAACACGGGCTCAAGTTAACAGAGGAAGTCACCATGACATATCTTATGTTCAGGCCTTAATATAAAGTGGGCCCTTGATTAATTGATAAGGTATTAAGTGTTTTGACAACATGATTGTTTGCTGGGCTATTTTTTTCCACGTTGACTTTTCTTATTTGCCAATTGGGTAAGTCCAAATCCACGTCACTAGTTTGCCAAGTTGGTAAGCTGTCCAGTCCACCAAATTGACAAGGTGAATTTGACATGTATTTGAATTTTGCACACCTATTGTCAACTAGTTGACAATTGCACAACTCAACTCCAACATCCTAAGATTGTTGCCATCATTAAGAATCAGAACCTCTTTCGTGTGCTCCAGGTATTCTTAAATCTTTGCTGAGAGATGGATTTTAGGAGTGTGTTGGTGGGTATTGCTTTTAAAAGATGTCTGTTGGATCCAATTTTCAAAAACGGCTTTGAAATTTTTGACCAGTTCTCTCTAAAAAAGTTTTTTTTTAAGACAGGGGCAGGTTATCAAAGTTTTTAAAAATTATTGACTGGTTCTCAAAGTGACGGTTCTCATAAATTTGAGAATAGTCGCCTTATCCAAGGCGATTCTCACAAGCTAGGTATGAGTTTTTCTTAAAAATCAAACCATGGTAACAACTGTGTAGGTGCCGGTTCACCTTCACCTACTTGCAGTGGATTTTGTTTTTTAATTTTGTCAAGTAGGTGAAGTGGTCATCATGCACAGGAGGAATGAGCCAAATTTTGCTAGATGTCAAACAATAAAGTAGATTTTATTTAAAAACCTGCCTAGTTCTAATCACCAAAAGAAACTTACTGTCTAAATTTGTTGACACGTGACCCTTTTTTTCACTCAAAATGTGGTATATTTTTTCCCCCATAATAACCTTTGCACAATTCGCAATGGGTTTTTTCTTTGTTCGTCACAGTGCAAAAATTCATTAAAAAAATAAAAATTAGTCTTGCAGATCAGAATATTTACTAATCATTCAAATTTAGTTACAAGACAAAATAATTCCCCTTTTATTTAAGAGGAAGAAACTCAAATCTAGTTCAATTGCCATGCCACCACACCCCTATGTTTTATTTAGCTGGTATGCCTTGCAAAAGATCCTTTTGGGTCACAAATTTTTGGGGTCAAAATTTCAGCACCTGATCTGGGGCTTACTCTTTCACATTAGTAGCCTAGAACTATGCTTACTACCCTGACCTTTCTTTCACCCTTTTACCCCATCTCAAGTATCAACATTTTAAATTTTGCAGAGCTGTTGCCTTTGGAGGGTGCCATCCCCAAATTAACTATTTCAGCTTTCCAGTATAACCTCAAATTCACAAGCCATTCAATTTGGAACAATGGGACCAGCAGCCACTAGTACACCATCCATTGGAAACTCATTATGACTCTGTGGTCGGTGAACCAAGCACTCACAACTCAGTTACCACCCATCCTGTAAACCCTCCTCCTTCCTGGGCCCATCTCCAACCCAGGTAACTACTAATTGCCTATGTAAGTTGGGAACAGGCATACGGCATTAGTGGTTACTATGTAGGTAGGTAAATAGGTGTGGCACTTGATGGCTACTAGGTAGGTAAATTGGTACATACCTATGAAACTGTGATTAGCTATGAGGCAGGAATACAATATAAAAGTGTTTCCTTTCCACACGCCATCCATCCTCCATGGTGAGCTGGTGGATGCTGGTTCACTCAGGCATCCAATTTGTCCACGTGTCCACCCCAACTAAGCTTGAGCATGGTCCATATGATGATAACTAATCTAGTCATAATGGGAATAAAATGTCTCAAATAGATTTGTAATCCTTAATCAATAGAGAAATGACATGTTCACACCACAGATGACACCATTGGAGATCAACCCTATGCAATGCACAAAGAAGCCTGAAGCAATTAAAACATAAGACAAAATCAGTCCCCTCATGGGAATGACTTGCTAAATGTAGGTTCCAAGTTCTAACTCAGTGAGACGATGACCTATGCAAGTCGTTAAAAACCTGGCAAACTTTGCAGATGTCAGTTGCATTGCTTGCATGATTTTGCCAGAGTAGAGTGTTCGACTAATTTTGGTGGGAAATTTGTTTAAACCTAATTATAAAAGCCTTTGTAGGATAGAGTTGGGATTTAGGTTAGTAGTCCACATCATGGAAACAAGCTATGCACAAATTCTGCTTGTGAAGATCCTGCACAGCCTAAGGTTGCAGACGTACAAGAAGCCATTCAATCAATGAATCAATCATGTTTTCGTTGTCCACCAAAGTGGAAGAGGCACTATGGGACAAAAGAAATCAGAGGACTGAAAACCAAACAGCCAGCCCAGCCAGCTATGTACTTTGATGAGTCAGGAAACTGGCACAATTGTAATCCAACAGCTAATTCCACTATGGGTGTGCAACCGGTCTCAAATATTCCTGGACAACAAATACATAGCCTGACATACAATAACCTCCTGGCTGTGCATGTAATAATTTCCACACAGTGTAACCACTGGGAGCAAATTTCCAACCCATCAAATATATGTGCAAGTTATGGTAAAGCAACCACCCCAGAAGCTTCATAGGTTTGAGGTTTGAGCTCCTGTGAACTGAGGTGGTAGCCTGAGCGAACAGGGGCACAAACCTGTAATACTTCACCTTTCGTACAGAAATTTGAAATTCTTTGAAAAGAGAAGGGTGTTTACTCGACCATAACCCACTCTGCCGGCCTAGTGAATCCATCAGACTCTGTGCACTTACTATATAGGGATGAAGCTCCATGCAATTTCATGAAAATAAGCAAATTCAGAATACAAAAGAAATTGTATAATGTTGTTTTTGATCATACTATTCATACCTTGAGGCATGGATGAAGCTCTGGCACTTTCATGAAAATTAGCAAATTCAGAATAGAAAGGAAAAAATTTCAAAGTAGTTGTGGATAGTATGATTCACACCTTGAGGCTTGGAAGTTGACATGGCACATGACAATCATGTGCAGCCCAATTTGGCACTTGAGGACATGTTTTTGTTGGCTCCAGTGATTTTGAGGGGTTAGTTTACACAAAATTTTGACCTAAAACATCTGATTTCAACCTAGGTATACAGAGGACCTTTAATGAAAAATGACTCAAAATTGCCAGATTTTGAAGGAAAAAAAATTGCAAATTGCCAGATCTTTATGATACCTTCCAATATGTAGCTAAGAATATAGAAGGATGCTTAAATATTTTTGTTTTCATATCTGATATATAGCCAGATTTGGCTTATTCTTCTTGCAGATGATTGCCTCATCACAAAATTGAAAAAGAAAAAACACTGGTGGGCTCTGCTCAGTGTAGGATTTTGGGGTAAATTTTTTGCTTGAACTTGGAATGAATGTGTGGGTTATAGCTGGAGACCTAGCTGTACTTGTAGCTTGCATTATTTTATCAATTTCATCTTGCACTCAAATTATTTAACTGCATTACATGGTTTCATCATTTCTAATGATTTTGTTTGAAGTGGCCATAAGGCCAAAGCTATGGTGCAATGAGCTGCTTGTCTACTTCTACTTGCAATGAATCTTGGTTTGCATGAGTGCCTTAGCTGATGATGTCAATTCACCAATCACACTTGAGGGTGCTGTGCTGTGCTATGCTGTTCTGTTTTCTTTCTTATTGCAATGAATTTTCATTTGACTCATTGATGGTTTCAAATCATTATTTTGCTCAAGAATGTTTCCCTGAATTTGTTCATTAGATAGCAAAGCAAATCCAAGGATTTATAGTTTATCCTTATTACCACTAGTGAAGCGTTCTAAAAATAGGTGATCTTGGCTTACTGAGCTTTGCCAATCAAATTCAATGCAGTAAGAAAACACAAATGTATTAATGTCAAGTTCTTAAGAAATAAGGCATTATGACCTAAGTTCATAAGCTATTGCAACTTCATGAAAAAAAAATTAGAATGCAAGGGCAAGCATCCAGTAGCAATATTTTTACCTTATAACATACACTTCTAGCATCTTCTTATGCATAATCCCCAGTTATGATAATGAAGAAACTAGGGTTTAGGGTACATATGCACAAGTATGGATTTAAGCTAGTTGCCAGATCCAGTTGGGTCAACTAGGTACATGGGATTTGTGGATTGAAGTATGGATTTGATTTATGAAAAAAGTTGGACAGTGGGTGCAAGTGCAAATTGTTTTGTCTTTTTCAAGTCTTCTCAAAAGCTCCTCACATGAGTTCATTTTATCTCATTGCAGTGGCCAGCAGCCCTCCACTTTCTTGGCTCATATTGCAAGTTGAAACACAGATTATAAATGGCTCGAATGGCCCCAAACTCTAATCCCAAGCTTATAATGCAGCTGACCCTTGCCCATTGTTGGGAATTGCTACCGCATTTTATTTCATCTTCTTGGTATGCAATTGTCATTTAACTCCCAAAAACAACAGAACTGTGCTACAGTAGTAACCTACTTCACACCAAGATGCAAGTGTGGTTCTTTACCAAAAGCCCTGCCTACTCAATAATTGTCATGTTGCAGTCGATTGAACTGCAGTTAAGACTGAAAAAGTGTCAATCCATTATTTGACAATTTTTTAAATAGACCATGAAACTAGTTGATCTTGCATGTAGTTTTGCAAGCATTTCATTAGTTGCAAGCACCTTCTTGCTTCTGATATTAGACACTAATAAATTCCATGCCTGTCATGTGCATTTTTGGCATTGCATGCAATTTTGGAAGCATTTCATTAGTTGCAAGCACCTTCTGCAGGTGCTTGTGATATTAGTGTGTCAAATTCCTCGTCTCTCATGTGCATTTTGGCATTGATGACGGGGGGCGGGTTAAAGAAAATGACAAGAGGCCTGGTGAGGGGGGGAAAGGATTTGACAACTTCCCTTCATGTTATAATACATCAGCATAGTCCATTATCATTTTACAATATACTTAATAGTCTGAGACCACACAAAATGATTGTTGAATTTTTCATGGGACATGCCCCCTCACTTTAGCCTGACAGGTTTAGAGATTCACAAGTGTACAAGTTGAAATTGTTTGGACGGGTAGTCCAACAGGTTGTGCTAATGAAGGGGTATCTGATCATGTCTGAACTCCTCAAATTAAAATGCACAGTCGGAAGATTGTGTTTGTGCGGCAAATGTATTAAGTTACTCTTCTGAAACTTAGCCTTCTGTTGTTGGCACAATGTCTATCAGACATTTTGGGGGAAAGATCATAAGTTGTCATCAAGCAGTAAGTAGACTATAAATTGTAATCCATAGTCAACTCATAAGGGGCTAGATATTCTAAGGGGCAAGTGTCGTGTCAGCTACCATTCAGACTACTAGCTGCCTTGGATATCTAGTGCCTAGTCTACAATGACAAGGCATTGACTTTGTCTTTGGAACAGTTACAGTAGTGGTCAATTGTGTTGAAAATGTTTCAAAGCTTCTTGTTGAATCTTTATAGAAGGCAATCCCATGGGTAGTCTAAGGCCTTCTACTTGAACTTGAAACTTCCCTTTTCATTGAAATTTTCAGGGCAAGTTATCTGACCATTCCCACAAGCTATTGCTTATGAAGCTCAAAAGCATGAGAATTGCATGGTTATGAGAGATTTAAGAGCTATATTGATTGTGAACTTTTACACTCAAATGTTGTTGTTCTGAGGTCTGAAGACTAGATTCACCAAAAGCATTGCATTCCCTCCCAGCCAGGTTGAACCAGCATCTACACTGGTACCTTCACCTTTTTAAGTAAGGCCTCTTCAAGCTAATAATTAACTCAGGAAATGTTAAATTTGAACTGAGAGACCCTTATGTACAATGTTTAGAAGCAACCCAAAAAAATTTGGGGTTTTTGCTATGGTACTAGTGTAAGTGCTAACTCACCCAAGGCATCCCCTACCCACTCAGCTACCTATCTTTGAAATATTTACCCTTTAGAGTGCATTTATCGTATATCCATATGGTTGGTACATGTAGATGCACTTGGGCGCAGTGGACGTCAGGAATCCAGGGTTTCTTTGCAGTTCAGAGTACAGTTTGTAGGATATATTGGACGGTTATATTAAAATGTACAGTCTTTGACTTGATTAACGTTCAGCCATAGTTTCCTTTCTCATGCAGTTAATGCATATTTCTGTTGGCCGGTGATAAGAACATCCTTCTACTTCTAGTAAAAAAAGAAGCCCCCAACCACCCCTGGGACCAGAATATGGATCACTGTGCATGTCATCTAAGGGAGCAACATTCACAACTCATGTCTATATAGGATGATTCCTGAGGCTTTGCAGTGTAACAAGAATGTGTATATATGATGATTCATGAGGCTTGTATGATGTAAGTAAAATTGATTATGACAAAAGGCTTACAATTTGGAGAAAAAATAACCTGGGAAGGATGTGACATCTTACAAACCTGCAAAATTAGGTGAAATAAAATTCTTGGCAATGGACGCACAGTAATAATATATTAGAAATGGACTTTCAAAAGGGACTCTCATCTGCCAAAAATGAAACACCTTAGTGTGCTTTTAACGCCCAACATCTTTTACTCTTCTCCATCTCCAAGTACTTTAATCTTTCCCAGTAATTTTGTAGACTCTCCTAAGTTGTGCAACTTTTCTTGCTAGAGTCCCTAATGCAAGCTCTTCGAGCAATGGGAGATTTGTCTTCTCTTCACCATCTGATGAGTTTGTGAACAACTCTATTGATGTTCAAAATGTGGACGTGTTATATAATTGGATGAATAACACCTCTATGTCTATATCCAAGGTTAACAAACCTTCAAGGCTACAAAGGAAATGCATCTTGCTATTGTTCAGGCCTTGATCAATGTTTGTTCCAAGATAGGATCGTCATATGTGGATTTATTTACATCCACATGTATGTGCCCTTGCTCAAAAAATTCATTCACAATCTCTTCATCAAAAAATCTGTCCAACCATCTTTCACCTTGCAAGTAACACTGTTAGGGCCTGCCAAAGCCTTGGGAGCCATAGCTTGGCTTGGAGTCAAATATGGAGGTTTTATGGATGTGTTGGAACATCTCATTGAAGTGGCCACAACCGAGTTTGACATCAAGCCTATTCACAACTTTGATATTGATTCTCATGTCAAGACATGCTCAAGGAGGTTGCTTGACTATGAATAAGTTGTCCATTTGCATCAATATTATGTATTCCTTCAGTTCTTTCTATTGTATGCCTCATGCTTTCTTCTCTTTTTATTTGCAAAGTGTTTTTTCCACCGAAGAGCTTCCTTTCATTCGGGGAGGATGAGATGCTATGGGATCCTACCATTTCTTTTCTACTACCATCATATGTTGAAGCTTAAGTCGTGGCTCTAAAGTCCTTGGCTTCACCTCCTTCACAAATAGTTTCCCAAGGTTACCATCTAAGAGTTAAAGCTTTCATTGATGATGAAACATTAGAAGATGTTTAGGATTTGTTTTTGAATTTGGGGTTGGATCATTGGGTTTATGAACTCATTGGGTGATCCTAAGGTTGGGTGGAGAATTCTAATGATGTTTTTATGTTTTGCCTTAGACTTCCTTTTATGTTAGTTTTCACACAAATCTCATTTTAAGTCATCTTCCTGGAACACATGTAGTATCTATGTCGAAGCTTGTATATACCATAATGTTGGAAAAAACTTTGTCAAACAAGATTAACAATATAATGTTATCTATTGGAATGCCCACTCTAATTTAAATCTTAGTTCTAGGATGAGTTGTGTATTTTACCCATGCAATTCCATGTTTTTTGGGTGTTCTTTGTTAATGCATAGGTTTCCACAGTAAATAATCCGAGTTGTAAAAATGACCTCTACCTTGTAATGATTGAAACACACATCAAGGAAAATCAAAAGTTTCATAAATTATCTTCACAAAAAAGAAATCTTCTTTGAAAAAAAATTTAAAACCTATTATTTCTCTGGAAAATAATTTAATATATCATGTTGTTTTCAAAATGATCTCAAACTTTATATGATTCTTGGGAATGTTCAATCAAACCATCCTTTACATGTGTGAAATTCTGCAAGAAAATTGGGTTCTTTGTAATTGGAATTCCATATTGGCATGTACACATTATGTGGATGCCAAATAAAGATTATATGTTTTCTTGTTTTTTTAAGTGTTGCATTTATTTTTGAGAATATCTCTATCTAAAGTTCTAATCTACAATTTTTTGGAAACATATTTCAAATTATAGAATTGGAGATTTTCAAAAATGACTTATGTTAATGTCACTTATATCAAAATGGTCATGTTGGTACCAGATAAATCATGTCAATTTTATCTATTTAGCAAGGTGACACAAAAATGTATATAATTATTCATATTGTCAATATTTTTAATGATTGTTGTGCCTTGTAATGGGGAATTGTACCTAACAATACCTAAACATTATTTAATTTCCAATAAAGTTTGTGGCTACTTGATAACAAATTTCAAATTGAAATAATGAATAACCACATTAGGAGATGGAAGTTTATTTTATACACTTATTACAAGTAAGATCAATCTTGTGGAGTGTGTTCTCCAATTATGAATGTAATTTTCATTAAATTTGAAGCCATTCCCCAATTGTCTTATTTTTAAATGGCCATACATATTTCATTTCTCCTTATATATTTTACATTGTGTTGATGTTCAACATATCTATGTGGAATTTCATGTCTAAAGTATGTTTCATAAGTGAATAAAATTTCCATCCTAGTTCAATCCAAATACAAATTTCCAAGATTATAGTGGGCAAAAAAATTTCTATTTTTATTTGGATTTGTCAGTTCATTTGATGGTCTTGCAAATTACTTTCCTATGGTTCTCTTTTGGTTACAGTTGTTCAAGCAAATCATAACTTTCATTTGTCAACTCCTAAAAGAAAATCTAGTGATCCGGTTAATCACAGATCTTAAAATGCATTAATTATCAAGTGGCCAAGGTCAAAAGACCAAACACATAGAGAAAAATACACATCTT
>Ga0116230_10005912_pt1 | contig 12025 bp, 11 predicted proteins | sample S1TSphfallax_3_FD_88678 | JGI IMG/M metagenome (GOLD analysis project Ga0116230, IMG submission 88678) | Host-associated microbial communities from peat moss isolated from Minnesota, USA - S1T2_Fd - Sphagnum fallax MG | ecosystem: Host-associated > Plants > Peat moss > Unclassified | place...
GCACGCAGTGGCCAGACTTCTCACTCGCAATAATCTTGCCCTGTCTGACTTTGACTTTTACGAAATCCACGAAGCTTTTTGCGGACAGGTGCTCTGCACTTTAAAAGCCTGGGAAAATGCAGAATATTGCAAAAAACGTTTAAAACTCGATCAACCACTGGGCAGTATCGACCCCTCCCGCATGAATCTCAACGGCGGCTCGGTTGGCCTCGGCCATCCCTTTGCCGCTACCGGTGCACGCATATTGGCTACAGCCGCCAAACAATTGGCGGACCTACGCACGACTAGTAGGAAAAAAGGGCGCACACTCATATCTGTCTGTGCTTCAGGCGGACTTGGGGTTGCGGCTATATTAGAAGGGTAGAGCTGACTATTTCGAGTCGCTAAACGTGATATAACCCTGATCATTTATATGGCACTCGCTGTTGCAGCTGACCGGTGCCGTCTCTTTAATCACCTGGTCGCATGGACCGGGTATTTCGACTACTTTTGCTTTCATCACCCGAACAGCTGCAGCTTTTAACAAGTTAAAAACAGAGTTGTCTACCTTGATATCCATAAATTTTCCGGTCATATTGTCCGTAGCCTCATAAAAACTCAGTTTTCTACCTTCGATAAGACTTGGCTCTGCGCCAAAAGAGCCATTAAAGATGGTGTCATTTGTAATATATTGGAACTAATAACTTTTAAGCCCCTCGACACAGGGGTAAAAAGCACGACTTCGAAAAAATGTGATTCTAATGAAGAAGATAAAAGTGGCCAGACGCCCGGGAGCCACGCTACCGCCCGGTGATACAAACATGAAAGTAATCTATGGCGATCTACTCAATAAAGAGCTGCAGTCAGAAGAAGCGGAAAAAGGCAGGAAAGTCAAACTAGCTCGCCCTAACAGCATCGATGCCACGCACAGATTTGGCAAAAAATCGGGCAACCGCTAAACCAATAATTTTCAAAACAGTATAAAAGGTCGCCAGCTATCGTCTGCAAACGCTAGGCGCGCGCCTGCATTTCCACAAAGGGGAAAAATCATGGGAAAATCAGTAGGCATTGACCTGGGTACAACAAACTCAGTTGTGGCGGTTATGGAAGGCGGACAGCCCACTGTGATCGTCAACAGTGACGGCAATAGAACGACACCTTCAGTAGTGGCCATCTCCAAAACCGGAGAAAGACTGGTTGGTCAACTGGCCCGGCGACAGGCGGTGCTCAATCCATTAAATACTGTTTCGTCGATTAAAAGATTTATCGGCAGACGCTTTGATGAGGTTGAAGCCGAGCGCAAAATGGTTCCTTATACTGTCAAATGCGGAGACGATGGCGGCTGCAAGGTTATTATCGACAAAAAACAATACACACCGGAAGAGATTTCGGCCATGGTTTTGCGCAAACTGAAAGAAGACGCTGAAAAATATCTGGGCGAGAAAGTAACCAGCGCAGTAATCACAGTGCCCGCATATTTTAACGACTCACAACGCCAGTCGACAAAAAACGCCGGCGCCATAGCCGGTCTGGAAGTTTTGCGCATCATTAACGAGCCCACAGCAGCAGCTCTGGCGTACGGCATCGACAAAAAGAAAGACGAAATTGTAATGGTCTTTGACCTCGGTGGTGGTACTTTCGACGTATCAATTTTGGAAGTTGGAGAGGGCGTCTTTCAGGTTAAAGCCACTTCAGGAGACACACACCTTGGTGGTGATGACTTTGACCACATACTGGTTAACTATCTTGCCGACCAATTCGAAAAACTAGAGGGTGTCGACCTGCGCAAAGATCCGCAGGCTCTGCAACGTCTATCCGAATCGGCTGAGCGAGCAAAAATCGAACTGTCCTCGCTAACTGAGGCTGTTATCTCTCTACCTTTCGTTACGGCTACAGCAGCAGGCCCCAAGCATCTGGAGCTAAAAATCGGCCGGGCCAAATTTAATGAAATCACCCACAAACTTGTGGAACGATGCCGCCAGCCCGTAGAACAAGCGCTAAAAGATGCGGGTCTGACATCGCAGCAAGTCAACGAAGTTGTGCTTGTCGGGGGCTCGACCCGCATACTGGCTGTGCAAGCCCTGGTAAAGAGTTTGACCGCGGGCAAAGAGCCCAATCAAAGTGTCAATCCAGATGAAGTGGTAGCTATCGGAGCAGCAATTCAGGCTGGTGTTATCGCCGGCGAAGTTTCGGATATCGTTCTGCTCGATGTCACTCCTCTATCTCTCGGTATCGAGACCATGGGCGGAGTATTCACCAAACTTGTAGAACGCAACACGACTATCCCCTGCCACAAATCAAACGTTTTTTCCACCGCTGAAGACAATCAGCCAGGCGTTGACATATTTGTATTTCAGGGCGAGCGTCCCATGGCTAAAGATAACAAATCACTGGGCAATTTCAAATTAGATGGCATCAAGCCCGCTGAGCGTGGCATGCCGATGATCGAAGTATCTTTTGACATTGACACAAACGGCATAGTCAATGTCGCGGCAAAAGATCAGGCGTCAGGCAAAGAACAAAAAATAACGATCACAGCCACCACCAATCTAACCAAAGAAGATGTGGAGCGCTTGCTCAAAGAAGCTACTGCCAATGCCGAGGCGGATCGTAAAAGCAAAGAAGGGGCAGAAACCCACAACGAAGCCAATCAGGCATGTTATGTCATCGAGCACCTTTTAACGCAAGGCGATGGCAATATCAAAGAAACAAACAGAGCCCGCGCCGAAATGCTGATAGCAGAGCTGAGACAGAGCCTGGAGAAACAAAAGCCCGCAGACGAGATCAAGAAATCCACCGTCGATCTCAAAGGGATGATGGCAATGATCCAACAGGATATGGCCACTGCCTCTGCACAGGCGAGTGCAAGCAGCCATCCTGATCCGGGATTTGCCCGGGGGGATCATGAAAGCAACCATGCCGGCAAGCACGACAGGCATGAAGACGAAGACATTGTTGATGCAGAAGTGACGGCTGTTTAACTAAACCGCGCAAAAGCCGCCCTTCGGTTAAGAACAGACCGAGGGGAGGCTTTTACAAAATAAAAAAAGAAGGGCATATGAATAAGAAAAATGGGCTACAGAAGGAGGCAGAGCAATCTCAGCCTGGAGCAAAAAGATTACTGCTGGCATTTGACGGCTCGGCCCAATCACTCAATGCCGCCGAACTTTGCTGGGATTTAGCGGCAAATCATCCCATCGCTATCACAGCACAACATGTGGTAAACACCGTTGGTGTCTGGCAATTGCTGGACTTTCAGCTCCCTGGCCTGACGGGCAGCGGACCTTATCTAGCAGCTCGCGAAGCGATTATCCATGAGCTGCGCAAAATAGGCGAAACTCTCCTGTCCATATATCAAACTAAAGCGACAGGCAAAGGTCTGGCTGAAAACTTTGTACTTGATGAGGGAGATGCCCTCAGTGAAATTTTGCGCCGTTCAAATGATGCCGATCTGGTTGTAATAGGCCATCACCCTTTTTCTCCCCAGAGCGACAGCACATCATCAATGGAACGCAGCACAATGCCGCGCTCAATCATTCATAGCTCGCTTGCAGAATCACTAGCACGCGTTATCGACAAACCCCTCTTAATCGTACAGGGCCCAATTACGCCCTGGCAGCGCGTCGAGCTCATCCTGCACGGCGACCTGGGGGTAGATATCAGTATCAGATCAACGAGCGCTTTAGCGGACTTCCTCTCCCTGCCCCTGGCCATAAATGCATATGTAAAACAGGACGAGACTTATACCGATCTCCCGAATCTCAGCAAACAGCTAAAAGAAACAGAGAAAAATTATCCCGATCTGGAAGTACATCTCACCCGAGCCAAACTCTGGCCATTGGACGGTAACGATCATTTAGCCCAGGTACCCTTCCAGGAAGGCAGTCTGGTGATTGTGCCGACTCTTTTATCTCAAGGCGAGCGCTGGAGTATTTTTGGCACCGCGCCGGAACTATTTGTCCGATACAGCAGCGTTCCATCTCTTTTATTTTTACCGATTGATCTGCCCGTATTGCACGCAATCAACACAAAATCAGCAGCATCAGTCGCTGGCGCACATACATAAAAAGGTTATTCAAATGACTTCAGAGATTGAGAACACAACCGAAAGAGATACAGCCAGAGCCGCCACCAAAGCCTATCTGGTCGGCGGGGGCATCGCCTCTCTGGCGGCAGCCGTCTATCTCATTAGAGATGGCGGACTGACCGGCAGTAATATAACAATCATGGAAGAGCTCAATAGTCTTGCCGGCAGCCTGGACGCATCGGGCTCGGCCAAATATGGCTACGTGCTTAGAGGCGGACGGATGCTCGAGCGCAAGTATCTTTGCACTTTTGATCTTTTTGCCACAATACCTACATTAGACAAAAGCAAAAGTGTAACTGAGGAGATTTTTGATTGGAACGAAAAAATCGAAACATGTTCTTATTCGCGCCTGGTAAAAGAAGCCAAAGCAATCAATAAGCCCACATTTGACCTGGATGAAAAACAGATCTTGACCCTGGCAAGACTGATGATCGAGCCCGAGTGGGCACTGGCAAATGCCACCATTGAAGAGCAGTTTAGTCAAGATTTTTTCAACACTAATTTCTGGCTCATGTGGTGTACTACTTTTGCCTTTCAGCCCTGGCACAGCGCTATAGAATTTAAGCGCTATCTGCAGCGGTTTACACATTTGGTGCATGGCTTTAATCAACTGCACGGCATCATGCGTACGGTCTATAACCAATTTGATTCGATGGTGAGGCCTCTCCACACCTGGCTTATCGAGCAAGGAGTTAATTTTGGCATGAATGCTACTGTCATTGATTTGAAATTTGGCAGAAGCGAAAGTCAGGGCGGAACGGTGACAAATATCATATACAAGCAAGAAGGCGAACAAAAAGAAATCGCTTTAGCACCGCGCGATCTTGTGATAGTGACACTTGGTTCCATGACCGACGGCAGCTCTCAGGGTGGCAATGACACCAGCACTCCCAGCAGCGGTGCGGGCGGCCATGGAGCTTGGACTCTCTGGCAAACGATAGCTGATGGCAGAGCTGAATTTGGCAGACCAGATGTATTTGCCAACCACATTGACGAATCAAAATGGATATCCGCCACCACTACATTGCAGGATCCGGCCTTTTTTGATTTCGTGCAGAGATTTACCGGCAATAAGCCCGGCGAAGGAGGACTGATTACTCTAGCCGATTCAAACTGGTTATTATCTTTTGTACTGCCCTGCCAGCCTCATTTTATCGACCAACCAGATAATATAAACGTTTTCTGGAGCTATGGTCTTTCGGTTGACAAACCCGGCAACTTCATCAAAAAGACCATGCAAGACTGTACCGGCAGGGAAATATTTGCTGAGCTAATGGGCCATCTCGGTATGGACAATGAAGAGATAGAAATCATCCTCAATCAGTCCATTACAATTCCCACATACATGCCATTTGTCACCAGTCAATTTTTGCGCAGGCAAAGTGGCGACAGACCGCAAATTATCCCGGATGGCTGGGGCAATCTGGGCCTAATCGGTCAATTTTGCGAACAGGCAGATGACGTAGTTTTTACGGTTGAATATTCCGTCCGCAGTGCCGCTACAGCCGTCTATAAACTGTTGGGATTGGACCGCGAACCGCCCGCAGTCTACAAAGGACTTTACGATCCCCGAATAGTGATAGAAGCCATTCAGACACTGCACAGCTGATCTACTTACCACCGCCTGTCAGATGGCGGCACTGAAACAAAATTAGACCATAAGAAGGTAACCCATGAAAAAGCCAATAACATCCCAACCAGAGGAAATATCTCAGGCCGATCTTTTGAAAGGGATCGTAGAAAACTACCAGACCAGTGCGACCTACCCCGACGAAAACAAAGTCGAACAGTTTACACCTTTAGAAGATGAGACGATGGCGCCTTATTCGATCATCGATACGGCTGATGGCGACAATAGCGACGAGTATGCTCTGGAAAAACTTCATTTACGCAATAAGGCCCAAACCAAGCACATAAATTTTTCCGAAAAAGCAGCCCTTGCCCACTGGACAAAGTAGTTCTAGATTTAAAAGGTGATTATCGATGTATGACTTAAACAATCAGCCCGCACAATCAATTGCACCGGCTCGGTCGACAGGACCCAAATCATTTGCCGCTCTTTTGTTTGGAGCAATTTTGATAGTCGGCGCCTTGATTATGCGCTCATTTTATCGAGGGCCGGAAAGTTCTGCCATGTTATTGCCATTTGCAATCGCAATCCTGGCCATTGCCTGTCTCGTTTATTCGTCAGTGCAAATTGCCGATCAATGGGATAAGGCAGTCGTGCTAAGACTTGGTAAATACCAGGCTCTGCGCGGACCTGGCTTGTTTTTCATCGTCCCTTTTATCGACGCTATTGTTTACTGGATCGACACCCGTGTTTTGACGACAGCATTTAAGGCTGAAAAAACATTGACCAAAGATACTGTGCCGGTAGATGTGGTGGCAGTATTATTTTGGAAAGTGCTTGATCCAGAAAAAGCCGCCTTAAATGTAGCCGACTATCAAAGCGCCATCAACTGGGCCTCTCAAACGGCTCTGCGCGATGTGATCGGCAAAACGATGCTGTCCGATATGCTTGAAGGTCGCGACAAAATCAGCGCACTATTGCAAAAAATAATCGACGAACGCACTGAGCCATGGGGAATCAATGTTATTTCGGTAGAAGTAAAAGACGTACTGATCCCACCGGCTCTAGAAAACGCCATGTCTATGCAAGCGCAAGCGGATAGAGAGCGTCAGGCAAGAGTTATACTCGGTGACTCGGAGAGACTGGTGGCAGAAAGTTTTGGCGAGGCCGCTCGCACATACATAAACAATCCCGTAGCTCTGCATCTGCGTGCTATGAACATGCTCTATGAAGGCCTGAAAGCCAATTCTTCGATCGTGATTGTGCCCAGCTCAGCAGTAGAGTCGATGGATCTTGGAGGTCTCTCGGGCATGACTGCTCTCACCATGGGCATAGCCAAAGAACAGCAAGAAAAGCGCGCCGCCGATGCTCTACCGGAGGTCGTTGGCAGCGGCACGGGCAAAAATGCTGACAACGGCGGCAATGGCGTTAAACCACCCCTGAGCCTGGTATGAACATCGGCAAAAGCGCTTACCGCTTTGACCTGAAAATGGCAATAATATTTGCCATGATGATGTTCTTTCTTGTGCTTGTATGCTGGCGATTTGCCGTTAATCATTTTGACCAGGGGCGAACAAACAATGGCACCCTAACCGTTAGCGATCGCTTTTTAGAAGTACCGGATAAGCATCTAAATAGAGAACGTTAGCAGAAAGTTTAACCGCACGCTGGAGCTAACTCTGCGCGGTGATTACGGCCAGATCGCACCGCCGCTGCCTTGATCGCCAAAAAGGAGGTAGGAGTTTTTTACACCCACCTCCTTTTCGATAGAAACAGACCGTTAATTAAGCAGCGGGATAATATTCCGACGTATCAGGATTGGTGCTTTCGATCACTTCTCTGGCCTGGGCTGTTTCGGCGGCTGTGCCGTGAGCTATAACCAGATACTTGCCGCTTTGTATGGCGCTTTCATATTTGAGCACGCTGTCTTTAGGTATGCCGATGCTAAACACACCTGCTCCAAGGGCGCTGAGACCGCCTACGAGAGCTGCATTTTCTAATGCGGCTACAATCCAGCCAACCAGTGGGCCGCCAACCATAACCGGGCCGACACCGGGCAAAAAGAATACTGCCGATCCGAACAGCAAACCCCAGAATCCGCCCCAGAAAGCGCCGAGCTTGCCCCAGTATTTCATGCGATCCCCGGTATTGTAATAGCCGACTACATCTTCTTCGGTATGATAATCGCGTCCGACGATAGACAGCTTTTTCATATCAAAGCCACATTTTTGCAATTCTTTAATTGCTGTTTCAGCTTCTATGTGTGATTTGTATATCGCCACAACCGAGCTATTTTTGGTCATTGTCGTAGTCATAATTTATCCTTATAAACTTCGCCGATCGTGGCAAAATTTTGATTCTAAAGCTTGTATGCCAGAGGCTGAGACAATCAATTTCTGGATAAGTTCCTCCGATTTATACCTCTCTTAATCCGGTGCTAATGCGAAAATTTTTCCATGCCGTTGTTATAAGCACCGGCACGGGCTGCGCCATCACAACGCACCCTCAGTAAAATTGCCTCCTGAGCTTTACTGACATTAAAATCATCACCAGCCCAGGCCGCAAGAGCGGGCTCCTGAATGGCCCTGGCAAAAGAAAACGTTAAAGGCCACGGAGCTATCGACTTTGATTTGATATTGATGGCGTTGAGCCGAGCCGAGGCCAGCTGGTAGGACTGGCCACCTGAGAGGAAAGCGACTCCAGCAACGGCCGGCGGCACCACCCGCATGAGAGATTCTACTGTTGCCCTCGCCACTTGCTCAAGAGCAGCCTGTTTAGGGCAGGTCAAACCAGGCAGCACCATATTGGGTTTGAGGATAAGACCTTTCAGCATGACATTTTCGTTTTCCAAATGATGAAAAACAGCCTGCAAAACCTCTTCAGTAACCTGGGCACAGCGCTCCAAATTGTGACCACCGGTCATCAAAACTTCCGGTTCGACTATGGGCACGAGTCCGATTTGCTGGCAGAGAGCAGCATACTTAGCCAGTGATTCGGCATTTTCTTCTATACAATCGCGACTGGGCGTGTCATCACCGATAACAAATACAGCGCGCCACTTGGCAAAACGCGCGCCCATAGCCAAATATTCAGTCAGACGCTGGCTTAAGCCGACCAAGCCGATTGTTATACTTTCACCGGGACAATCAGCTAGCTCCCTGGTGCCGGCGTCTACTTTGATACCGGTTATGATACCAGCATCATTGAGAACTTCGACAAACGATGTGCCGTCCTTTTTAGATTGCCGAATAGTCTCGTCATAAAAAATTACACCGCTCACATATTTACCCAGACCCACGCTTGTGATGATCAGCTCGCGATACGCACGCCTTTTTTCCTCGTTCTGCAAAATGCCCAGGGCGGCAAATCTGCCATTACAGGTGGCAGTACTTTCATCAATGGCGAGAAGACCCTTGCCCGGAGCCATTAAAGCAGAGGCCGTGGCGACCAGGGCTTCCTCATTCAAACTCGCTTTATCCAGCGTTTGCTTATTCACTTTTGGCACCCCATTTCCAATCACGGATTTCGGGCATATCCTGCCCGTGTTTGTCAATATAGTGCTTGTGCTCAATCAGCTTGTCCCGCACCATTTGTTTAAGATATGCGCCCTTCGATCCTAGATTTGGCAGGCGGTCCACCACGTCCTGCACCAGGTGAAAACGATCGAGATCGTTTTGCACACGCATGTCAAAAGCAGTTGTGATTGTGCCTTCTTCTTTATAGCCTCGCACATGGATGTTGCGATTAGTGCGGCGATAAGTGAGACGATGCACCAGCGTAGGATAACCATGGAAGCCAAAGATTATATGTTTGTCTTTTGTAAAAAGTGAATCAAAGTCCTCTTCACTGAGACCGTGTGGGTGCTCGCTGGCCGATTGAAGTTTCATCAAATCGACCACATTAATCACACGTATTTTTAAATCGGGAAGATGTTCCCGCAAAATAGAAACAGCCGCCATAATCTCCAGTGTCGGCGTATCGCCGCAGCAGGCCATGACCACATCAGGCTCAGATCCCTGATCATTGCTTGCCCACTGCCAGATGCCAATGCCTTCGGTACAGTGCAAAACGGCAGCGTCCATGCTTAACCATTGCGGCAGTGCATGCTTACCTGCCACCACCACATTTACATAGTGCCTGCTGCGCAAACAATGATCAAATACCGAAAGCAGACAATTAGCGTCCGGCGGCAGATAGCACCGCACAATATCTGCTTTTTTGTTGATAACATGATCGAGGAAACCGGGATCTTGGTGCGTAAAACCATTATGGTCCTGCTGCCAGACATGCGAAGCCAGCAGATAATTGAGCGAGGCTATGTTGCGGCGCCATGGGAGTTCTGCTGTCACTTTTAACCATTTTGCGTGCTGGCTAAACATAGAGTCGACGATACGGATAAATGCTTCATAGCTATTGAATAAGCCATGTCGGCCTGTGAGTAGATAACCTTCCAGCCAGCCTTCACACTGGTGCTCACTGAGCATAGAGTCGAGCACCGCTCCAGTTGGTGCCAGGTATTCGTCATTTACTTCCGTGGCCGCTTCCCACTGCCTGTTGGTGGCGCTAAACACAGCACCAAGCAAATTAGAGAGAGTTTCATCCGGACCAAAGATACGGAAGTTAGCCTTTTCCTTATTTAAACGCACCACATCTTCTAAAAATTTGCCCAGCACAAGAGTATCTTGACCGTCCACAGCTCCTGGAGAGGGAATTGTCAGAGCATGCTTATGAAAGTCAGGCATGTGCAAATCATGTAAAAGCAAACCACCGTTTGTATGGGGATTCGATCCCATACGCCTGCTGCCTTTTGGAGCCAGGGCAGCCAGCTCTGCTATCAGTCGACCGTGTTCGTCAAACAATTCCTCAGCCTTATAGCTTTTCATCCAGTTCTCGAGCAGCTTCAAATGATCAGGATGTTCGCTATCGACAAGCAAAGGCACTTGGTGCGAGCGAAACGTGCCTTCTATCGCCAGACCGTCCACTATTTTTGGACCAGTCCAACCCTTGGGTGAGCGCAGCACAATCATCGGCCAACGAGGACGACTATTATCTTTGTTATTACGGGCGTTGCTCTGTATGCGCTTTATTTCTTCAATTGCATCATCAAGGGTTGAAGCCATGAGTTCATGCATTTCTTCAGGGTCGTGGCCTTCGACAAAATATGGAGTCCAGCCGCATCCTTTAAAAAACTGCTCCAATTCTTCATGCTCTATACGGGCCAGAACAGTGGGATTGCTTATCTTGTAGCCATTTAAATGCAAGATGGGCAGCACAGCACCGTCGGTAATAGGATTGAGAAACTTATTGGAGTGCCAGGCTGTAGCAAGAGGTCCGGTCTCTGCTTCCCCGTCACCGACGACACAAGCTACTACCAGATCAGGATTATCAAAAGCGGCGCCAAAAGCGTGACTTAACGAATATCCAAGCTCGCCGCCTTCGTGGATAGAGCCCGGTGTAGATGGGGCAACGTGACTGGAAATACCGCCGGGAAAAGAAAACTGTTTAAACAGTTTTTTCATCCCCTCTTCGTCCTGACTTATATCTGGATAAATCTCACTGTAACTTCCCTCGAGATAAGTATTTCCCACCAAGGCCGGCCCGCCATGGCCCGGTCCGGCGATATAAAACATGTCGAGATCGTATTCAGTAATCACACGATTGAGATGCACATAAATAAAATTTTGTCCTGGCGTAGTGCCCCAGTGCCCGACTACAAGCGGCTTCACATGCGACTGCTGTAGCGGCCTTTTAAGCATCGGATTGTCATACAGATATATCTGTCCCACAGAAAGATAATTAGCTGCCCGCCAGTAGGCGTCCATTTTTTTGAGCAAATCTGCACTCAGAGTCTGAGTGGGGCTGAGAGCCTGCAATTTCATTTTTAAATCCTTTGTAGCGGCAAAAGAGCCGCCGATGCTTACCTAGCAGGTAATGGGCCATTTTTGGCGTGAAAATGTCTTGTTTCCACAAGCAAAGTTTTAAATTGCCCTTATTGGAAACATGAGGGTGAACGACAGAGCCAAGATATAAAAGTTCCAGCCAATCAGCTTTTCGCCAATCAGACAAAATTGGCAAGGCGGCGGGTAATGCACCTGAAGGACATTATTGTGCGGCTTGAGCCTGTGCTGCCTGGGCAGGATTTTGGTCAGCTTGCCTGTCTCTGACCGGCAAATTATTTTTATGAAGCAGACTACCAGGCAAATAAGCAATCGTACCAGGCAAACGTGCAGTCTGACCGATTTTCATAGCTTGCAACATTTCAGTACCATCTACCCAACCAAGACCGGTTACGGCGTCCCAGCCCTTACCGGCATTGTAGCCATGATTGCCACCCTGGGTAATATCATTAAAAATATTGGAATTTGCCCGGGCGTACATCCAAGGATTGA
>Ga0116230_10005914_pt1 | contig 12022 bp, 8 predicted proteins | sample S1TSphfallax_3_FD_88678 | JGI IMG/M metagenome (GOLD analysis project Ga0116230, IMG submission 88678) | Host-associated microbial communities from peat moss isolated from Minnesota, USA - S1T2_Fd - Sphagnum fallax MG | ecosystem: Host-associated > Plants > Peat moss > Unclassified | place: USA...
GAACATGTGGCGAGCATCGTCAACGTTGCCGTATCGTCATGGCGCGCCACGACAATCACCTCATCGGGCCGACGCTGCTGCGCCAGCAGCGCGCGCAAGCCGCGCGCCAGACTGTCCGGCCGACGGTAACTGCAGATCAGCACGCCGATCGTCAGTTCCGCAGTGGGTACGGCGGTGCTGATCAACGCCCGGCCATCCAGGCGAAATCAGCCCGGCTGATCACCAGGCGTGGCAATCCTACGCCGAGGAACCTGCGAAAACTTGCCATCACACAGGCAAGACGCACGACGCCCCCTAGAAGGGTGCAGCAGGCCGCTCCCACGATGCCCCAGGCAGGCACCACAATCAGCATCGCGGCGAACGATGCGCCAACGCCGACCCCCTCCATCACCGTGACCATGCTCGGACGACCAGTGCCGCTGAAAGCCTGGGAGAGTGTACGCGCCGCACTTGTCACGACCGCCTCTGCCAGCAGGATCAGAAAGGGTACCACCGCGGCAGAAAACCGCGTGCCGTAAAGCAACAGCAGAAGCCATGGCCCGACGATGGCAAGCCCCATTGCGCCAGCCGTGTTGACCAGTGTGGTGATGCGCGTCGCCCGTGCCACCATGTCCACGACCACCGTTGGCTCGAGCGCCGCAATGGAAGGAAACAGCACCGTCGATACGGCCCCTTGCGCGATGAAAAGCACGCGAGACAGACTTATCGCCACGACGTAAGCCCCCACCGCAGCAGGCTGCAGCAGGAAGACGATCACCACCTGGTCGAGGTAACCCGACAGCACGCCCAGGATATCCACGCCATAAAATTGCAGCCCGTAGCGGAGTAGTCGCTGCGGGTAGGGCGTGGCCATGGTCATCATTGGACGGATCACGCGCCACGCATGCACCATGAGGTAGATGAGGGTGGGAACCGCCGGAATGACGTAGGCGACAGCCGCAGACATCGCGGTGAGCCACCCCGATGCCGCCAACATCCCCAACAAAGCTGCCGTACCCAGACTGCCGATATACAGCGTGGAACTGGCGAGAACGAAATGGCCGTTGGCCTCCAGCACCGCCATCAATGAGGGCGTCACAACGCCGATCGGCACGGCGACAAGCAACAGGCGTGCGACGCTCACCGTCTCGGCGCTGTAGTGGCCAAGCCAGGTGGGGATGAGCAGATAGCCAAGCCCCGCCGCCCCAAGACCGGCAATGCAGGTCAGGATGAGTGCGGCCCCAAAGTAGCGTGATCCATGTTCGGGATCCGAGCGGATGCTGTAGACCAAGGACGCATGCAACCCGAATGTGCACAGCGGGGTCAGCACCGTGGGTGCGAGGATCATGGCGGCCTGCTCGCCGCGTCCATCGGGTCCCAGAAACGCCGCCGTCAGCAAGCCCGAAAAAACGTTTCCGCACAGTGATATGGCGCGGATCACCATCACCGACGCCACGGCCTTTACCCCGATGCGGCCAAGCAGCGCACGCCGAACAGCCAGGATCACATTGAGTAATCCCGACGCACCTGGGAGGCGGCCAAAAGTACGGTGAATGTCGATGTTCGTCACTCTCAATCCCGGCGGGATACGTGATAGGCCGGATACAATTTTGCGTAATAATTGTCGTTGCTGCTACGTCCCAAGCGCCGCAAATCGACCTTCGACATCACGATGCCGTTGACGAAAATATGCGCTCGCTGCAGCGTCTTGAGTGCGGCGCGCACGGCCGAGCGCGGCGTCCGCCGCCACTGTACCAACATCACCACGTCGTCGGCCAAACTGGCAATACTGAGTGCTTCCGGCACCGCCAGAACTGGCGGCGTGTCGATGATGACAAGATCATGGTCCGTCCGAAGTTTCTCCAGCGCACGCGGCAGGCCGGCCGCCGCCATCATGGCGTGCGGATTGCGCGACAGGCGCGGTGCGGACAGGATGTGCATCCCGGAGGCTTGGTCGATCAACGGATCGAGCAAACGTGCGTCCGAGCCTTGCGCTGCCTCGTTCGGCTTCGGTAAAGCTGGAAACAAGCTACGCATCACGGAACGGCGCCAATCGCCATCCACGACGACGACGGAAAGCCCACGGCCCGCGGCGGCTCGTCCCAGTGCGAGAGAAAAAGAGGTCTTGCCCTCACCCGGCAATGCCGAAGTGACCATCAGCACCCGACCGGCCGGTCGGGCGGCGTGCAGGCGGCCGCCGACAAGGTTGGCAAGCACGGCATGCAGAGCGTCGGCTTCGCGCGAGGTCGGCTCCTGCACCACCGCATCCTGCGGCTTGGTGCGCCGGCGAAGCGGTTTGGGAAATAGCCCCAACACCCGCAAGCCGGTCTGCTCCTCCACATGTTCCGCTTCTTTGTAGACACGGGATAGCAATTCCAGGGCAAAGGCAAGACCCGCGCCGATGCCCAAGGAGGCCATGAACGTGCCCACAACGATCATTTTTGTCCGTGAGTCTGTGGGGCCAGCCGGCGGAGACGCCTCGATCAGCGGCTGGACATCACTACGCTGGGTCGCCGCCTCGACGCGTATCTGTTCCAGACGCGCCGCCGCCACGTCGTATTGGTTACGCGCCGAGGCCGCGTCGCGTTCCAGATCCTGCAGTCGTATTTCGGCATTGGCCTGCTCGCCGAGTTGACTCTGCAGGTTTCTCACATTGCTTGCCAGCGTTGCTCGGCGTGCCTCCAGCGTGTCTACTTCGTTATGCAGGCCGGTAATGGTCTTGCCGACCTCCGCGCGGATCTGCTGGCGAACCCGCTCAAGTTGTGCCGCGTTTGCAACAACTTCGGCATTGGCGCTTCCCAGGCGTGTGTTCAGATCCGCCTGCGCTGTGGCCAGGACGGCCTCACGCGCGATCAGTTGCTGGACCATCGTCGAGGCAAGGACCGGTGCGCTGGCATCCACGGAACCCGAACGGGCCAACGCCTCGAGCGCGTTCAGCATACTCCGCTTCTGCGCCAACTCGCCGGTCACGCCGCTCAATTGAGCATTAAGGCTCGTCAGACTCTGCGCCAGCAGCGTCCCGCCTCCCACATTGGTGAGTTGGCCGCCCTGTTGCTGCTCTTCGACTGCCGCTTCCGCCGCGACAACGCCCGCGCGCAATTCCGCCAGGTGAGCGCTGAGCCATTCGTTGGCCTGATGGGTCAGGCCGGCCTGTTCCTCCTGCTCATGGGCGATGAAGGTATCGGCATAGGCGTTGGCGATCTTCGCAACGAGATAAGGGTCGCTTCCCTCCGCTGTGATCCGAATGATATTGGACCGGCCGTCATTGAAAATACTGACTTCCGAGGCAAGTTGACTGGCCGCGTGCTCGACAGACGTCCGGCAGGGGGCCGCCGGGGCCACCTGCTCGGGGGCCAGCCGGTGCATCAGCTTATCGCGAAGCCGCTGGCTGAGACTGACGGGCGGCGCGCAGTATTCCGGAAGTGTGGTCAGTGACAATTGATCGACCACCTCGAGGGCAAGACGCGGTGAGCGAAGTGACTCCATGCGGGTGTTCAGCAAGGCGCCGTCGACGATTTGACTCTGCATAAGTGCCTCGCCGGTGCTCAGGCGAGGTTGGCGTGTATCGACCATCACCAAAGCACTCGCAGCGTAGCGATTAGGCGCCTGCTTTGCCACAAACCCGACCGCGGACGCCACGAGAACGGCAAAGACGAGAATGCTCCATTTGCGTTGGAATGCGACTTGTAGCGGGGTCACCCCCCCGGTCTTCGCCTCGTGCTGGTAGAAATTCGCGTCGCTCGCGGTGGCCGCCGCCTCTGGCCAAGCAGGCCTGCCCGGTGCGACGGGGGTCAGATCAGACATTACAATACCTCGCGATACACAGCGGCAATCTGCGGAATGACGACGCTCCAGTCGAAATGGCCGCGGGCGTAGCAGCGGCACGCCTCGGCATCGGGTAGCAACGATGGTTCCGCAAGGGCTGCGGCAATCCCAGCTGCGATGGCGCCCGCGTCAGCACCCTCCAGGACCATCGCTCCGGACAGACCGGAGACAACCTCCGGCAGCCCACCGACAGGCGTTACCAGAACCGGTGTGCCGGCAGCAAGCGACTCAGCTGCGACCAGACCAAAACCTTCCAGTTCCGCAGTCGGCACAAGGGTCACGTCGGCCGCACGATACGCCAGCGGCAGCTGGTCATCCGGCACGAAGCCTTCGAACCGTACCGTATCGGATAAACCCAGGGCGGCCGCCTGTGCGGCCAGATTGGCACGCTCAGGGCCTGATCCGGCGATATGCAGCACCGCATCAGCCCGCCCGTAGCCGCCCGCCCGCCGCAGGATGGCCATGGCATCCACCAGCCGATCCAGACCCATACGCCGCACCAGACGACGGGCAGCAAACACCACCGGGCGGTCAGGCTCCCAGCCGAGTGCTTCGCGCGCCGCCCCGCGCGACATCGACAGCATGAAGCGATCGCAGTCCACGCCGCCGGGCACGAAGCGAATGATGGCGTCCCGTATCCGATACTGCTCCTGCAGGATTTTACCAAAAGCCGCGGAGAGCACGACAATCCGCTGCGCGCGTCGATAGACGGCACGTTCGATGGCCTTCTTTGCTCCCACACTGATGATACCTGCCCCCTCGCTCGAGGACTCCATCGCCCAGGGGCCGTGGAAATGGACCACAAGCGGAACGTCTGCGATGCGGTCGAGCAGCGGCAGGCTATACAGCGCAAAGTGCGACGCAATGAGATGGGGCGCCGCAGTCGAGAAACTGTCGCGAGCGGAATGGCGGATCGCCATCGCCCGTCGCGGCCATGATCGGCCTTGGGCGGCGAAACCATGCATCATGCCGCCGGTCTCCCGGGCCACGTCTGAAGCACTGGGAACTACCCCACGGACAGCAAAGCCTTCCCGACCCAATCCACGAAAAAGATGATAGAAGACATTCTCCGCCCCGCCCTTCAGCTCGGGGAACCAGCCACTGCCGATCTGGAACACGTTGGCGTCAGTCATCGCCGTGCCTGCCAAATGGGGGCTGCAAAAGTGGGCCCACCGCCGCCCGCACCCCTGCCAGCATGCGTGACGAGGTGTACAGACACCTGGCACGCTGCTCCGCCTGGTCGATGATTGCGTCAACCGCAGCGCTACGCCCCATGATGGCGCGCAGGGCCGCGGCAAGTGCGGTTCCATCGCCGGGCGGCACCAGCCATCCCGCACGTCCCTCATCGAGGATCTCCCCCGCCGCTCCCGCAGCACTGGCAATCACCGGCACCCGGCAGAGCATCGCCTCGACAAGCGTGCGCCCGAACGGCTCCGGATCCACCGACGGATGGACAACGACATCCACCGCACGCATCAGCCGCGGGACGTCATTGCGCTGCCCCAGGAACATGACCCGATCAGCCACACCAAGACGCGCCGCCAGATCGTGCAGGTGCCGGGCATAGGCGTCCTCCCCGAAGAGGGCTGCACCGGCCATCAGGCAGTGCGCCCCCGGCAGCTGTGCGAGCGCCTCCAGGGCGACATGCTGGCCTTTCCAGGGGGCGAGCCGGCTGAAGACCCCGAAGAGAAAACCCGCGGGCAGGCCGAGGGCTTCGCGCAGTTCACCGCCCTCCTCACGCGGCGGGGCGATATCCAGACCGTTCGCGACAACGCGGACGAGCGAGGCTTTGCCGCCGGCGGTGATGAAGGCGGTTGCGGTCGCCGCCGATGGCACGATGACACAGGCCGCCAGCCGATTGGCAAGGGTCACGACGAGACGGCGCTGCGCCGCACCAAAATGCGCCGGCGAGAGAATATCGTGCAGATGCCACACCAGCGGCCGACGCGCCAGCACAGCCGCCAGGCTCGCCAGCACGAACGCCTTCTGCGAGTTGGCATACACCGCTGTGTGCCGGCGGGCCAGGCGCGTGAGTTCGCCGACCACAGCTGCCATGCCCAGCACATGGGGCAGGCAGCGCGCCAGGCTGCGATCGCGCTTCACCTGGGCAAAATTGCCAGCACGTGGCGACACCCTCACCGCGATGCCGCGCTGCCTCAGTGCAGCACGCAGCGGCCCATCCTCGAACAGGAACGCCGTTGAACCCGGGCCAAATCCGCGCGCAATATCCAGCAGGACAAGCTCCGCACCCGCCAGCTTGCTCGAATGATCCACCACCAGGATCGGCGCCATGTCGGCGTGGGCGGGGGCAGCGTGCAGGACATCGGCAACTGCAGAAGTGACGGCGGCATCCTCCTGCTCCACCATGATGCTGCTCATCGCCTCAATTCACGACCTCATTTCACTGCCGCGAACGCCGCGGAGCGCAGACGTTCAGGCTGCGCATGGCCAACCACCAGCTGCGCCTGGAAGTTGGCGAACTGCCGGTTCACAAAAGCACTGAATTCTGACTCAAATCTTTCCTCCGAAAAGCGCAGCGCGTTCGCATGACAGGCCGCCGCGCTGAACTGCGGCTCACGGACGAGAAAGGCGCGGATGGCAGCTGCAATGGCGGCGGGCGTGGGCTGGTCAAAGAACAGACCTGTCGGGGCCGGCCCATCGGTCAGAATCGTCTCACGCACGCCGCCGCGTCCCAAGGCGATCACCGGCGTGCCTTCGGCTTGCGCCTCCAGCGGCACAATCCCGAAATCTTCCTCCGCGGCGAAGACAAAGGCACGGGCAGCGCCCATCAAACGGCGCAGTTCGCTGGTCGATACAAACCCCGCCAGCGCAACGTTCGGACCGGCAATCGCCTTCAGACGGGCGAATTCGGGGCCGCTGCCGGCCACAACCAGACGTTGATCCGGCAAATCCGCAAACGCTTCCACCAGGGCACGAACGTTCTTGTAGGGCACCAGGCGCGACGCGGTCAGAAAGAAATCCTCCCTCGCCCCCCGTCGCGGTGCGGCGGGCGGCACACTGACCGGCGGATAGATGACCTGGGCGACGCGCCCATAGATCTTCTGGGTGCGGCGGCCCACGAAACGCGAATTCACCATATAGGCATCCACGCCGTGTGCCGTGCGCGTATCCCACAGACGCATGCGATGCAGCAATGAGCGCGCCAGGATGCTCCTGATCCCCCGCGTCAGCCGCGTCTCGGCCAGATATTGATGCTGCAGATCCCACGCGTAGCGCATCGGCGAATGAACATAGGCAAGATGCAGCTGGTCCGGCCCGGTCAATACCCCCTTGGCCACCGCGTAGCTGCTGGAGATGATCAGGTCGTAGCCGCTGAGGTCGAACTGCTCGATGGCCAGCGGCATGAGCGGAAGATACAGGCGATGCCGCCGCCTGATCCCGGGCATATGTTGCAGAAAGCTGGTATGGGCGCGGGCAAAGCCGATCTGCTGGCGCTCGGCATCCGATAGAACATCGAACAAGGTGAACACATCGGCTGACGGCAGGCAACGCAGGATGCTGCGCAGCACCCGCTCGGCACCTCCAAATGTATAGAGCCAATCATGAACAACAGCCACGCGCATCTTGCTACTTTCACGAAGGAGAAACCTCCTTCAGCCAATAATTCGGTCTGGCAACTTAAATTCGTTCAAATAATTCAGCGAAATTCGTCTGCGTTACCCCAACCCTAAAGCTCTATAGACACCTCCGTCATCGTCTGAAAACCCTGCTGATCATCCTCAGAAGGCCACCTTGCTGTTCAACTCGCGCAGCAGCGTCAACACCATGATCTTGAGGTCGAAAGCCAGCGACCAGTTGTCGATGTAATACAGATCATGCACCACCCGCTGCTCCAGTTGTTCGCGGGTGCGGGTCTGTCCGCGCCAACCATTGACCTGCGCCCAGCCGGTAATGCCCGGCTTGACCCGATGGCGCAGGGCATAGTCGGCAACGGCGTCATGAAACAGCAGGTCGCCGGCTTTGGTGTTCGGCGCATGCGGACGCGGGCCGACCAGAGACATCTCGCCGCGCAGCACGTTGAACAATTGCGGCACCTCGTCCAGGCTGGTTTTGCGCAGGATCCGGCCGATGCGGGTAATGCGCGGGTCGCCGGGAACCGTCTGCCGATCAGCTTTCAAATCCGACAGGTGATGATACATCGTGCGGAACTTGAAGACATCGAACATCGCACTGTTGAAGCCGAAACGCGGTTGGCGGAACAGCACCGGCCCGTCACTGTCCAACCGTATGGCCAGTGCAATGATGGCCAGGATCGGCAGCATGAAGACCAGCAGCAGGGCCGCGAGCGTGCGGTCCAGGACGTCCTTCTGCAGCATCTGCCACTCGCTCAGCGGACGGCTGCCGATCTTGATGACGGCATTGTTGCCTATCCGGTCGACGCGGGCCGCCTTGCAGGTGAGATCGAGAACCTCACCGGCCAGATAGATATCCGCCGTCACGCAGCGCAGAGCGATGCGCGAGCGGGTGATGCGGTTCTGGTCTGACAGCGGCAAAGCCAGCACGATCGCATCGATCCGTTCGCGACAGCTGCGCGCAATCAAGTCATCAAGGCTGCCGACGACCAGGGCATGCGATACCGGATCAAGCGGTTCCGCCCCATCGTCATACAGCCCGACAAAGGTCGCGGACCGGGTCGTATCCGCCGCCATGCGGGCGATGAAGGTGTGGCTATAGCCTTGCACGCCCACCACGGCGACGCGCCGGGCGAGCTGGGCTGCACCACGCAGCCGGTGGGCTGAATAGGTGCTGGCGATCGCCGCAGCCATGGTCAGGCCGGCGGCGAAGATCATCCACAAAACCGGCCATAGATGAACCGCAGAGGAGGCCGGCGGCAGGAATGCCAAAACGACGATCCCCGCCGCACCACCGGTGCCGACCGCCATCACAATGGCGCACAGGCGACTGCCGAAATGATGGATACGACCCAGCGCATAGACATCCAGCTTGCCGAAGACGAAAGCTGCCGCACAGGTTGCGGCCACCGTCGCGAGGATCTGCCCCCACGCCAGCCCCCCTGTCACCCCCCCTGTCAAACCCCGCATGCCCCAGCCCGGGCAAGCCAGGCTCGCCAGCATCCCACTGGCGACAAGCATCACGATGTCGGCCGCACAGACAACCGCAATGAAGGCCTGGGTCGATATCGGTCGTGAGACGAAGGTCGCAAAAACACTGCTGGCCCGCGTGCCAGGCGGAACTGCAGCGAGTATCGAGGGTGATTGAATGATACCCAAACCTTGCATCCCACGCTTAGGAAAGTTCATAGGATATGAACATAGCCATACCCTATCCTATTGATATGACGACACAAACTCCGTCCAGGTCGGGGGCAGATTAATAATTGCTGCGACGCAGCTTAAATGATTTGCTAACCTATGTCACGTCGTTGTGAGATTAATATTCGTAAATTAGACAAAAATCTACACCCTCAAAAAGGGCGTTCGTAAACCGTCATGACATCGCCGGGCGCCACAAAGGCCTGCGGCTCGCTGCGGCCGATCTGCACCGTCTTGCCGTTCGAGCGCACAACGCCCACAAAGCCCTGCCACGCACGATAGGTATAGCCACCAGCGATCGCCACGGCGCTGAGCACCGACATGCCAGGCAGATACGGGTACTGCCCGGGCCTGGCGACCTCCCCTAGGATAAAGATCGGGCGATACGCGGTCACTTCGACCGAAACTCTGGGGTCGCGCAAGATGTTCTGGCCCTTGAGTTCGGCCATCAGCTTGGCAGCAAGTTCATGCGTGGTCAGACCGGCGGCCGGAATATCCCCCAGCAGAGGGAAATCAATCGCGCCGGTATCGTCAACGCGAAACACTTCGGTCAGCTGTCTATCGCCGTAGGTGATGATCCGCAGCTGATCATCGACCCCAAGGTGATACACCTGCCCATCATAGGCCGGCATCGGCGGCAGCCCACCTCCCGGCGCACAGCTTGCCAGCAAGCTGATCGCCACGAACACGGACAGAAATCGCCGCAAAAATTCACTCGGGCGGGCGCGCCTGGATGGCATGTGCTGGTCTGCGGCGGTCGTCATCTGGGCCCTTCCAATGGTTACAGCTTCAGCGCAATCTGCAGCGACGCCACACTGTCGGTGAAGCTGTTGGTCTGGGTGGATTGACTGTCCACAAAAGTAATTGTGCCGCCCAGACTGGTCACGCGGTTGATCAACCAGGTCGCGCCGAAGGAGGCACCCAGTTGCGACGTGCTGCCGCCACTCTGCGTGTAATCCGCCAAAGTGCTGCTCACATCGGTATGCCACAATATATTCGGTCGGAACTCGTAATCAACCTTCAGGTCCGCGGTCGTCGACGTAAAACCCGGAATGCTCGGAGAGGCGCTCTGCTGGATGCTGCGGGTCAGTCGGCCGGTGATGGTGGTCAGCCCGTTCGGCGTCCATATCACGCTGCCTTCGATGACCGGGGCCGTCGTGGTGCCATATTGCGCAGCGACATAGGTGCGCTGCTGGTAGCCCACCAGCAGGCCGGTCTCGAAGCTGCCGCTGGCCAACTCCACCCCGCCCAGCAGCGTGAAGCCGAGAGAATTCTGCGAGGGCTGACCCGGTTGTCTCGACAGATACGTAATACTGGTGCCTTGTCCGACAACCACCAGCTTGGTCAGCAACGAAAGGTCATAGCGCGCCGTCAGAGTGGGCTGCCAGGTATCGTTGCTGCGATAGGCCTCAGTGGCCACGCCCGACGTGGTGTTGGCGTAACGCGTGCTCGTATAATAGAGCTGGGCATCCAGTGAAAGCCGGTTGAAGCTGGTGCGATAGCCAAGCTGGCCCGCATTGACCGAATAGGAGACCGGCTGGGTCAGACCAGGATTATCGATCGAGTTCGGCACGTCCGTGAGCGAAAGGTGGCTCAACCCCCAATTGGCCTGGTCGCCACCCACCGCAACACTGCCTTGGGCATTCGCCGCCCAGTCGGTCGAATCCTGCCCCGCCGCGCTGAGATAGCGCCGATTGGCAAAACTCAATCCCAAACCCAGGCTCGCGCGCGTCCAGTCCGCACCCGTCTGCAGACCCGCTTCCGTATCGTAGAACGCGCTGCCCCGTGGACGCGCAAGACCCGCCGGGTTGCTGTCATAGCCGAACGTCTCACTGGCACTGGGACGGACAACGAAATCGCCAACCGCCACACCCGCCGTCGTGTAGCCCGTGCCAAGGCGAGACGAGAAGCCCGTGCCAGGCGTGGCAAACGACGGCGCCAAATATCCGCCCAGCGACTGCGCCGCCGCCGCGCGGGCGTGCATCGACATCGCCACCAGCCCAGCCACCGCACAAACAAATCGCCTCGCCCGATCAGCAGCTCCCGCCATCAAAACGACCTGGTCCATAGTCATCACCAGAACGACGACAAAATCAGCCGCTGTGCTCGACAGCCCTAAACCAAACCATCTCAAAAGCCCGCCCAATGCTCAGCCCGACGGTGAACCCCCTAACGATACGGCATCGCTACCACATCCCCAAAACAAAATCTTGCTATAAGAGCCCCTTGCGCGCCAATTTTCGCCCCGTAACCCCACAACAAACCATAAACTCATGACATTTGGCGATGGCGACTTAGGCGGGGGCGTATTTTCCGGTCAGTTGCGGGGTGGTGACGGATAGGCCCTTTTGCTGGCGATCCAGCCTGGTCTCGCGCGCCCAGGTGCGCTTGAGGTCGTCACGCACATGGATGATCAGCCTGCCCAGGCCCTCGGTTTCAAGTTCCACGACGTCGCTATCCATGAAGCTTGAGAGCCCGCGATGGTTGGTGCCGGTGGCCAGGATGTCGCCGGGCTCCAGCGGATGGATCGAACTGACCCATTCGATGCAGCGGGCGATCTTGTGCGCCATGTCCGAGGTGTTGAAATTCTGCTTCACCGCGCCGTTGACCTTGAGGGTGATCTGCAGGTTCTGCGGATCGGCGATTTCGTCCGATGTGACCAGGTAGGGACCGATCGGGGCGAAGGTGTCGCGGGATTTCATCTGGAAGAACGAGTTGGTGGTGGGCTGCAGGCCGCGGGCGGAGCCATCGATGAAGTTGATGTAGCCGAAGATATAGTCGAGCGCATCGACCGCCTTGACGTGCGCGGCGCGCTTGCCGATGACCAGTGCCATTTCGGCTTCGCCCTCGAAGATGGTGGCGGGCACGTCGGGCAGCACCATGGTCTCGCCCGGCCCGATGATGGCGGTCGGCGCCTTATGGAA
>Ga0116230_10005915_pt1 | contig 12019 bp, 10 predicted proteins | sample S1TSphfallax_3_FD_88678 | JGI IMG/M metagenome (GOLD analysis project Ga0116230, IMG submission 88678) | Host-associated microbial communities from peat moss isolated from Minnesota, USA - S1T2_Fd - Sphagnum fallax MG | ecosystem: Host-associated > Plants > Peat moss > Unclassified | place...
GATACCGTATTGTATGATGAAATACATTATGGGAAAGGTAAGTCTGACATTCTTCAAGGCTCTGCTGCATCCATGAAACAGCAGAACTGCATCATTTTCAAACCCTATAACTAAAACTGGGACTGCAAATAGGTAACTGACTACTACTAACAGCAACTCAGCTGGACCCAACAAACTTATCTAGCCAATCAACAGAAGGTGTTAAGCTTGTGCTGTGCCTTGTACCAGCCTCAGCAAATGGTGTAAAGATGCTGGGGCCAAAACCATTTTACCAAGCCAAACTGGTATGCACTGGTATTGACTTCTCTTCATCCAATTTCAATTTGCACTGTACATACTGAACACTGGCAAAGTTACTCTAATGTGCCACATAAAACAAGAAGTCATTAGGTATCTATTGCAGAATATTGGGTGTCTTTTTCTTTTTTTTTGGTTGTTATTCTCTTGTAGTTAGTGTGAATGGGGTTTTAATTTTTTCATGTTTGAACTCTGAAGGGTTTATGAGGAAAGAGTGTCTTTAGGAGTCTCTTCATATTTTGTGTGAATAGTTTTATGTGGATGAATAAAAACAAAGTGGAGGGGACTTTGGTAGTTTTTATATCGTTTGAGGTGGATCTTGTACCAAATGACAAAGCAACATTTCTTTTTGTGCAACACTTTCTGTGATAACTCAAACTCACTGTTTGTTTATTTTGGAGGTAAATTACATAAACCTTCAAGGTTTTTTGTGCACCTAGGCACTTGACTAACCCAACCTAAAGGCTACTTTGACTAACAGAACCCTAAACCTAGGCATTATGGCATTCACAAATTTATGTCATCATGTCTAGGTGCTCAACACAACACAATGTGACATTAAACATACCTTGTAAAGGAATGATCTCCTCATTTTGTCAACTAAGGCATGGGTGAAGGATGGGGGAACTATGACAAAACTGAACTTATTTTGAAGATTTCATTATTACATACCACATTATATCAAATGTCCATTTGATGTTTCAAGTGCAATCGTACATAAGGTTCCCAAGAAGAAAAGATTAGACATGAGATCATGATCATCAATACTCTTCATGTTAAGTCATGCTCATGGGTGTAAGTTTGCATCCTAGTTGCAAATAAAGGAATTGACTCGATCTTATTTGTTTAAGGGCAAAACGGGAAGCTTTTAAAAAAGTACTTAGACGATGAGTTGACGAGCAAAAAAAAAGAAATAAAATTTGTGAAAATAAAAACGAAAACGGCAAGAAGTGACAAGATCACAATTACATATCACATTATACCAAATGTCAATTTGATGCTTCAAGTTCAATCCTACATAATGCTCTCAAGAGAAAGAAATTAGACATAAGATTATGATCATCAATGCTTTTCATGTTAAGTCATGCTTGTGCGTGTAAGTTTGCATCCTAGTTGCAAATAAGAGAATCATAACTAGATCAAGGATTGAAACTTCAAAAGCTTCAAGGCAAGCTTCAAGTTTGAAGAGGGATATTTGTTGTTATTGGCCATAGTTTTGTGAAAGCAAGTAAAGTAATGACATCCATTTAGCAAATGTCAATACCATTGCCCACCTTTGATTGAATAGTGATAAATTGGCAAGCTTGGGCTTTAATAAAATCCTAGAGAGGTTAAGGTGTCATCAAAGATTGAAAGAAGTCACAAAAGTAGTTGTGATGGTCAATCTATCCCCATTCTTGATTTAGTGAACTTGCATGGGGAGAGAAAAGATTTTATCATTGAGGAATTTAGGAATGCTTTTAAAGACTAGAGATTTTTTCAAGTATGTCATTGATTCCTTTCCTACCTATCTATTTGTTCTTTGCATTGCTACATGCTACCAATGATGATCAAGTTTTTTTTTCTCTTATGTTTTATTATGGTTTCTAATAATTCACCATTATTTATGTCAATGCCAAATTTAATTTAAATTGATATATATTTCATGAACATGAAAAGACACATGTTAATTTATTTTTCATATCCATGGATAGGGAAAAGGAATGAGGTATTTATAAGATGGAGGTAGTTATTAGGGGAAAATGGAGTTAATTATTAGGAAAATAAGTAAGAAAGGAAGTAGTTATTAGAAAAGAAATGAGGTAGTTGTTGGAATTGTCTTTATAAATGTTTAGGAGCAACCATATATAAAAATTGTTTTTGAAATTGTCTTTAAAAATGTCCAAGGATAACCATATGATAAGAATTATCTTTGGAATTGACTTTTAAAATGTCCAAGGATGACCATACAATAAGAATTGTCTTTGGAAATGTCTAAGGAGCACAATACAATAGATTCCAAAAAACTGCCTTTATACCAATTCCTCAAAAAAAATCATCATTGAAATTAAAATAGTTTATTTTCTTTGTAAGTCATGTTGAAATCTTTGAAATTATAACACGCCCCACTACAATTTTGGTGTTGTTGGAAAACCCTTGATGCATAGGGGTGCATCGAGGTGGTTTCATACTATTTAGACTTATGGTGTAAGAGTTATTGCATATTGAATAATTTTGTCAAAGAAAGTTTGATAAAATAAAAAAATAAAAATTGGGGTGTGTTCTTGGAAAGCCCTCAGTGAGTGAATAGGATTTTATAGATGATTCCATAATTTTCAAACCTTAGTTGTGGGAGAAATTGAGTTTTGAATAAATTTTTGTCACTAGAAATTCAATTAAATTATAAAATTTAATTTTGAAAGGAGAAATAATTGGGTAACAACTTTACACTTGGGCCAAAGGAGCCAGCCACACTAGTTTCCTTGATTTTCAAATGAAAGTTACTTCCTTATCATTGGATATAATAACTCTCGGCAAGTGGTCATGATACTAGATTATTGGACATGTGGTTCTTGTTGAGACAAATGTTTAGTTTTAGTCTAACAAGGTAGCTACAAAATATATATACACAAAAAAATCAACTTAATACTTGACTTGCAATCCTCTAGAGAAGAACACCAATTGATTTTGTCAAAAAACTTTTTTCTAGCCTAAAATAAATTGAAGTTGCCAATATTGCCAAATGATCCTTTCATTGTTTTTGGTTGTGATGCTTGTCAGGTTGTGAATCACAATGTTCTTCACTGTTATTGGATGAAGTTTGTTGCTTGCACATACAAAGAATTCTTTGAGTGATTGGTTTAAAAGAACGATTAAATCAACAAAGTGGCTCATTTTCCCAAGAAAAACTATATCATGGATTATTGACCAAATCAGGAACTTGAACAATACCATACACATGGCGTTGGAAGGACATGTTGAGCTTGGAGTATCATTCCCATATTGACATTAAGAAATGGCCAACACAACCTCCAAATTGCATAAGTGTCGAATCCCTCTTCCCAATGTACATTTTCTAATATTAAATTTGGTGAGAAGGAGTGATTAAAGTGGAATATTTGCAATAGAATGAACTAATGGTAAGAGCTTGGAATATGAAATATTGTGTTGGGATTCGTGAACAATGTTTTGATGGCTTGTAAACATAAGAGTGACCTTGAAATACCAACAAGCCTTGAAAGAGTTGAAGGAGGTTTTGAATGCAATATCAAAAAGCCTTGCGTTGAAATCCTCCAAATTTGAACACCCAAGACTCTTAGGAAATCTTAATTCCAAAAGTGGGTATTCATGTTGAGAGTTGTATTTTCTCCTTTTGAGTGCGAGTTGTACTTTCCTTGCCTTTGCCAAGTCTCACATAATCTTGGCCCACTCCCTTTACTCATTCTTGATTTATTTGCAAGCCCAAAGTTAAGGTCATACCAACTTTCATCCATATTTTAAAATTTCATCCATATGATTCAACTCCATCCATCATGTATCTCCAGTTATGATCCATATGATGAATTTCATTCATATGGACTGATCTAGTTTCATGATGCCACCAAGTTTAGCCATTTGAGTTGCATCCAACCACAACATACATATGAAATATCTCCATTTCACCATTTTCATCCATGCTGAAAGTTTTCATTTGTGCCTTCAATTATTCATCACGAATGGTATAAACATGCACTCATATGTCTATATGTATATATGATAATTATAACAGTTGTCATTAATATTCACTATCTGATTCTTGAAGTGGATATAAGTTGACTTTAAATGGTGACATGGGCCCATGGAAAAATTATTTTGTCAATACAATAAATCTCCAACAGCTGCATAACTTCCAAAACAAATTAATATTTCCTCTTTGAGTTTACTTAGGACACAATTGGTAATAACAATCAAATAGTAGAACAGGGCAAGAAAATTCAATTCGTTGGTTTATATGGTTGAGGCACAGAAGTGATAATAAATTCCGTGTACAAGAGGAAGACAGAAGCATTTCAGTCCATTCCTCCCTGCTCTCACCTAGATTTGGCTCATGGGGAGAAATGAGATTGTGAATATTCATGTAAAGACATACTTGGACAGAAAGGCCATCTGCAGAACACTACTATTGTGTCAAGCACAATACCAACAGTGCAGATGGTGTCTTTTAACCTTGAGAGGTCGTGTAACTTCTGATGAGAATTTTCTCCTATTGAAATATCAATATGAACAGATATTCATCTTCTATCTGACCCTTGGGTCCTCCAATTTTTCATGTGGTACTCATAAAGATATCTTGGACACCCACTAGAAAATGCTTGAGATTTTGAAAAATCTCCATTTTGGGTGTTGTATTCTGGTGAACAGAAGACAACAAATAGATGGCAATGAGTTGTTCAAGGCCTTAAATGCAATTTAGTCAACAGCTGCTCATAAATATTTGCTGGCTGATTTTACCTGAAAACACAGATGAAATGGACTGTTATACAGGGATCGGACTATTGCCCAGACAGAAGTTGATCCATGGATGAAAGGGGGCCACCCTGGATGCCAGTGGGTATACGGTGTGATGGGTGCATCTGTCCTACATTCATCAGTAACTGTGCCAGCCATCTTCGAGTTGTTGGATCCTCCTGCAACCATCCCAACACACATGAACACAAGGATTTACTAAAAGTCCTTTTCTGAGAGGAGAACTATGCTTCACCAGCACACCAGAGGTCTGTGGAGAGAACGTGAAAGAATAAATTTACAGCTGCAAAGTACAGTTATTGGAGCAGATCCAAGTTGAATCCACACAGGCATGTTGCAAAGAACAGTCATTCACATTAAGTCTCATGTGTCCTATCAGAAGTGGACATAGATCCAAGTTTCTGTTATGCAAGGACCAGCCCTGCTACGTTTTATGGGTTCTTTAACTTACAATTTGACCATCATGAGAATATACACGAGCAGCATCAAAAGCATTTACCCGAAGACAGTTAGTGAAGGTTCCATTTTGAAGAAAGTCAGGAAGGCAATTTTTCAAGGCTTCACATGCCCTGCAAGACATTACACACCAGCTCCTGAGTTACTGTGCCACAAGATGCCATTGGGAAAAACACACGGTCCTTCTGTTTTAAGATATTGCACATGAAATCTAAATGAATCCTCATGTGGGAAACAATCTTACAGCATTGACTAGCATCTCAAGCCTTTGATGACAGAAGGACCTGCTCATCCACTTAAATCAGCCAAGATGACCAAAAAGAGTATCGAAGCAAAGTGAGGGAGATGGAGGAATTGAGCTAACCTAGGGTTATCAGAAAGGCGAAGATAGCAGCGGATGATATGCTTGAGAAGGCGCACAGACGGCTGTTCAGCTAGGAGTTGCACCATTGTGGCCAGCACTGCTCCAACAGCAAAAAAACGCTCTGCTGTTGCACAGATGTAGTTCAGCCCTACATCATCCAGCAATATCTTCTGCACTATGAATGTAGCAACCTGCCATCCACCTCCATCTGGTCATACTCCCCAACTCTCTCTTTGCCACCAAAAGTCATGGCCTTGGTGTTCATACTCCCTAGCTCCCTCTTTGCCACCATGAGTGTAAAAGAACACCAAGGCCTAACATACAAGATATGCTGCCTCAAGTCATAAACCCTCAGAGAACAGAACCTTCCAACCTAAAACCTAGATGTGCGACTTGAATCACAAAATACTTACCAACATGGATGCTCTCAAAGTTCACACTCATCCAAAAGGAGAACCTCCTTTCATCCCAGCAGCAAGCAGTAGACATTCACACACATGGCATTGATTGAGAGAAATTTATCAGACTCACACATGTTTGGACATGTTAATGAGAATTCTCTTAACAACTACACAAGGGCGGGGGGAGGAGATATTAACTCACAGTCTTGGAAAGTTCACTTCCCATCTCCATGGTGCGCAGACAGAGAGGTATAATTTCAGTTGAGAGAAGAAAATTGATGACCTCTGTGTCATCCACCTGTATGGATTTCCCACACAATTTACTACTGAGAAATTCTGACAACCAAATTGGCTGACCCTCAACTGGTTGGTAACTATTGACATGCAGCAACCAATTCACACAACACAAAGGAAGCTTACAGTTTACGAGGAACAAGAATGGCATCTCCAAAGCTCACCTTAACAAGGGCACCAATAACACCAAGACTGGTGAGACGTAAGTACTCAAAAGGCCGGGTCTTGCTCACAGTGTTCAGAAATGGATAGAGATAAAGTGGGATGTGGGCTGCATACCACACTCTTTTCTGTCAGCATAATATATCCACAGAGTATTTTCAATTCTCTCTCTTGCAAATATTCTTTCTGTCTCTTTGCCAAACCACTTCATCTGAGAAATCTAAAATTCAAATACAGACCTGCTACCAGAATGTGGAGTATTCCTGCTGGATCTTATGATCTCCAGGAGTGGGTGTTCACAGGAAAGCAGAGAAGTGGTTACCATTGAGGAAAAGAGTCCGGGTATCAGGATGCGAAGCCACAACCTGCATGGCACAAACAATTAAAGTGCCTTCCCATATTGGCTTTGCATAGGTGATGAAAAGTTACTGGCAATACACAAGGAAGCACTTATTAAAAAGGAGGAGGGACCTACAGGGGAACCTCTTCTCATCAAATTGTCCAACCTGAAGCAAAGCTAGGGCGTTGCAAACACGATTAGAGGCCCCTGCAGTGAGAGTAGGTGGAGAGAGCATGGGATAGATAGAAACAATCTCCTGCAAAACCACACAACACAAAAGAACACCGCAATTTGAGATTTAGCCCTACATTGACACATGTACTTATCTCTTTGCCAAAAATGCATATACTACATTTGGCTCTTGATCAGCAACAAAACAAGACAATCAAACTTCAGAACATACTGCAGGAGCTATTCATGCAATAAGACATGAGAGGAAGAGCTTGTAACTATGAAGCTTGCATCCAAATTCCAGGGGTGAAACCATTTTAACCTGTAGAAGTGCTGCTATAGTACCACAGGAATGCCACAACATTGGAGCTAAGTCTGGAAAGGCCTCCCGTTTCTGCCATACACAGCCATTATCAGTTCCTGATTGAGAAACAATATTCAGAGGTATTCCAAATTCTGAGGATCCTTAGTCACATTTTCCTTGCAACTTAAAGCCACATAAGAGACCCACATCCTACCATCCCCAATTGCACCAAATTCAGTCAGAAGTATCATCATGTGAAGAGAAATCACTGATCAAAAAGTGAGCAACTTGAGAAGAAGAACCATCAACAAAGACTCAAAGGAAACAGATCCTAAGGATTCCCCAACACCCTCTGTGCAAGACGATTAGGTTATTATTGCCTTCCAAATAAGGTTGTAGCCATGTTGCATTGCTGCTAGTGTGAGGGTTTCTTTCGCTGGAACGCCAAACCCTAAAAAGTGGCAGAAGATCTTTCTCACGCATTCCGGTACACAGTGACTCCCTTTTCAAAAACTAAGTGGCGCAAAAGTCAAAACCCTAGTACAAAAACGTTGTTGATTCACAAAAGAAACGAAGCTGTAATCATGGATTCAAACTTGCGAAAGAGGGAAAAAGAAAATTGCGAAGAGTAAGTAGAACCTAAACCCTAAATCTCTGCAGAGAATGAGAGACAGAGACAGAGACAGAAAGGGAGAGAAGGAGCTCCACCTTGGACAGGTCCAGAAGTGCATTTTCTCGCTGCTCGGGGACAATTAACTCCAACACTAATTGCTCCGCACTAGTCATCCTTCTCCTTAATTTTTTCTTCAATGACCACCACCACCACCACCAGCAGGAAGTTTCCACATAAAACTAAGCTTGCCCGAGCTTTATATTCCCTTGTCCGAACGACACACAACTCTGCAACACCACAAGTACCAGCACTCTGTTTTCCGGTTTTTTCCCTCCTTTTCGGTGCTAGTGCTGCTGTAAAGATTAAGAATTTATATATCTACTGAAATTTTATATCTCCGTAAATACAAGAAAAAGAAGAAGAAGAAGAAGAAGAAGAGGAGGACGAAGGGGGAGCCGTGGAAAGCGCATGGGAAGCTCATCTGCTGCAACTGAAGCTCGACGAGATTGGTCACGATGCTCATGACCTATCTCTTGCTTGTTCCCGCAAGCTTGAGCTTTGATTAGGGTTTCATCCATTGTCTTTTTTTGTTTGTGTACTTCTTGTTGAGTGTTTGGACATAATTTCATCTAAATTACTTCCCTCATCCATTAAGAGGTTACGAATTGCTTCTTTTCCGTGTAAGTACTTTGTTTTTGTTTTATTGTTGCGGGTGTTGGACATGTTTTTTTTCATCCAACTCATTTTCTGGGATTTCATTCATCATGAGAGTAGAATTTGCTTGTTTCTTGGTGTACTTTATTGTGTGTTTGACATATTTTTCATCCAACTTATTTTCTGGGATTGATTCATCTCAAGAGATTACTAATTGCTCTTCTATTTTGTGTTGTATTTTTCATCCAACCAAAAATGAATCACATAAAAGCTTAAGGATGACTGGGTGAATATAAATAAGAAAAAAACACATCCACAGGTGCACATAACAAAATTTTACTTGGGCTCCACATTAAGTTTACTCCGCACTACCAGCAATCAAGTGCCACAAGGTCAAAATATTAATATATTATTATTTGCTCCTTGAATCCTACAATATGAAACCAAATTCCACGATCATATTTTATTTTATTTTTATGAAATTCAATCTTCACCTATTGAAAACATTAAAAAAAATAAAAATGTATGGATTACATCAAGAAATTCATGAACCCATATCCATTTGAAAGAGAAGGTGTAAAGAGGATTAACTTTTCCCTTGATTTGTGATGTAAGGATTTGAATTCAAATTGTGTTGGTGTCACTTTGGAGGACAAAAACATTCAATTTTCACAATGCACAATTATAAGGTGATGATATGAAAGGCCAAATATGAAGAGTGTTCCAGTCCGGAATTGTCAAGTTGGAGACCATACAATCGAGTTATCCGTAAAGTAAGAAAAACACAGCACCAGAACCCTGAGTTTCGTCATACACAGGGTGAGATTCAAAAAAGAACTACAAAAAAGTACATTAGCATTCAACAGGGGATGAACTCAGAAAACCATCAATTTTGGTAGTAAACTGAGTTTCATCCTGTCTTTCCTTTTTCCTGAGCGCCTCCACTGCTGTTACATATATTTTCACTGCTCCTAAATGTACAACTACGGTAATTGGTCTTGAACCTCGTACATTAAATGATGAGTTTCAGCATTTCATACTGAGTTGCAGCATTTTTTGCTGAGATTTAATAAAAATGTCTTTACTTTGCGGATACCGCTGAAAGAGAGTATAGGGGCTGAAAGGAGGCCCAAAGACAGGGTGAAGACAGGGTTACTTGACAGATAACTCTAATAGATTGTTGTGCAAAAAAAACTGCGAAAAACACCACATGCAGATTGCTCATAACAAAGTTTTATTTGGTGGTGGGAAAAATGGCTTGTCTCCTCATCACTACATTACAATTGCAACTCCAAAAAGAGAAATCTATTCCGGTATATGCGACATTGTCCTTAAGAACAGAGCCCCCCCCCTCTCTCTCTCTCTCTCTCTCACTCTCATCTACTGCTGCACATTGTCTGTGGAAATAACTTCCTCTGTTACAGGAATGATGTTACTGGGGAACACATCATGTGGCTCTCTGGAAAGCAACTGTGTCTTACCCTGCTCATTATACAGGCGCATCAGACCCACATTAGAGAACATTGTGAAAACCATGTGTGCTCTTGTGCTATAGTATCCTCAAAATGCATGTGGAGCTAGCTGTCTAGACAGTGATTGTCATAAGACTGTGTACAAGATCACAGCAATTACAACATGCTGTTGATGCAATGTCTGAGTGAAAACCTCCCATCCCAGGAAAGAACAGAGTGCAAAGAAAGTTACTTTACCTTCAGGTAGTGGTTCAGAAGGTAAGTCGTGCTGTAGTTGAAGCCCTGCACAGGTTCCCCCTTTGTGGGTGCGGCATTTATTTGATTGCGCACCCGGGCTGCCAAAGTCTGCCCAACACCACACCCACAGTAGGTCACTCAAGATATCATGGGCACTGATTATATCCCTCCCAGATTACATCCATGCAGGCCAATGTTGCAGTGACTATCCATAAGTTGATAAAAGAAGTACAACAAACAACCTTGCCAAGCTCAACACCCCATTGATCAAAAGAATTTATTCCCCAGATAAAACCCATCGTCGCAACTCTGTGCTCATGTAGAGCAAGCAGCTGTGCCAACAATCAACAATCAACAGGTCAACAGTCTCTTTTGATAGGCAATCCAACATCTCAGGAACTTTAGAGTGTAGTCTAAATTACAATAACAAGGAGGTCATTTCACTAGCTGAACAAAATCTACCCACATACTGCAAAAAAATAAGGGCCTGAATTTTACCGACCTGGCCTGTAGTATAGGCATCAAGAGTTGGAAGCAACATGCTAAGGGATGGGTCGATTCCCAGGAAACATCTGCAATATTCAGTCTACATTACTTTTTCACCTGCACTGCATAGTCTGTAAACTCTAGAATTTCTTTAGACTTATACAGGAAATGGTTTCCCTCCCCTGAAACTTGACCATAGAAGCAATGTGCATGATCAGCTCCTAATAGCAAGACCACCACCTTGTGCGGAATGAGGAAATCTGGAACACCTTCGGGCTCGCAGTTCTTCTCGTGTGTGCAGACCAATAATCATGTACCTCAATTTCAGAAGATATATGGAATCACCTTTCGTATCTTACCACCAGTCAGTGCTCATCTAGAGATTTGTCACATTCTCCTGCTGAGTAACCTAAATATAGATTTAACCGAGCTTCCACAACAATGTTTTATAAGCCATCAAAGAATGTGTGCAAAAAATGAAATTTATTTCATTGAGTTGTGATGAGGTCACAACCATTGATAACTAGAGTTGGTTGTCTGTGCATGTTTACATGTGACAAATTTGTGGAAGGGGATCCCAATATTGTTGAATAAGTTGCAACTGGTGGTAGATGGAGCCTCTTTTGACAACCTGACTTCTTTGATTGTGTGAAGTCTTACTAAATATGGAGGCTATATAGTCAGACAGATATAGCTAACAAATTGGTTTGTTTTGGAGTAGATGGAATCATTGTTTTTTAGGGGCTAAAATCTTCAACTTTATTATGAAACCTACAAGCCCCTAAAAAACACAGTTTGATTCCCACACAAGAGTTGCTAAATGCAATTAGGGTAATCTACCCTTAGTATTACCTTAATCCTGAGCCATAGATAACATTTTTTGGGCACCTGGCCATCATGCAATTACACTGTCGGCACCCCAAAGTATTTGGAAGTTTTACTACATTTGCTGGGCCATTGGTAAACCATGTTTTTTTTATTAGCAATTTGCATTTTTCAAGCTCATGATGCAAAACCATTGCCAAGCTACAATGTTGCTTCCTCTTGATTGCAACCCAACCATGCACTTGTGGAAGAGGCTTGGGCCTAGTGGCATTTTAAACCATCAACTCTCAGAGTGGTTTAAATTTGTTGGATTTTGCATGATGATGGTGTTGGGCAATGTGAAAGATGAGCATACATTCTCCAACCTTGTTTTTATGAAATCAAAGTTGTAAAATCGATTAACAATTCACCTAGGCTTGGTTGTTTGGATATATGCTAGACATTTTATATCTTGGACA
>Ga0116230_10005916_pt1 | contig 12019 bp, 12 predicted proteins | sample S1TSphfallax_3_FD_88678 | JGI IMG/M metagenome (GOLD analysis project Ga0116230, IMG submission 88678) | Host-associated microbial communities from peat moss isolated from Minnesota, USA - S1T2_Fd - Sphagnum fallax MG | ecosystem: Host-associated > Plants > Peat moss > Unclassified | place...
CCAAACTTGAAACAAAGTTAATGTTTAAACAACAAGACATATGATGGGTCTTGTGGGTTGGATCAATTGCATGAGCATCTTGGAAGCTGGTTTGGTGGAAACTTTGTCTCTCTTTTCTGTGTTAGATGTCGTGTCTAAAGAATTTCAGAGGGATTGATCCAACTTAATCAATATCCTCTATCCTTTAGCATAGTTTCACTTTGTTTTGGTTTCTAGTTTGATAGAATCAGAAGCTGATGGTTGGATGTTAGCTTTATACTTGCAGGTTGCTGTGAATGGTGAAATAAGAAAGAACCTTGGGTGGCCCTCCTTGAGTTTGATCGCAGCCGAAAGTCTATGAGTTGCCTTGTCCGTACTGAAAATGGAAAAAATAGGTTACTTGTGAAGGTAATCAACTTAACAAAACATTTGTTTTGGTGGCAAGCCATGGTGTTCATCTGGACACTGATGAGGATGAAGAGGGTTTGTCAATGGGTGTAATCAGGGGACCGTAGAGAATGTGCTAAAGCCCTTGAAAAGCCGTCATTGGCAACTCAAATTGTATTGAAAAGAAACAGCTAGCAGCTTCTCTTGTGATTTCTTCCTCATTCATCAGTCTTCACATCACAAGCTCCTGGAAACCCTAACCGGCTCCTGGAATGAATTTTGTTGCTTATTATTTTTCTTTCACATGACATATGTCATCTATGACTTGGTCCTCGCTCACTGTGATTGAGAGAGCATTGCTGATGTAACGTCAACTCATGGTTTCTGCATGCTCTGCTTTGTATCTGAACAAGCAGATCTGCACTACATATTGACTGATTTGGTGTAGTAGTCATGTACTGAAATTATGGAGATTTTTCTTCTATGTTGCGATTCACAAATTTACCATAGAACAGGATGAGATTGAAATATTAACAAGGCCATAATATGTCTAGAAGGGCATTGCAAAATCTTTGCAAGCCAGTTCTTAGGAAATCATGTTTGCCAGTTATTTGGGCCTTTTTTTTTAGTTAATCATCACCTGCTTGATGATGCCCACAAGACGACCGAAGAATGTTATTGCTCTGGCATGAAGTACACTGTTGTGGAAGAGACCAGCTAAGCTAGGGACATCACTTTCCTCTCTGTTTTTCAGGCAACCGTTGGTATTGACTTTCTTTCCGAGATTATGTACCTTGAGGATCGTTTTGTGCGCCTGCAGCTCTGGTCGGTTCTACCTCCCATCACATCATCACATTATGGATTCTGGATAGATACAGTCAAGCAATTGTGGTGTGGTTGGATTACAATTATTATTGGTCTCTTGTTGCTCCTCTGTCCAGCAACTGCATGGTTCTCAGAGGCATCATTATCTAGAAATTCTTCGGTGTTTGTTGTCAACTGGTTTTTCTTTTCTTGTTCCGTGTTTCTCTTTCAGTTGTCACCTGGTGGCGCTCTGTGTGAAGTTCAAATTTTCACTATGCTAATAGAAACAACTTGTCAATGTTTGTCCTCTCAATTCTATTCAAGTTGACTCAAGTCGTAGTATGGAGAAAGTCTCAGTACTTATGAAAGATATCTACTCTGAAATTTTTTCTTGCTATCTTCCCTAGATTTTTGGCAAATTTTCTAACCATATATGCACTGGTGTTGAATTGAATGCAGGGACACAGCAGGGCAGGAACGATTCAGAAGTCTTAATCCAAGCTACATTCATGATTCATCAGTGGCTGTCATAGTGTTTGATATTGCTAGTAAGTGCCTTCTATTTTTTTCTTATCCAACTTGAATGGTCAAATGCTTTTCTGTGGACTTATTATGTCCTAAAACCTGTTACTCCAATTCCTCTTGACCACAGGGATAAAGCAAACCTTTAATCTTGAATTGACCATTTTGTGGTTGATCTGGCTACACAGTGGTCTCTAGTTAGAGATCCAATTCACCTCATTTGAGCATTTGTGCAATCAATGAACTCCAAAGTGAATGCCCTTTTTTCTACAGTGTGGTTGTATGCTAACTGGCTCTTCTGACTGGCTTGTTTGCAGCTCAAAGTGATGGCTCCATGTGTGATGCTTGTAGCGCTCCTCGGCATCGACTTTGGCAGTCTTAGGTAGGCTAATGATTACCTCTCCATAACACAAAAATCCCAAAAAATCAATACTGAGTTTGGTTGATCTCCTCTCTCTTGCTTCTCTTTCTGTCTTTCCCTCTCCCTCTTGTGTTGGAGCAGATCGGAGCTTGATTCTGGCTTTCTTGTGCTTCTGGGGAGGGCTACGTATCTATCACGGCTCTTTCTTCTGTTTGTGTTGCTGTTTGTGACTCGAATACTTACCTAGTAGCCGTGTTTCTCCCATAGATCCTCGACTGTAATCTCAGATCTTAGTTGCGGAAGAGGGGACTTCTTTTGTTTTGTTTTCTGCATTTGTCTGCTCGTGTGTGTTTGCTCGTGCATGTTTTTAAAGGAAGGAAGGAAGGAAAGCGGGAGAGGAGCGAGGAGGAGGTCTCAATAGGTGATGTTTTGAGATAATATCGACCAGTCTCACTGGCTCCCGATGGTGACAGCAACGGCGGCGGTGGCGGCAACCGTCTCACTACTGGCTAAATATAAGCTTGTTTTCTTAGGCGATTGATCTGTCGGAAAGACTAGCATTATTACATGCTTTATGTACGACAAGTTTGACGATGCTTATCAGGTGTGGTTTTGTGATGGAACCTTTTCCCTCCCTTGGCTGGATTATCGATCTGTATTACGTGTTTGGATGGAAACCCTAACCAGCTCCTGGAATGAATTTTGCTGCTTATTATTTTTCTTTCACATGACATATGTCATCTATGACTTAGTCTTCGCTCACTGTGATTGAGAGAGCATTGCTGATGTAACATCAACTCATGGTTTCTGCATGCTCTACTTTGTATCTGAACAGGCAGATCTGCACTGCATATTGACTGATCTGGTGTAGTAGTCATGTAGTGAAATTGTGGAGATTTTTCTTCTATGCTGCGATTCACAAATTTATCGTAGAACAAGATGAGATTGAAATATTAACAAGGCCATAATATGTGGAGCACATTTTTATATGTTATTGTGGGGTCCATGGTAATGGGAGCTTCGCAATGTATCAAGAAGGATGTTGCGAGTCTAGTTTTTCGCTAGGCTACTCCTGATGTTGGTTCAATGTGCAGTGGTCATCATGGGGCCAAGACAATTTGTTGCCGAACAGGACTTTGTCTGAAGTTGCTGATTGGGACATCAGCGAACTCCCTGGGTGGTATGTGCATTCTGATCCAAGCCTGAATTAAGTTTTTTAAAATCGATGGTCACAGGCTAAAATGCAGTACTTGATGATTAGGGCAAATGCTCTCTCCCCTTTCGCATTGCATGGGAGTGTTTCAGCCCCCGACATTGCCATGTTCATTTTGTATTGCGATCTGAATGGTGTTGAGAAGGTAGACTTGTGTATCGTCAACCCGCGTGATTTGATGCTTTCGAGTTTCGATTGTTCTGCTCTTTGGGTTGAGGTGCATCCATTTGCAAAGTGCTAATTTTTTGTCTTTTGAAACTAAATGTCATCATTTTACAATTTGTATTTGTCATCCCTGCATTCCGGAGAGAAGGTCGCTTCGCTTCCTCATCCCACCCTCTTGTTCAGTGTGTCGTTGTGTTCTGTAACATGCATGCTTGATGTGAGAATAAAACCTCTATTGGCCCAAGGTTGGAAAATTCCCCTCTGTTCGCAACAGGTAGTGGTGTCTGTTAGAAAGGTTTGGGTTTCGCAGTATTCTTCCTTCTGCGCATAGTTGTGGATGTTTTTTATTTGGTGTCGGCGCACACCTCTTGACGAGCCGTGTATGGCATTATAGACCCTTTGATCGATGTCGATCGGGGTCTGTACGAGCCGGTTGGCATTCATGAGGTGTCCGCCTTCCATTCTGAAAAAAAAATGTCTTGCGGCCATCTTGTTTCACCACAGTTCCTGTCTTTGTACAAAAGAGGACTTGTGCGTCTTTCTCGGTTCAAACCTCTTTTGATTCTTCTGCGTATGTCATCTCTCCTGTGACATTCTTGAAAAATGCTCTTAGCCAGAGCATGGAAGTGTTAAATTGATCTGAATGCCTCCTCTTCGATCTAGTGTCTCGATGACTCCGGAGCTCTGGGTTGTCAACAGTGGATTTCATAGATTCTTCGGACTTTGTGGTTGTAGCGGTCTTTCACATGGTCGATCTTGCTGTTTTCTTAAAGGTCAAAAGCCGCCCTTCTGAAGTTCTTCTCAAATTCAATCCGAAGGTTGGTTCTGGAAGAAAGGTCCTCGTTTGGAATTTCTGTTTCAGGATTTTTCAGATCGACTTTGCTTCGGGTCCCCTAAGTGAGGACCTTCTCCGTCCCTGGCTCCTTGAAAGCCCCCTTGTTTGCATTGTTTCCCTGTTTTTTTTTCGTCTTTGTCCCTCCTTTGTGTTCAGTCTCAATGATTTCACCTTGTTTAGTTAGTAAAAGTTGAGGAGTGATCATCCTTCTGCGCACAGCTGCGAATGTTTTCTTTGTTTGGTGTCGGTGGACACCTCTTGACGAGCCGTGTATGGCATTACAGACCCTTTGATCGATATCGATCGGGGTCTGTACGAGCCGGTGCAGCATTCAAGAGGTGCCGCCTTCCATTCCGAAAAAAAAACGTCGTCTTCTTGCATTTTTCATCGTAGTTCCTATCTTTTTACAGAAGAGGACTTGTGCTTTTTTTTCGGTTCAAACCTCTTTTGATTCTTTTGCGTCTGTCGTCTCTTTTATGACATTCTTGAAAAACGCTCTCAGCTAGAACATGCGAGTGTTGAATTGATCCGAATGCCTCCTCTTCGATCTAGTGTCTCGACAACGACCTGTATATATTGATGAAATTCCTAATTAGTACCTGCTGGGCACTAATCAGGAATTTCATGATAGCCAAGAATTGTTGTTAAATTGTTTTTGGTTTGTATTACGTATGCGCCTATCATACCCCCAATCTGCCATCTAATTTGCACTTGGCATCAAACATTTGGCACAACACCGTGAAAAGAATAAATTTGAGTTAGTTGGCAGTGAGGTGCAAGCAAAGTGCAATGAGACTTTAACAGAAACCATAATAGAGTTCACTTGTTTCACCAGCAAAAAGTTACATGTTTCTTAGATGCAGTTACATATTTCTCTTAAGGATCACATATTGACCTAGAAGCTTTGAAGCATTATACATTTCCATGCCCTGGATATCAAAATTTAGGTTAGTTTATTTTATTTTAGCTCAGATTTAATTAATTAAACCAACCCTAACCCCCCTATGAACTTGTCCCACAAAAAAACCCCTCTCATCCCTTTTCAACATAGAAACTAAACTCCTTCCCATCCACCTTCAACATATTAAAAAAAAAACCATTGACCCCCTATCCCTAGCCACTCCACAATGAAATTTTTTTTTATAAAAAAAATCATCCCTTTCCCTTCCTCCTTCCACATGTCAAATGAAAGCAAAAAAAAAAACATTAACCTCCACCCCCCTCGGCCTCGACAATAAAAAAAAGAAGAAAATAAATCAACTTGCACCCTTTCCCCCGTCCCATAATGAATTTGTAAAACAAATTACCCCCTTCCCTCCCTAGCCTTTCCACAATGAAAAAAACATTTCCAGAAAAAAAATGTACCCCTTTCCCCCCTCCTCCTTCCACCTTTTCATATATCTAATGAAAAAGAAAAACATTAACCTCGACCCCTTCCCCCTCAACAATAAAAAACAAGAAGGAAAAAAAAATCAAAGTGCACCCTTTCAAGTTCCCCCCTTGCACAATGAATAGAATATAAACCCTAGCCCTTCTCAATAGTAAAAAGTAATTTATGAAAGTTACAAGCAGTAAAAAAAGTAACAAAAAATAACAAACCTTACCCTTTTCATCAGTAAAAAGTAACTTACAAAACTTACGAGCAGTAAAAAAAGTAACAAAAAGTGAAAAAGGTTAACAAATACAGCTCCACACTACGCTCAAACAGCCCCACACTACAATCTCTTTTTGGTGGTCAAACAACTGCCAGCCCCGCGCACTACAAAACGTAGTGCGCAGATCATATGTATAGGCTATAAGCAGGATCCTTTTTCAAGGTGCATTATTTCAACGTTAATAACCAATGTATTAGCCCAATTTTGTTTGCCAATTTGTGATTACCCATGCTATTGGAAAACCTTGACAATGATGGTCAAACCCTATCAAGGTGAAAAGGTGCTGTCTTTACACATTGGTACCATAGTTTGTATCCATGGAAAGTATTCCATTATGCCCAAATTCCAACAACCAACCAATTTGCAATGGTGTTTGTATGCCAATTGTGAAGGGTAAGTTATTTGTTTTGTTTTCCTCTTGCAAAAAGACATTTTCATGATGTTCCAAAGTCCATATATGTACATTCATGTGGTCATTACGATGACACTTCTAATTATTTCTTTTCTTCTTTTTATTCTCATAATATCAAATGGTCATTTGAATTAAAAAATCATCTTTTCCAATAAGTCATGCATTATACTATATCTTTTTACATTCCTTGTATATTTGCTTAGTGGTCAAGCCATTGTCCAAACAATTTTGATTCCAAGCCTTTAATATTGGAAAAATGTAGCTTGCATATCAAAATTTACATGATTGAGAGTCACGATCAAGTGTTCCATGGCCCAAAGTACCATCCTCACAGGTGTGTTTTTGATAATACTAAACAAATTATATAATATTTGGATACTTGTACAAGTGCTTCATGGAAAACTTGACAAGGCACTTTCATTTTTATTTATTTGGGATGCCTAGGATCACCACAACAATCCTTTGGTCTAAAGTTGCAATGATACCTACATGCACACACAAGACAATGGTATCGGGATGATTATGTTGTATCCACATATATCCACATTTCAAGTTCATTTATGAACGTGCACTATTTACCAATGATGACCAAGGTGACTACCAATGGTTGGCATCAAAACAAGGGAGGTTACATCTTGAACATGAACACGTTTCAAAGGGTGAACCATGGTGTACTCCAATTTGTGTCCCACCTATTCTTTAAACAAGTACAAAAACAAACTATATTAGATCAAATAGATTATAGTAGATGGGTACACATCTTTATTTACCAATAACCATGATGATGTTTCATCATAGTCACAAATTAACAATGTTTATGTTAGCATTGGCATACAAAATTGAAATTAAAGGTAGATGTCATAATATATATCAAGAAGTGAAAACATGTACAAGGATGTGCAATACCAATGTTTTAATGTTAAGGTGTTTTTAAACATATGCAATTCATGTAATTGCATTACATTTAAAGATAATACTTATGCCCTAGTATTGTACCTTAGTTATACACAAGCAATAGTTATGTTCCAATTTTGATGATAGGTTACAATACCTATTATATCACTTTTATAAACATTACAAATTATTGGAACATTCTCAAAACTATGTAATACATATGGTTCAAATTTGCCTAGGGGTTATAATACTTTCAATAGCACTATTATAACCATAACAAATTATTGTAATATTCTCAAAATTATGCAATACCTATGGTCCAATTTTGCATAGAGGTTACAATGCCTATGATATCATTGTAATAAGCATCACATATTATTGAAACATTATCAAAACTATGCAATACCTATGTTCCAATTTTGCTTGACATTATAATACCTATGATTTTAGTATTCCCACTTCCAATACCTATGTGTGTTGTATAGTAGTGTCAACACCTAAGATATAATGTAATATGTAGTTGAACTTGAAATATTAAGTCATTTGTTATATTGTTTATCAATATGAAAAATAAAACAACAATTGTGAATGGAGTGAAAGAGGGTTTAGTGATACTTCAAAATGCAAAGTCTTCAAATGTCAAATTTTCATATTGCTCTTGCTTTTTAAATATTTTTTCTCAATAAACCCTAGCCACCTTTCCCATAATAAATTTAAACCCTAAAAAAATTAACAACCACATGTTGATAATATTAATCTAATATAAAGGCCTCCAATTTTCAAGCTAACAATTTTAATGGGCCCTATAAACCCTTGTTGATAATATTGATCTAATAAAAAAAGGCCTCAAGTTTCTAAGCTGACAATTTTAGTGGGCCCATGTTTTAGGGCTAGACAGAGGAAGTTGATGTTTTTATGAAAATAAATAAGAAACAAAAATTCCCAAAACGGAGAGAAATAATGACCCACACTTCCCTATTTCGAAATGGTGAACCCACACATCCCTAATTTAAAAGAATGGGATCAAGTTGAAAACGCTTTTCATCCGTCGTTTCATTATGGTAATTGGTATCAATGTGGGTGTGGTTTCACCATGGCCTTGTATAGCCAGCTGCAAGTACTGGTTATTATTTTCCTCTGTCTTGGCAGTAGTGCAGGGCCCAGGCTCCAGCAAGTTCTATAGACCGCTGCATACACATGTAGTAGTCCTGTAATAGCACGGAAATCAATGTGGGTGTGATTTCGCCGTGGCCTATATTATAGCTGCACAACTGCAGGTACTGGCTATTATTTTCCCTGTCTTCACAGCAGTGCAGGCCCAGGCTCCAGCTTTCTATAGACCAATGCATGCACTTGTACTAGTCCTATAATCGCACGGAAATGAAGAGTGGTTGCCTGTCCGAACTACAATGATTTCAATGGCAACCTTTAATTACGCACTTCCAAAATGGGCACTATATACTGCATTCCCGCAGGTTACAGAAGAATGCATTATGACTGACCTTGCAGCAGTTGCATCGATTTGCGGGTTGGCATTCTTGAAAATTGCTTGACTTTATGCCAACCGCGGACAGGTCCCAAGTCCCAGCTTAAATCTCTCACTCCACCAGAAGTTCTAGCGGTGCGTTGTTTTCTCACAAACCTTTCTTACCACATGATCCACTTAATACTTACTATGTACTCAAATCACTGAAACAGTCATTAGTTTAAGTTCAAAAGGAGAGGATATATTTTGGGTAGAATAGCTGGATGGAGTCAATGGGAAGGCATCATCTCCCCTCGCTTTTTTTTGGGTTGGGGTAGGGAAGGTTTTTTATAAATTTATTTTTACCCTTTTCTTGGACTGTCCTTTTTTCTTTCTTTCTGTGGACTGTCCTTCTTCTCTCTTTTTCTCTTGTTGTTGTGGTTTTCTTTTTGGTGGGGTGCCGGGGGGCTGGAGAGGGGTTTTTTCCTATCCCGTATCTTTTGGAAGAAGGCAAAGTTGCATGTATATAATCTTTGTGTTTAGCTATTCTTTTAGAAAAGTTAAGCTTCCTTTTTTGGTAGGCATGGGCTCCCACCTAAGGTTCCACATGTTTGGGAAAAGGCTTTGGGAAGAGCCAATCAGAATATGTCTTAGTTTTTTTTAAACGAAAAAATTGGGTGCCCCCTCCTAAAGTAATAAATGTTTATGAAGATAGTGGGATGAGCAAGTGAATTTGGGTCTTAAAAATTAAAAAAAATGGCGCCTGTACTAATTGAATCACTATCACAACTTTATTTACAATACATTGAATGCTGATCAAATTTGAAATTATGTCTTTGAACCCAGCTAGCTAGCGGGCTAGCACATATCCCCCAATATAGCATTTTCGTATTTTTCTCTCTCACTGGGCTCTGGCGACTGAGAACGTCCAGAAACATTTGATTGTGGAATGTTTGATATTTAATTTCGCTTTCTGACGAAGTTTCGCCAATAAAAACAAGGTTACTTAGTAGAATTGGAGAGGAAATGTCAGCAAAACACAGCCAGGACGTAACCACACCCACATTTGTACCAATTATTACAACGAAGATGAATGGATGAAGAAAGTCTTCAGTTGGGTGTCATTGTTTTAAAGCATTGATGTGTGAGTCCACCATTTCAAAGTAGGGAAATGTGGGCCTTTATCTCCCTCAACTTTTGGAAGTCCTTCCCCTGTTTATTTCCATAAAAATAGTTGAGTTCCTCCCCCTTTCTTAATGCTACAGCACATGCAAGGTGCTAAACACTCCCTAATGAGCTCTGTCCGGCACTGCTTTCTGTCTGACAGTGCAGTTCTGCTGAGAATTGCGTTGTTCTGCCGCATGGTTTTTAAATTTTTGCCTTTTTTTTACTTTGTATCTGGAGTAAATAAAAAAAAAACCAACCTCCTCAGTGCCGGTTTGTATGCCAGTGGTGAGCACTCCAACTCCCGCTTGGCAGGTTGTGGGTTCTGTTTAGGGTTTAGGGGGTGTTTAGCGCCTCGGGCAACAAACTTTCAAAAAAAACATAATGAAAGCATCATGGCTCCCACCTCTTCCTCCTCCTGCAACAAATTCTCCCAAAAAACACAAGGGGGCCATTGTGGCGCCCCATCTTCTTCTCAAAAAAAACAAAAGGCCAGCCCCTCTTCCTCCTACTGCAATAAATTTTGCCAAAAAAACACAAGGGGGGCCATCGTGCCCCCCTTCTTCCTCCTCCAACGACAAATTTTGCCAAAAAAACACAAGTGGGGCCATTGCAGCCCCCCATCTTCTTCCTGCTGCAGCAAGCACTTCAAAAAAACACAAGGGGGGGGCATCCCGACCCCCCTCTTCCTCCTGCTGAAGCAAATGCCGCCAAAAAAACAACAAGGGCGGGATTGTGCCCCCGTCCCCTCTTGCTGGTGCAAGCCTTATGAATAAAAACATAAGGGGGGGCACCCACACATCACTACTTTAAAATAGTGGGATCCAACTGAAAACTGTCGTCATCCTCTTGTTGTAATAATTGGTACCAATGTGAGTGTGGTTTTGCCCTGGTCGAAAAACACATTATATGTAAGCAAGTAAAACAGTCTTCCCTACAAACCACCTAATACCTACCATTGTTACCGATTGTGGTAGAATGTCCAACCACCCACTAGCTATCAAAAATGAGGATATAAAACCAGCGGGAGTTCCATACTTACCCTTCATACTTACCTTACAACTACCGGGAGTCATTGGCGCCCCAGTGCTTTTGAATTCACATGTGAAAAACATTTTCAAAAGTTTCCCTTCACATTGAAAGATTGCCCATGAAAATGTCTTCACAAAAACAAAAAAATACATTGTATTGGAGCATGAACTTTATTCAAAATTTTAAAGAAATCACATAGTTTCTAACAGTGTTAATTTTGTTTTGGAAAAATATCACATTTGATTACTGTTTCAACCCTTGTGTTGCTATGTTGGCCACTAGTTGGAATGATTTGGAGCTCAGCAGCAGGTTATAATTTCTTTTTTAATAATGGATTTTTGGGTACAGGTTAAGTTAAAAGGGAATGGAGTTTCATTAGGTGATTTAATTTATTATATGTGGTTTTTTTGGCTATAAGTGTCAAATTATTGTAAGAGTTTTGGCTATTGCCCAAAGAATTATAGGCTACCTTCTATTGAAAATAGAAAGTAGGAATCCAATTAGTCATCACTTGTGAGAGGATTGAACTTTTTAAATTGCCCATTGCAACACAAGTAACCTACCTACAAAAACAAATACATTAGTTCAATACAAAATCACCTTCAACTTTCAAGTAAAAATAGAACTTGGAAATAAAAGGTTGAATAAGAAGTGGTATCCATTTGGGATCACCATTTCACTTACCTAGAAACTATCCAAAGTTTGGAAACAAATGAACACAAAAGGAATAGTTGTAAATTAGAAGTGGTCATTGGTGTCCATTATGGATTCGCCAACTCCAATGCCAAAAAAACCAACAAAACTTTGCAACTTGCAAGGTTGCAAAAACCCAAGGATAGTCCCAACTTCTAACTCTTGCATCAATAAATTACTAAATTGAGAGCTAATTTCCCACACCATATCAAGGGCATTTTGCCCACCATTGTTCAAATGTTTCTACATATGGAAAATTATGCAAAGTGTAAAACTTTTGGGAAAACATTCTAACCATCAATCCCAAGTTGGTTGTTTGTCGCAACCCTAACTTGGCCAAGTGTGGGGGTGAAGCCCAACACTTGGAAAAGTTGGGGATTTGGAGTCCTCCGGGACTCCCGAATGTTCAGAGCTCGACAGCAAGACCCAAAACACCTC
>Ga0116230_10005917_pt1 | contig 12019 bp, 9 predicted proteins | sample S1TSphfallax_3_FD_88678 | JGI IMG/M metagenome (GOLD analysis project Ga0116230, IMG submission 88678) | Host-associated microbial communities from peat moss isolated from Minnesota, USA - S1T2_Fd - Sphagnum fallax MG | ecosystem: Host-associated > Plants > Peat moss > Unclassified | place: USA...
ATTGGCTACAAACTAGAACCCACCCAATAGAGAAGTCTAGAGAGTTTTTCAAAAAGTCTGGTAGAAGAATGTGATGCCCCCCATTTTTTTCAAAGGCTAAAATAAACACACCAGCAAAAGTGCCCCCTAAAAACCCAAAATTTTCAACCCCTAAAAAATTTCCTAAAGAAAGTACCCCAGTTGCCCACCCCCACTTCACCCAAACCTGCATTTGACCTGATCCCCAATTCCGCCATCCGGATTCGAACGCGGGAGCCCTTGGAAGTGGGTCCTCAAAGGATTAGGGTTAGGGTTTTGCGGGATCCTTGGTCTCGGGAAACGCGAAGAAGTTCGCGCGCTGGAATGCTGACGCGTGCGAGTGAAAATGTCAGCAGAGCAGATCGATCGAGAGAGAAGAAGATGAATTGGAGATTTCTCACTCGCGCGTCGATCTGCTGGGATCTGTTTTGTGTCTACCCAACAAATGGATTTCTCAGCTTCTCTTACGTAAGAGAAGCAAGCTTCTCAGCCTGCAGGAGGGTTTGGTTTCTGACACCTTGCAAGCTGGCAGGCAGTGTGGGTGGTATTCTTTTTCTTCTTTTTTTAGGCTAAGAATCCTCAAAAATTCGTCAAACAAGTTTGCCGTGAAGAGCTCAGATGTGCTGCGGATTATGATGGCCAGCAGCGATGGGACCTCCTCATCATCAGTGTCTCCTCGCACTGGTAAATTTTTTTGTTGCTGCTTTTTTCCTTCCCCTTTTTCCATGTCTAAATTGTGCAAAGAAAAAGAGGGTTAGGGCTAGTAGTAGTTTCTTCGCTTTTGTGATGAATTTGTAGCATTTGGGGTGTAGAATTGAGAAATTATTTCAGGTTTTTGTTTTTTTGTAATGAAGGTGGATTTTTGTGAAGATGGCTTTTTTGAAAATAGTGGGTTTTCTGGAAACATGCTGATTGCATTGCAGTGTAGTTTCTACTTACTGGGTGATTGATTCAATGAGCAATTGATTGCTTAATTGATCAATTTAATCGATTCAAGCATTTGTGAATTTGTGAACACATACATACATTGTTCTGTATCTGATGAAGAAGATGAAATGGAAATCCTCTGCAGCAGTTATTCAAGTGCTTGTTGCAGCAGTTGGGGATAGCTCACTGGCAGTTCAAGAGGCTGCAGCAGCTGCCTTGCGCAACAATGCCCAGCAGTATGTTACCTATCCAAAATTCTGAAAATCACTGTTTTTTTCTAACTACTCAAACAACAAGGCAATTTGAGCTCTGTCTTCTTTTTGCAGATCCTCCTCCCACGTCCTGCCAAAGTCCGTAATATTAGACAAGCAATGCTTGGGTCTTCTCTAGGGCATGCAATGTAGATGGTTCATAGGATGGACCCATGGGATTGTTTGTTCCTCAAGGAAATATCTAATGGGTCTAGTCTAATTGTGGATGAATGGTAGGAATGCTGTAACTGTACTTGAGTGCTGTGCAACAAGTCTCCGAGCTGGCAAAAAGGTAATAATGTTGGCTTCTCAGGAGCAAGCTTTGAAGATTGATGATCTGTCCTTGGGTCAGAGTGAAGAATGTAGCAATTTTTTTTGTTGACAGTGCTGCTGTGATTTTATTTTTATTTTACTTTTCTGTCAGCTGTTTTGGCATTATGTTTTTTTTGTGTTATGATGTCCACTCGTACTACTATTACAGTGATGCCTATCATCTTGGTGACATGCATGCAGACTTGTTGTTGTGACTGGATTTTCTGAGCAGTCTAAGTAGCAATTTCAGACCCCCCCTTTTGGAGGCTAAATGCTTTGTGCCATCATGCCACAGCGGAGTGGGCAGCCAGGCAGCCATCGAGCAGGTCTCCTTCTCATAATGGCCCACACAGTCCGGGAAATGAATGAAGAAGAGGTGGATCCAAGTTTAATGCGCAAAGTTGCAAAGGTTGCAATGGCTGAGTTGACCATGATCAAGGTTCGGAAATGTTGGAAATCTATCTATTGACACAAAGAATTGTCACAAAATCCACAAAACAATTGCAACTCTATTACTGCTGTTAGATTGATATACTCAGGAACATGTAAAAGGTTGTGATCTGTACTTGCTAAATTTTTGCTTCTTGTTCTGCAGGATCTTAACTCCGAGTGGCAGCATTCTGCTTCAAGTCTGATTGTTGCACTGGGGTCTCGACTTCCAGACATGGTATGATTACATGGCACTTATGAAAGTTGTGTCAATGCACTGCGATAGGAGTTGAGAGTCAATGTTGATTTTTTATCATGGCTGCTGGCTGGCAATATTTGGACATTTGGCACAGGAGATTCAAAAATCTACAATGACACTCACCACCTTCCTTAACTCATGCACCCCACAGATGATGGAGGAAATTTTCAATCAACTGCCTGGGACCACAGTACCTGTTACAGTGCTAGTTCAAACACTGGCTGAATTTGCAACATTATATGGTATGTGCTCACCTTTTTGAACTTGGGGGTTATGAGCAGCAATTTTGGACAAGTCGAACAGTGATGTAGAAACAACATCTGTATTTGAGTCATATGTGCCTCTTGCAGATAGAAACCCCCACCCTTTTTTTCTATTGGAAGATAAGAATCCCTTTTTTCTGCATCTTCATGTGTCATTTTTGTGCAGCTACAGCATATATTCTTATTGATATCATTGCTTTTTTGGTGGGTGATTAAAAAATAAAGCCTTGCAGTTTGCCCCACGGTTGAAGAATGTTCTCTCACGTGCACTACCCATCTTGGGTGGTGTGAAGGATTCCCAGAGGAGCATCTATGCAAATGGTAGTGTTCTGCTGCAAATTTCTTTTATCATTTCAGTCTGATGATCAATCTGCCATTTGTCTCATTTTAGTCCAGTAATGCTCAGTCCACAATGCATGCATCCCTTTGTGGTTTGTGCCATACAAGGTTCTAAGTTTCTTGACTGTAATATATGGCTTTTATGCAGCTATCACATCCTGGTGCGAAGCTATATCTCAATTTCAAGAAGCAACACAATCACCTTCTCTTCTTGGTGGGGACATGCAGTAAGAAGAGCAGCCACTTCCTCTCTTGGAAAAATCTTGTGAAACTTCATAACCCATGGGACATGGGTTTCAAGATATGGGCATTTTTCCATTGTCTGGGACACTTAAATCACTGTGCAATTCTTTTTAACTGGAATTCTTGAAGTATCTGTGCCAATCTTCTGTTTTCTGGGTTGTGTGTGTTGCAGAGCAATGCTTCATTCAGCATTTGATCTTTTCCTCAGTTCATGGGTGGCTTCTCGTGACCGGAAGGTGATATAAAGAAGACATTCTGTTCACCTGCAAGTGGAAGAAGAAGACAGTCAGAATGACATTGTGTCAAAAGTGGGAGACTGACTCTTAATTGACTAAGTGTTCATTGCTTGTATTTTGAAGAGTAGGTGCGCTTGGCAACAGCAGAGGCACTGGGCCAACTGGTGGGTCTGATCAGCAAACCACAACTCACATCTGCACTGCCTAGGCTACTTCCAGCCATATTAACAGTGTAAGTTGGGGCCAGTACTGCTGCTATCCATGAGTCTCTGTGTGCATATTCTTGGGTATTTTGTAGGAACTACTACTTCTTGTGCTTCTTCCATAGTCACAACAACACTGGTGGACCTGAACTGCATATCATGTGGATATTTGATTACTGTTACATTGCTGCCTTTACAGGTGCAGGAAAGAGGAAGAGGATCCACTGCCAGTAACTCATAGCTTGCACATGGTTCTTAGTGCAGTTCTTATCAAATACAGTGCACCATTAGTTGACTTTCAGGTAGATGATTCCTCCTCATGCGATTGTCAAAATGAGGCACACAATCACATGAGACTGATCACTCAAGACTTATCATGTGATTGATTGTGTCCCTCTTTAAGTCTTGAGTTTCTGGATAACTTGCCCCACACGCAGCTCCTCTCCTATTGTGTTATTGGATGTAATCTCTTAAAGCAGCCTGTTCCAGTCTCTCTCATGGGTGCGGCCATATGAATTCACATTTGTCTCCATCCTGATTTTTCAAGGAATTTTTTCTTTTGTGTGGTGGAATGTACCTATGCTGCAGGCCTTAATTCCTGTGTTGCATTTGCTTCTTCCAAGGGCCTACTTCTCTGCAAGCAATGGCAGTGGAGATGAGTTGAGTTCATACCTGAAGGTAAAAACTGTAGTTGCAATTGGAAAAAAGTTGGTGCAACTTGAATGGGTGCCAATTGGTGGAACCAGATTCTTTCACCTTCTGCCTGTTCCTCAAGTGATTTGCACATTCCCCTTGTTTGTCTACCAGGTCATCATTTCATGCAAGCTTCGAAGTTTTTTTTACATTCTTTTGATTTTACTTTTGCAGAGTTATAACGAGGTGCTCCACTGCTTTGTCACAATCGGAATAGTTTACCCAGAGGATACTTTTACTTATCTATTACATGTAATGGAACCCTTTTTCCTTTCTCCTGCATGCATGCATTACCTACCTGAACCATAAACCTAAGTAGTAAACCCTAAACCCTAAACTAGGTAGTTTGTGCATGATGGGTCATATATATTGACTAGGAAAGAAACTGGGCACTTTTGTTCATACTGCTGCTTTTTGTTTTTCTGTTTTTTGTTTGTTTTCATCTTTCCTAGTTTGGATCTTTCTGTGGCTTCTTGAAGAAGTGTTAACCTTGCTGTGGGTTTTTTCTTCATCATGAGAATGGAGATTTCTCTATTCTTACGAAAGATATCTTGATCTGGATGACCCAAAAACATATTTTGCAAATTTTAGTTCTTATTTCATAATCCATCCATCAACCCCCAAGGAACAGGTGCTTTGGTGGTGTGCTTTTGCTGTACAAGCAGGGACTGTTGTGGGGGGAGGCACTTCTGAGCTTCTTTTGGCATGTTCCAGAGACTAGGGATGAGAGAAGATTCCATACGATTGGGAGCATTCTCAGTGGTCAAGCATCTTTTAACAAGGTGTTTCGATGATATATGATCCTAATCCCTAAACCCTTAACACCGAATACTAGCTAGCCAGTTGTAATTGCTGCAATGTTGATAACTTATTTTGGGATGACACTGTATTATTCCACCCATATGCTGATGATGATGTCTTTGCATTTTGTGCCACTAGGTTGTCAGCTGCTTGGAACTTGAGGAAGGCTGAGCTTGCTGAAGCTGTAAGAGATCAACTTCAAGAGAAGGACCTAAAGACCAGAAAAGCTGTTGCAGAGGTACACCTACTGCATTTTCATGAACATTGGGGGTTCTTTAGTTGATTGCATTCAGATGAACTGCTATGGGTTGAGATGATCCAGTTGTTCATTATCAAAGCTAATGACACCTTATGATGTTAGAGCATCTCCAGTGGTGCTCAATGACCCTGCAAAAATATTTCTCACATCCAAGTTTAGTTATATACTTTTGTCCATACCCACCCATAAAACTAAAACTGGGACTGCAAATAGGTGAGAGACTACTACTAGCAGGCCACCTGGACCAATCAAACCATTTAACCATTCAACAGCAGGTGTTAAGCTTGGCTGTGTTTTTTTCCAGCTTCAGCAAACTATGCCAAAATGCTGGGCCAAAACCATTTTGTTAAGCCAAACCAGCATGTTTTGGGTTTTCTTCATCCAATTTTAATTTGCAGGGCACATACTGAGCACTGGTGGAGTTGCTCTTAGTGTCTTCAGTCTTAGATTAGATCAAAAGAGCTCACACCCTTTGTAGATTGGCTTTGACAGCCAACGAAGTACAAGGAAAAGAACTTTGTGAATACATAAACATTTTGTTTCTCCAGTCTTGTGTTTTTAGACACTTTGTGCTCACTGTTGGTTTCTGCTAATGTTGTCAGCTTATTGTATCGATGGCATCGGATGGTGTTTTTGAGAAGGAGACTGGAGAAGCATATGTTGAGTTCCTCATACAGCAGTGTTCAATCTCAGATGCTGAAGTTGTGCGTGTTCAAGCAGAGCATGCTGCAATTGAAAAAGCAATGGGTGTACTACTAGCAAGTCCAAATAGGACTGAGGTATTTGGGATGATATTCTGCCAATGTTGCTATTGTTGGTTTGTTTAGGGTTTGGGGTTTAGTGTTTAGGGTTTTTCTTTTTTTGGTTTTGACCTGGTGACAGTGGAAAGTGGTTTTACCTTATTGAAATTGAGGAGCTGATTCAATTTTTTCTACTGGTATGGGCATAACTGATGGATGTTGTATTTGCTGTAACAGCTCAATGTAGGGGCTGTATCTCCATCAGAATTACGGGCAGTTAGTGAAAAAAGTTTGCTCCTGCTTGCAGGCACAGTCACAGACATGGAGGTGAGATAGCTTTTTCTTTTGGAATAGATGAGTGTTGATCAGGTACTAACAATTATGTGTGGCATTGAATTGTTCCTATGGAGCTAAGCAAATGCTCAGGGATCCAGTATTTTGTATTTTGTGTCTGTAGCTCATGTCTTTTGTGTCCATCACAGAAGTGTGTTGCAGGGAAGTTGGGTGTAATAATGTTCTTTTCTTGCAATATCTTACAGCAATGAGGCTACTGACTGCAGGTTGTGCTGTGGCCTTTTCTACTGAAGATGCTGATTCTAGTGCAATACACTGGGGCAGTTGCTACGGTAAAAAGTCAATTTAAAATAACAAACTGGAATTTCCTTATTTGAAAGCTGCAGTTGAGCTTCTGTTGGTAATGCATCTGAGGAGGTTCATTAGAAACATCCAAAAGCTTTGTTTGTGATCTTATTTTAGCCCTTGCTTGACTGCTTTGAATTTCAGGTTTGTAAATGTATATCGGAGCTATCAAGGAGAAAACTTGCTCGAGGGGAAGCAGTCTCCATAGACTATAGTTTGTATACTGATATTCCAGGTCCAGAGGTATGTATTTAGGGTCTACTCTAAGCCCTAACCCTAAACCCTTCTTGTAGCTATTTGGGGCAATTTATGAGAAGTACCCTTCTCGCCTCCTCAGTAGTGTTGCCTGTTTTTGGTGTCTTCCCAGTAGTGAATCTATTGCTGCTCTTGCTGTGGAACATCAGATTATGCAGTGAAAAGATTGACATCTCTATCTTGTGGATCAAACAACTACTCTCTGAATGGAACCTGTCTCCTGGCTGGCAGGAAATCCTTGCCCGTTTTCTAGTGCTGTTACAAGACCCAATGGCAAGAGAACAACTGGCATCTCGTATATTGACAGTATACATACTCATACCCTGAACCCTAAACCCTGGGTGGTGAATAATGAACTAGGAACTTCCAATCTATCACTCAGTTTGGAGCCCTGGAGTTGCCACTTTAAAGGTTCTGTGTTTTAAACTTGGTACTAGTGAAGTCTGGTGTATGAAGAAGTGGACACAGCAGCAGTTCTGTACCTTTCATTCTGACCCCGATGTTTTTGTTGCAGGTCCTCTACTATTTAGGACCACTATTTCCAAAAACAGTTGTGCTTGTCTGGGAGGATGAGGTAAGTATGTGGATGTTGTCATTTTACTCAGGTTTGAGCAAATGAAATAAAAAAGCCTCTACTTTTCTTGACAATGTGGGGCTTTGATCTATCTAGTGCTACTGGTTATTATATTCAAGAGCTTTTGTTAGACTTGGGGAGGTTTTTTCCCTATTGATTCCCAGGGAAATTAGGATGTGTGTTTTTTTTTTTTTTTGCCCCCTGAAAGACATGCAGTTCAGGATTTGAAGAAGACCTGCTGTTATCTTGATTGATTGATTTTGATGGCAAGCTATAGATTCCCAAACTGAAAGCATATATCAGTGACTCTGACGATATGAAAGGAGACTCCTGGCAACAGACAACATGGGAAGACATGATTATACATGTAAGCATAAGGAGGAGAATCATTAGTTCCGCAGAGAGAAACCCACTCGCATATACTCCCTGGGATTTGTAGTAAGGGCACGAAGATGGCTGGTTCTTGTGGGTTTTTGCAGCTGAATTGGTTCAAAGCATCCGTGAATTTCCTTGTGTAGCTCTAGGGTCTTTCTATGAACTTCTGAGTGTAAGAAACTCCACCAGTGCTCAGTATGTGACCCTGCAAATTAAATTTGGATGAAGAACAGTCAAGACATGCTGGTTGGCTCAGCAAAATGGTTCTGGCCCATCATTTTTGCACAGTTTGCTTAGGCTGGTAAAAGGCACAGCAATGCCTAACACCTACCAGAGAAGACTATAATAAATATGAACTGACTGCTGCTCTCTGTTTTGAATTGGCACAAGTGGTTTTCTATTAGTAGTCTCCCAGCTATTTGCAGTCCCGGTTTTGGTTTTATGGGTGAGGTTGGAAAAAGTAAATAATTAAGCTTGGATGTGAGAAATCTTTTTGCAGGGTCAAATACTGAGCACCACTGGAGATGCTAAGATATCATTGAATTTCAGACACAATTTTGCTGTGCAACTATTGAAACTATGCATGTGGGCTTTCCTGCCAAATCATAGTTTTTTCTCTTGTGGCACATGTTTTTGCAGCTATTATCAGAGTCACTTGATGTTATACAAAGCCCAGAATGGACAATTAGGCTTGGGAATGCTCTCAGTATGCAGTATGACTTGTATGTGGGAGACCATCAGCATTCTGCAATGCTACACAGGTGGGTGGGTGCAAGCTTCTCACCAATTACAATTTTTTTTTTTGGTCATGTAACTTCCGTGTGCTGTCAAAGTCTAAATTTGCTTAACAAAATGAAAAAGAAGAATTTATGAAGCTGCCACTGCTGTAGTGGGTCCTAAACCCTAAATCGATCCTTTTTTTTCCTTTCTGGTTCTGTGATCTGTCTGCAAGACAGTGATGGGTATGCTGCTGCCTCTTTTTTCTCTTTTCCTTTTTCTGTAACATGTTGGGTTGCTGACTGATGGATGGAAAAGTGCCCTGGCAGATGCCTGGGAATGCTACTGCAGAAAGTAGATGACAAACGTTATGTGCAACAAAAGATTGCTTCGATGTACAAGCATGCCAACATTGGAGATGAGACGAATCGACTTGGTCTTGCCAAGGGCATGGGCCTGGTACTTCAGCTCTGCTCGCACCCTAAACCCTAAACCCATTTTTGACTTTTGTAAAAGACTGCACATTTCCCTTTTGAGTTAACATCGATAGGTCCAATGGCCATGTAGTTCACTTCCATATATGGATTTGAGGGACAAATGGTGAAGCAGAGTTCAATTGATGACAAAAGTTGTACCTTCAGGTAGCTGCTGCACATCTTGACACTGTTCTGGAGAAGTTAAGAAGAGTACTGGAGAGCCAAAGCCAGAAAGGACTTCGCAGGTATGTGGGCTCCAAGTACTGCATAGTCAATTGCTCTTAATTACTGGTAGTGGTATCTGAAGTGCTAGTTGTCATTGACCAGTTAGCTACCTGTGGCTAAAACAGTAAAAGCCCTAAAACCCTAAACTGCTTTGCTGCTGGCTAAAGAACTTGCTGACAAGTAAATCTGTGTTTGGCAGACTGCTGGCAGTAATCTTTGCACAGGGTAACACAACGGAGGTAGATGATGTGTGTGCTGGCTTAGCCTTGATGTATGGTTATGCAGCATCATATGCACCCTCGACAGCGATAGAAGCTCGGATTGAAACACTTGTGGTAAGAATGTTTATTCCACATATTGTTCTTTATTTTTTCTCATCTGCGGTTGCAACAATGGTGTCTCTGATCATCATCTTTTCAAGAACCCGTCTGTCTACAGTTTCAAGTGGAAACTTTCTTCCTTGGTTTCAGATGAGTAGGCACTGTAAGTCAACAGGCAATGAAGAAGAGGCAATTCATTATTGGGTGTTTGCCAAAGCACTACAATCAGGATGCTAGCTCCCTTTCCTTACAATCTGATCATTGCATGCAGGGCACAAACATGCTGTCTGGACTTCTGAATGTGAGATCTGCAGCAGCTAAACAGGCTGTCATTACTGCTATTAACCTGTTAGGTTTGAATCTACCTCAGCCATTAGGTCTCCTCAATTATTATGTTGCAATGTTTCACTTACTTTGAACCTAAACCCTAAACCCTAAACCCTTTCATTTTACTTTTTATGGGAGAGATGTTGAGTCAATTACTTTCTGTGAAATTCTTCTTGGGTGTCATCAAGCTTTAATATGTACTGAGCTAAGTGTTCTTGTGATAAGATCTGGGAGCTTAATCTGCAGGGACTAGATCAAGGTATAGCTTTTGTACAGTTGGATTGTATGGCATGGCTTATGAACATAGGCTGAAAGTATGACCAATGTTGGGACAGTCCTTGACTTTTATGAAGAACCTCTGGTTCCAGTTCTAAATAATAAATTGGAGCAGTTCCAGTTCTGGGTCCAGTTCTTCTGAAAAAATTCCAGTTCAGGTTCTGGTTCCAGCTCTAAATCAGACCTGATTCTGGTCCAGTTCCAGGTAACCTGGACCAAAACTGGCAGTTAACTGCTGGTTAACCTTGGTTAGCCCCCAGTTCTAGTCCTTCTCTTAATTTTTTTTAAAAAATTGCAAAAATATCATATCCAATTTTCATAAAACTGGGAACCAGGTTTGGAACCAGAACTGATGTCATGTGACATTCGAAGTGTTGTTGTGGAGTTCTTCACAAACTCATAGATATGACATAGGACTGTGCCATAATGTCCTTTCATATTGTACTTCAGAAAATGGATCTTGACTTATAAATTCTTTCTTATTCTGTGGTATTTTGTCAGGCCAAGCAGTCATCAAGGCTGCAGCCAATGGAGCATGCTTCCCCTTAAAGAAGAGGGATACTATGCTGGATTACACAATGGCTCTCATGGCTGATGAAGGTGGAGGATTTGTCTTAACAACTTCCAAATCTTTGGATTATGAGGTATTGCACACCCAGGTAAGGAAGGACTCAACATCCGTTAAGTTGCCCTAAATTTTGACAAATAGTTTTGTGGGTTTTTTTTTTTTTTTTTTTTTTTTCTGTGAGTTGAAAGGAGAAATTGCAGCACATTTCTATGTCCTCCCACTGTTATGTAATTTGTTGTCAAACCAAAATGTTCAAGTTTTGCTTCTTGAACCCTCAACCCTAAACCAGTAGTGTCTGATTGTGCAGGAACTGGCTCTGAATGCATGTACCACATTGGTTTCAGTTGAGCCAAGGTTGACCACAGCAACAAGAGACCGTGTCCTGCAAGTAGGATCTTCTGGAAACCATGTCATGGTTGAAATGTGATTGTTTTCTTTCAGAGTCAGAACTAGTTTGTATGCTAGGTCCTGATCTTTCTGTGTGTTATGGATTTAGGGTTTAGGGTTTCACATAGTTGATCTGGCAAAATGTGAAGTGTGCCCAATTGGGCGTTGTTTCATGTTACAAGTTACAAAATTGCTCTTTACAAACCACCACCCACTATGAACTTTTTTGGTGCTTGGTAGGCTACTCTCGGGTTCTTCACTTTGCCCCCTGAATCACTTGGAGTCACCAACTCACTGATATCAAATTTAACTACATTACTGACTGCAGTTCTGCTGACCAGGTACACAACTGAATCCTTTGACCTTTCTCAGGAAGTATGGGGGGGCATAGTATCAGGAAGTATGGAACATATCAAAGTTTCCAGGCTCAGAATGCTCATGAATGTGATTTTAACAGGAACCCAATAACGGTAGTCATGAAATTTAGTGTCAAAACTCAATATTTGTGTGTTCAAAATGTGCTCATTATGTTGGGGTTGAGACTTGGGTAAAGGTGGCAATAAGAGTAGACAGCAAGATGGCACAGGCAGCCTAAACCCTACAACCCTCAACCCTGGGTTTTTTTTCCCTGTGGGATGATTACAGTGGAGAAGATGGAAAGAGTAGGGCTGACCAGCTTCAGCATCTGTTGAAGAACCTTGATCAATACGTATCTTCACCAGTGGAGTACCAGAGGTTGAGGGCTTGCTGTACAGTGCTAGCACTGCTGAAACAATTTCGAGCCCTTTGTACTGCTGGCAGCTGCCCTTTCAACTGCACTGGAAACTGTCTGCACCTTCGCTCCACTGCAGAGCGTGGTCAGAGCAGCTCAGCAGGTAACCCGTTGCCTTAACTCTCTTAGGAGATG
>Ga0116230_10005919_pt1 | contig 12018 bp, 13 predicted proteins | sample S1TSphfallax_3_FD_88678 | JGI IMG/M metagenome (GOLD analysis project Ga0116230, IMG submission 88678) | Host-associated microbial communities from peat moss isolated from Minnesota, USA - S1T2_Fd - Sphagnum fallax MG | ecosystem: Host-associated > Plants > Peat moss > Unclassified | place...
GAAGGTGTGGGTTTCGCAAAGGCTTAAGAGTTTGCGACGAATTCGTGTTCGGAACTGCGGGTTTTCGGAATCTGATTTCTTTGTTGTTTGCGAGGATATTTGGATCGCAATATGCCCCTTTTTGTTGTAGTGGTTAAAACAACTTTCTATATACTTTTAAATTCAAATAGAACCTAGTTCAGCATCATACATATGTACAAGTTGTTTACATAATATTAGTGAAAATAAATTACCCTTATATCAAGTACCAAATAAAATTTCAAAAAACAAAATTATTCCATCATTTAAAAAATTAACACAATTAGAATAATGTCTTATTTCACCACATATTATTTTTGTTCAAATTTATAAACTCCAAGGGTATGGGCAATATAAGATGCATGGTAATGTTATTAATGTCCCTGCAAATGTGGTTCAAATTCAATCAATACTACCATGTTTACCACATGATGGTGCAACAATAGGTATTTTTTAAAACAATATATAGGATACAAATCACCTTATATGTAAGGAAATGTTCGTCCAAATATGGTGATGGTCGTTTTACAAAATTTAATTGAAACACCATTATACAAATATTTTGAGTGTTATCATTTCATCATCAATGGGCAAAGTTTTTTTACTTTGCATATGAATTTAGAATCTCAAATTCCTATTTATAATAATGCATCATTTGATCATTTTGATTTTAACAATGAAAAATTACTTTGTACACCAACATATTTAATGATACATAAATTTTTAGATGTTAAAAAAATAATGGATTATGAAAATACTATATATTCATTGCCCCAAATCAATATTTTCACCCTTTAGGTTTATTTAAAGATAAACATTCAGAAGAACCAAAATTTCCAACATTGTTTTATGGGCAACCATGACAATTTTCTGAAGGTTTTTTATATCAACAAATACCTCAATGGGAATTACTTCATAAATATGGGGATTTTTCAACAAATATTTTAAACCTTTTTTTTAAGTTGTTAAAATTTCCATCTAAAAATTTATAGGTTCTGGTTGGGTCTAAATATGAAAAGGAAAACTATGTGGTAGAACTTAAAAAGCTTATTAAGTAGGAGATAAACTAAATTTAGATAATATCTTCAAATCATACTTAGGTTATCGTGATTTGGAAGGTTTACATGATTCATTTAATTATTTTGAAAGGTTGCAAAAAAACATTTTGTAATGATTCAACAATTTGGTCCTCCAACATTCTATGTCACTTTTATATTTGTTTAAAGATTATGGGATCCTCTCATTAAAACTTTACACATATTACATGCTTCAAGATTAAATTTCCCCAATAAAATAAAAGACCTCCAATGTATTCATATAGTAGAATTGATATCAATTGACCCTATCACATGTGCAAGATATTATAATCATGGAACATTTTTTTTTCACAAACCTATCACAAAAGATCATTTTTTTTTTGGGTATATTTCTGATTTTTTCATTACTAAATTTCAAAATCGTGGGAGCGAACATGACCATGGACTTTTATAGATAAAAAATGCACCTATGTATGGAATGCACACAAATGAAGAAATTGAAAAGTTTGTAGACATGTATATTTCTTATGATGTATCATTGTTACCAAACCTATTACAAAATGCACGACAACATCAACACACAACTACATGTAAAAAAAAACCCATGTTTTTGGTAGATTTCATTATCCATTGCTTCTTATGAGTGAAACAATTTTAAAAAAAACATCTTCAAATAAATGAAAATTATACATTTTTAGAAGAATACCTTCAAACACAAGCAAACAAAATATTCATTATTTAAAAGATTTAAAAAAAATGATGGTATGTCATTTTTTGAGTATCTAAAATTTTTAAACCTTGATAAAAATACATATATATTAAGTTTGATAAGTAAATTAACAAAATTGCACATTTAAAAAAAACAAACTCCTAAAAACATAAAACTAATGCATTTAATATACTTGTTCATTTGTGGTTTGCAAAACAAATATTCAATTTATCTTATGTAATTGCAACATATTGCACATCATATATGAAAAAAAATTCAACAACATCAAAATTACATTTTATCATAAAAAAATGCATTGCAAATAATATAGATGCAAATTCAAAAACACAAAAGTTAGGTAATGTTTTTCTTAATGCCCAACAAATGGTTGTTTACCTTGTGCTTTCGTTACCATTTTATCATTAATCTTGAGCATTTCAATTCATAAATACTTCTCCTTTTGAAGAATGTGTTTTTGTGTTAAAATCACAAGTTGCATTAAATGAATTGGAATTAAATTCAACTGATATAATGTGTTCATTGGTCATAAACAAATATATCAATTGTCCTAATCAATATGAATCGTTGTCATTAACAAAATATAATTTTTTTTATAACATTAAAAGAAATAAAATTTCAAAAGACTGCAAACCCAAAATTATTAGGTTTGTAAATTATAATAAATATAAAAAGATATTGAAAATTAATCGAGAGAACAAATTTTATTGTAATCACCATTTTGAAATTCAAAAAACTCCCAACTTGGAAATAATGTAACCTAACATGATGCATACTATTAACAACATGATGACATTTTAATTAATTAAATATATTTTCAACCACCAAATACCATATCCAAATATAAAACAAATGAATGATTCAATAAATTCAAAATCAAAACCATTACATTTAATTAACATTTGGATTAACAATATAGATAATGAAGTAAACGATCCATGTCATACGATTCTTGTAATAAACACAATCAATATTGAACACTATGATTTACGATTTAACTTTGTTATTTAGTCATGTAATGGATCAAACCAAAGATCACAATTTCTAGAAGATGAAAATTTCACAAAATCATCATATTCCATGATGATGGAAGATTTTGAATATCCTAGTTTACTTAGACAATTAAATGAAGAACAAAGATTAATATTTGATGATGTTATGCATAGAAATCAATTATACATTAATACATTTATATGTTTATTTTCGACATGGGGTAAAACTTTTACATTGAAACTCATAATTCAAGGATTATTACAATCATACAATAGAGACATATATTCCGATTTAATAAAAACCAAGGCTTTACTAATGACATCAACATTAAAATTGCTTTCAATATTGACGGTTTAATAATACATTCAACACTAAATATACCTCTCCAATAATCCTTATTTAATTTACCAAACTTATCATCATATTCATTAAATAGGTTTACATGTCAATATGAACAATTACAACTTGTGATAAATGAAATCACTTGTTGTTGCTATAATGTTTAATGTGATAGATAATAGGCTAAGATCCATTAAACACATTCAAAACAAATTTTTGGTGGTGTTGATGTTATCATGACAAATGATTTTTATTAAGCACCCCATGTGAAAGATAGTTGGATTTTTCAAAATATCAAAAATAATGTTAATGCATTAGCATCAAATTTTTGGCAAACATATGTCCAATGTTATGAACTAATTAAAGTTATGTGATAGTCTAATATGGTATTTACACAAACTATGAACACATTTTGTATTGTAACAAAAAATTCAAAGGATATTGAATTTATAAATTTAATTTGTAATTGACAACCACCCAATGATTTTACTATTCCATATTTATTTTGTACAAATAAACTTGTGCAAAAACACAATGAAAATGTGTTCACTAACACATTAGGTCCCATGTTTATTTTCAAAGCAATGGACATTAACCATCAATCATGCCCACCATCTTACAAACTTTCAAATGATTCGAGTAAAACTATGGGTTTGCATTCTACAATTAATATATGTTGGTTGACTTATGTGCTTGACACTATGCAACATTTGATGATTTTGTGAATAGAGCTGATGACATTTTTAAAACATCAACAACATATTTTGAAAAAATCATTATGTGGATAATGTTTTAAAATTCTAAAATTGGAACACTAACAAGAAAAAAATATAATAATTATTATGACAAAAAAATTGAATAAAAATGGACACCAATTGAACTTATCATCAAACATATAATAGTTAGTAAATCCTAATCATTTATCATAACAAGGATTTAATTTACACTTCAACTTGCGGAAATAAAAATCATTCATTGTTCTCAAGGATTATCACTAGATGAATTGGTTTTTGATCCCACTAACGTTAAAAAACATGGGTTAACATATACAACATTATCTCACATTCGAACAAAAGAAAAATTATTTTTGTTAACTCCTCTCTAACATGAAATTTTTTATGTGGATCTAAGAGTATGTGTAGAAATGAATAGATTGTAAACAAGTGCAACTTGGATACCATTGATTCTTCAATTTAAAATTTACATAATTCTCATGTAATTAATCAAGCTTTGAATACAACTTCTTTTATGCCAACATTACGAAAACATAAATCATGATATAACCTTTAAATGTCTCATATTTTATATATTATAGAAACAAGAATACACCATGCATCAATATATGTGCACAAAATTATAAATTCATCAAAATATTCATATATTTCAATCCATGATGGTCATGGGTTAATGATGATGTATGACATACACATGCACTTAGATTCCTTCAATATCATAACTAATGATGGTTCAGAATATATAGTAACAACTTTTAATATTAATACACAAAAATCAATATACATTGTATGTGTGTATATAGTTCATTCATGTACAATTTTTACATTCCTAAACAATTTTCAAACTATAATTCAACAATTTCATGAACATTGTCCAATCATCATTATGGGAGATTTTAATGTTGACATTCTTAAATACAATAACCAACAAAAAATCTAGTGTAATAGAAACATATTGGTCAAATTTTCATAAATTGATTTATATTGCATTCAAATTACCAAACACACTTCCAATGTATAACAAAAAACCATTAATGTCACCATTTATTTAAAGTGCAATGTTTGTGAAAATATGCATGTAATTTTGCATTTTCCACCTAAGTAATTACTCCCAAAATGTTGGCACCTTGTGGCTTGAATTTGCATTTTTACATTTTTTTTTCATGGACCAATTTTTTTTTGTAAATATCAATACCAAGACAAAAAAAATTTGAATGATTGTTCTATCTACATGTTCACTCATCAAACATCATAACAACACACCTTTCATGAAAATCTAAACCCAAAATGCGACAAAAACAAATATAAGAAATACAAAATTCTCAAACTTCAAAATGGAAATGAGAACAAAAATGAAATTTTTTCCATATAAATTATATCCATTCAATATTGATGTTTATTTCAAACATCGAAATAACTCATTGTTAAAAATTGTTTACATTATCCAAGTTTTAAAAAACTTGAATTTTATTAAACAATATAATTATTCACAACTTTGTATTCATTTATATTGTTTAAAAAAAGACAATGGAACTATGCTTTTAATTTCTAAACATGTAAATGAATGCTAAGATGGTTAGAAAAAAATATTTTTTAATACAAATGTGATTTGTTTTTTTAATGATCTTTCACAAAGCCAACAAACTTTCATCCAATATAACTTGAGTTCATAGGAGAACATTAAATGTAATACCTTATTTTCAGGACAGAGCCTCTCGGGTCAACGTTCTTTCATTCCCCCCTTGTTGGGTGCTTTGTTTAATGGAATTTGCCAGGGTTTCATCAATTCCTCACATACACACACACACATTCAATGATGCTTCATGTATGGGGAGAGTTGATACATCATTGGAGAGTTGAGTTACTCACTCTAAAGAAATCAACAATGAGAAAAATCCTCCTCTTTGGCACAAGACTGAAGCCAAATGGAAAAATAAAAGAAAAGAAAGGATTTTGGTAAAATTTTTTTTTAAAAAAAGCATAGGAAGATAAACTAGACAAAAAAGGGTAGGTAAGGTAATTGACAGCAACAACTATTCTATGATTCTTCATGGCTGGTGTGACTCAGCACCCACAAAACACACCACCCTGTTTTTCCCATTTTGAGGCCATCCCGTTGGATGAACCCCAATTTTAGAACTCTCGAGACACTTTTAGAATCCTTATGTACGAGGAGGTTAGCTAAGGAACAAGAACAACTCCATGAAAAACAAGGGGTGTGTCACACTCTAGCCTTGTCATTTACATTAAAAGGTATCTTCAGGCAAAAGAAGAATGTTGAAAACTCAAATATTTCACCCATGCAAAAATTATAATCTTCAAAAAAATCCTCTAAAAGAAACCAAAAATCCTTCAAGATATTAAATTATAACTCTATATAACTAATCTCACGTTTCAACACAAGCCAAAAAAAATGAGCTTTCAAAAAACCTTCTTATAAAAATAGACATATTATTATTATTACCTGGGGCCCAAAATCCATTAAGCTACTATATACTCACTCTATAATGAATCCAAACACAAGGCAAGGCCGAAAAAGTGTCTTGTTCACCCACCATCCATCATCAATGGTGGTGAATTCATGGGTGCCTGGTTCACTCTTGCAATTCTTCTCTCAGATTTCTCCATTTTAATATAAACTCTTTATAGTTTTGGACTAGGTAACCAACCAGCTAGAGGATTCTGGTTACTGGAAATAACCTCATGTGAGTGAATGAACCATTTCATAAGCCAAGGGAGAAAAAGAAGAAGAAGAAGAAGAAGAAGAGGGGCAGGTTGGTAGGTTTAAAAAAAAGAGGTGTAGGTAGGTTATCATCAGCAACAGCTACTATTTTATGATTCTTCCCTTTGTTTGCTCCCTTTTGTGCTTTCAAAAGTGGAACCCACAAAAGACCAAAGTCAACCCACCCAGCAACTCTCTCGCCAATGGGTTTTCAAAATGGCCAAGATTTTGAAGAGGAAAACCCAGCAGCTATGATTTTTAGTACATAGCTTAGACACAGTTGTAAGCAAGTTTTTTTTTGGGTTGGGTTGCTGATGTTGCTTCAAGTTAATGATGATGATGCTCGTTGCTTCTTGTTGGTGATGATGATGGTGTCTGTTTTTGCTCCAAGGCTTTTTTACATAAGCGTTTGTTTGCAGAAGATATTTCTTGGGGTTGCAGCTACAGAAGAACAGCAAGCAGTATTTCTTTGAGTGGTGCAATGGGTTGTTTGTATTTCTTTTTACTATTGTAATGAATTTGAGCAGTAGCATCAAGAGCAGTTTTTGTTTGGGTAATGGAAATGGGTTATCTGTTTTGTGAGGTGTTGTTATAAATGTCCGTTGCAAAACTAGAGCACCATTTTGTCTTTACATATTCAGAGTCATCATCATCATTATATCACAATACATTCCAGCTTGGTGTGGGAATTGTTCATCACAAGTTCTGGTTTGGTGATATGCTTTGTTGCTTGCTTTGGAGTAAAAGAAGTTCTTTGTTTTTTGAGGGATGCAAATTTAGGGTTTTCATCTTAGGGTATAGCAGGCTTTGCAGTTGTTGTTGCCATTGCTATTTTGCCATTTTGTGTATGTTTTGGAAGGATAATTCTTGCATTCTGGTGTGGGTTTGTGAGGGGTTTCCTTTTTTTGGGGGGGGGGGAGGGGTTGTTGTTGAAGAAGGTAGAAGCCTTGGGTGAGGCAGCATTTGTTTGGAAGGGAAGAAGCTGTTCTGTTTTTTGTGGCAGAGGATTTTTGCACACTCTCTGTGTGTGAAAAAGATTGTACAAGCTTCTGCAGCACATCAGGTTGGGTTAATAAGCTTTTGGATTGAAGGCAGAAAGAAGCTTGAGATACACTAGGTGAGTAGCCATTTTGGGTTTAATGCAGGAGCTTTGGGTGGGGAGGAGGCACCGGGTGGTGTGCAGAGTAAAGCAGCTGGTGGTTGAGACAGACCAAACAGGATCTTGATTCTGTTGCAGTGTAAATGTCCATTGTTTTGCAGTGGTTATTATCACTTGGGAGATGAGAAGGAGATGGAATTCAGCTTTGAGCAAGGCTCCAGACTTGGTGGAACTGCCCTCTGCATTTCCTTGTCTGCCTGTCTCTCCACTTTAGGACTATGAGCCATATCCTAGTGAAGTCTCTGATTGGGATTAAAAATGAGTCCAGGATCACTCAGTGGCGGTTGTGAAATTGGATGAGGATCTTCACTGATGCTTGGAGGTTCAGGAGATCTATAGACAGAGCATGTGTTTCTTGCAATGTAACATGATGGCTGTTAGCGTAATGCAGGGAGTATTTAGGTAGATAGAAAATTGCAAAGATTGATAAGGCAACAGGACAAGTTATATCTGGGCAATGCTGGGTATGAAGCCAATGATTCTGCAGGGAATGACAACCCTGGAATTCATACCCAGAGACTCACAGCAGGAGTTAAGGTGGTGAATGCATGTGAAGAGTTATTGAACGGCCAAGGATCAAGTGTGGACTTGCAAATGCCCACTTTGTTTTGGTTCTGAGCAGAGAGGTTGTGGGAAGACAATTGCTCCCAAAAAGAAAAGATCTGGTAATCTTATATACCCTGTATGGCTCTTTGTTTTGGACAAATCTTCAATATAAGAGACATAAGCAACAAACTTCAACTACAATATTGTGGAAATGCATAGTGTTCTGAAAAAGGTTGATGGTTGGTTGTGCTGAGATGCAGAAACAATGTATCAAACAACAAAGCTCTCAGCGTCAAGTAGTCTAATGCCTCAAAGACCTGGAGGTCAAGCAGTTGAACCTTGGGCACGACCTCCAGCTGGAGCTGGAGGTCCAAGTTTTTCAGCAGGCAGCCCTGGGGTTTCTGGAGGAACTGCTGCTGCTGCTAAGCAGCGCCTCCGTTGGACACCTGAGCTACATGAGCGCTTTGTCGATGCTGTCACTCAATTGGGTGGACCTGATCGTGAGTTTCCCTTCTATCAATCATACCCTTTATTGTGCTCTTTAGTATTTGGTTGCATTTTTTTCAGAGACTGGCAACTGCTTGTATTTTAGTGTCTACAAAAGTGGAGATGCCATCAGGCTATGGGCTTGACCAAAGATGGCTACCAAACAATAGTCAATTTTTGGAACGTTTGAGCCATTGGATGAGTTACATCTGATGGTCCAGGTTTTTGGTCTAAAACCCAGGGGAGGGTAGATGCTTAGTCAATTTTTGGAACATTTGAGCTGTTTGTTCAGTTCCATCTGATGGTCCATGTATTTGGCGTAAAACTAGGGGTAGGTAGGTGTGAGTTGTAAGAGGGACGCTGAATAAGGCAGTCACTATGTCTGGCAGCTCTTTTTGCAGCACTGGGACCACCAAATTCATACAATTTTTTCTTCCACCAAATTCATATCATTGTTTGACCTAACATTTCTGCTTCTCTGTGCCAATGGCAGGTGCGACTCCAAAAGGTGTACTGAAGGTCATGGGTGTGCAAGGTCTTACGATTTACCATGTAAAGAGTCACTTGCAAGTAAGTTAAAAAACTCTATAGAATTACCATACCATGCTGCAAAAGGCATGCTGTAAAACAGGTCAGGAAATGGGTTTCTTTTTTATTCATGTAGACCGCATTCTTGTTTCAATGGATAGTATGTCTGGAGGATGTTCCTCTGTTTGAGGGCCTAGGAACAGGGGCAGGAGTCGAAGTTCTTTGTGCTTGAAAACAGAGGAATGCCCTCTGGACTGGCCTTTCCCTATGTAAAACATTGACCCAATTTGAAAGGAACCTGCTAGGAGCATGACCTTACAGATTCATAGGCTCCCAGCCTGCTTAAAAGTTCTTCTGTGCAAGGAAGTACCTGCAAATATGAAGAGAAAATTTGCTCAATGTTTTACATACAAGCAACAGGGTATATTGGTAACAGAACGATTGGTTTCTTTTTCTTGTACCACATTTAATCAACCTGCACAAAAATGTAGACAAAGCTCATGCTTCTGTAACCAAATCACAAAAAAATTGGTCTACAATGTGAGGGATGGATGTTGAAGTTTTTGACTGTATTTTGTGTTTCTTTTTGCACACTGCAGAAGTACCGGTTGGCAAAGTATATTCCTGACTCTTTATCAGATGGTACATTACTCTTCTTTCTTGCACTGTCATGGAAATGTTCTTCCCTACTTCCCCCACCAAACTTAACCAGAGAAACTGAGTTCTATCAGTAAAATTCAGAATGGGTTGCGAGTATTACTAGTAATTGATAAGATTGTGAATTAATGAATTAACACTTGAAACATCAATCCATGTCATCACACCTCAATCCTTTCTTTTGCAGGAAAATATGGTTTTTCTTTCTGCTAAAAGAAAGCTCAATTTGAGTGAGAAAACTTGGTGATAATTGTGTTCATTTATCTTTGTGATACATGTTGAAATTTGGTGATTGATGACTGGTGTGCATAATAGGTGGTGCAGGAGGCATTTCTGACAAGAAGAACCCAGCAGACATGTTTCCATCTCTGGAACCAACATCGTGAGTTTTGGCTTCTGTACCTTAAACTTTGTGTGTGATAAGATACTAAGATCTATGAATTAAGCATATATTATAAATCTCTTGCATCTACATTCATGGGTCTGCCTTCTGTGAATTGTCTCCTTGCCAGTTGTCTATTTCGTAGAGATCAGCACTGAAAGGCAATGTTGTGTTGCAAATCTTACCAGGGGTTTTCAAATTACGGAGGCATTGCGTATGCAAATGGAAGTGCAGAAGCGTCTGCATGAGCAGCTTGAGGTACAATGTGTCTTTTTGTTGCTCTAGTTTGTGGCTTTAGACCAGAGGCTAACTGCAAGCCTTCAGACCTTTGCAACAGAGGGATAAAAAGAGTTAATGGAATGAAAGTATGTTACATTTATAGCCTATAGGTGATTCCTTTTGAGGTCAGAAACAAACTGAACATCAACTCTTGGATATAGGTCCAACGCAATTTGCAACTACGCATTGAGGCTCAGGGAAAATACTTACAGCAGATTTTTGAAGAGCAGCAGAAGCTCAATACCATCAATAGTACACCTATGGCCAGTGATACTGATGAAGCTGGGGCCCCAGGTTTTAAGCCACCACTTGCTGAGACAGTTGATAAGGTGGAAATCAAGGTGCCACCTGATGTAACAACTCAGGCCCCTGGTCCATCAGGGAGTCTGATACCAACTGAAGCTTCTGGACTCAACTCACAGACCCCACAATCTGAGTACGCTAAAAGTTAGTATGAAGGTGCCATAACATTCACACATCTATCTGTGCCAGATGGTTTGCCAATTCAGCCAGTAACAATCAAAACTCAACTAGAAGATGCAGTAGGTGAATCAGTTGAGGGACAGGAATCATCTGAGACAGCTCAGGCTGCCATTCAATTTTGTTTACTGGTTTAGGGACATGGACATGGAGGTGGATCATTGCAACCAAATTACTCAGGTCTCCCTCAAGACACTAGCTTTTCCTCTCCCCAGGCTGAAGGTTCTCATCATCAAAATGCTGAGTCCGCAGAGTTACTGCAAGGGCAACCTCCAAAGATTTTACACTGTACAAAACAATGACCATAAAAACCTTGTCCTCTTCCAATTACGAGGTCCTGGGAGTCAAGGCTCCTTCAAGTTAAGCACTATCGGTTAGGATGTAATGCAAATGAACATCTGACATGGTGGAAAGAGTGGTGCACACAACTAGGTCTCAGAAGGGTGTTACATGCAATGGTTAATCCTCTTAAACTTTTGGATTTGGAAGTTTTCCTCCAATTGGATTGTCATCTTGCATTTTTGGCTCAATAATGCCTTTTTGCTGCTCTCAAGGAGCACAGACAAAGTCATATGTCGCTATGAACCAGATTTGCACTTGCTAAAGATTTTGACATTTTCCACCTTAGTGTAACCTAAAGTAAGTGTCATCTGCTCAGATTACAGAACTAATTTGCAGAAGATCCAGTAGCTTCAATTTGAAACCTAGATTCTTCAGTTGAACAACTGCTGAGTTACACCATAGCAATTTGAGTACCATGGCATTGGAGATATTTTTTGTTCACACCAATAATATAAGATAGTAAAAAAGAGGGTAAGAAAACAACTTTTACAACTGAAGTGAGCAATGCTCACAGAAAAACCCAATGGTTGTTGGCATGGGTGTAACCAGGAGATGCTTGTATGTCCAATTGTAAACTTTTGGGTCAAAA
>Ga0116230_10005920_pt1 | contig 12018 bp, 10 predicted proteins | sample S1TSphfallax_3_FD_88678 | JGI IMG/M metagenome (GOLD analysis project Ga0116230, IMG submission 88678) | Host-associated microbial communities from peat moss isolated from Minnesota, USA - S1T2_Fd - Sphagnum fallax MG | ecosystem: Host-associated > Plants > Peat moss > Unclassified | place...
AACCATTAACTTGATATGTACATTTTCCCTTTTTAGTCCAATATGTGCATATTCATATCCACTCAATATAGTTTGAAGTTTCCCATCCATGTATGTACCTCCCCTATTACAAATTTTAAAAGAGGAGTGAGAAGCCTATGTGAAAAGATTAAAATTAAAAACTTTAGTAACATCAATTATCCAATGGGTCATATGGGGGAATTAGCATTTGGTCCAATAAATATCAAATTTGGACTCAAAAATCCTTGATTTAATGTAATGACAAAACATGTATGATGTTTAAAAGCAACCTTATTTCTCTCTAGGTGTTTTTACCACGGTTGTAATGTTGGTGTTAGTTCACCCTAGGCAAAAGGCCAATTATTTGAAAATTAGCGTATTCACAATATTTCTCCAAATTTGGAGTTACTTAGTTTTTGAAAATTGTCACATCCACATTCATCAGTGGAAGAAAATTTAATAATTTAATCCATCACCTTATTGATAAGTAAATTATTTTAAACCCTTGATAATATCATTTTTTTGGAATACCCAAAAATAAAGGTTTGTTGGCATTTGAAGGTGTAGTTGGAATGCCATAACTGAACAACATGGGTCTTTACCTTTACATTTATCATTTATTTAGTTATTTCAACCTTCAATTGTGAAAATGAACAAAATAAAATGTTCATCAACTATTGGATTTTCATTACACATGATATAATTTTGATAAATAAAAAGTATATTACAAGGACTATTTTTTTCAATAGAACGAAGGAAAAGAAAAAGGGCCAAAGCAGTAAATACTAATTATTCACATCACAATTACAAACTTAAGTCTTATGCATGAAACATCGATTGGACCATGTATGATGCATTGGAACCAAGTTATTAGGTAGTCAAAATGATTATCTTTTCAAAGGAATGGTAGTTGAGTTCATTAACTTTGGTACCTACCAATACACCAAAATAAAACATTTTTGGTTGTGTTTATGATTGGGTGTGTAATTGTATGTGCCACACATGACCACAAGTCCATCAAGGCACATCATTTTTACTTGGCATCTACAAAACCATGTTGATGCCAAAAGGGATAGTCCCTCTTGGTGTTATTGGGAGTGACAATTGTTTTTTAAAACATTTTTTTAAATCTACAATTATTATTTAGGTATGGACAAAGATTTGGAGCTACATTTTTTTTGACATGCTCAATGTCCTTCTTGATGCCCTTATTATGCATTTCAACATCCCTTATCATATTATTAATTAAATGTTTCCCCCCCAAGGTTGCTTGATGTGTTTCAAAACATCCATGATGTCCCTCAACATCCCATGTCATCATCTTTCAACATCCTTTCTAGCACCGTCATCATCCATTGGTGTCCTTCCTAGCATTGTTGTTATCTTTTAGTGTTCTTTTTGGTGCTCCCATCATCTTTTGACACTAGGAAAAAAGCCATTTTTGGGGGTCACCTAGCATGCTTCTTGGTGTCCTTACATGCTTCCTCATGCCCCCGACATCATCCAAGATACTTCCTAACAACCACAATGACTTTAAATGTGCTTCCTGGTGCCCTTAATGTGTCTCACTATGCTTCCTAACACCCGTATCACCTCCCATAGTTTTTTGAACTTGGGTAAAACATTCCCATGACCAAGAACCCCTATGCCAAGTTTAATTTTTACAAAGGAGGCCCAAAATTCAAAACATCTTGGAGGTTGAAGTCTTGTCTTGAGATATCCTGCCAAAAAAAAGACCCCAGTGGTTAGAGTGCACATAATAATCATAAGATTATTTGTATGATATATGTATATATATTGCCATTTTAAATTTTATTGAATGGTTGATAGGTAGTCAGACCTTTGTCTAACTCATTATTTAAACTTTAATTTAAAAAAAAATCATCAATAATAATAATAATTTTGTTTAGTTTGACTATGCTTACATGCTTGTACAAATGCTTGATCAAAGTGACATGCTTTTATTGAGTGTGTAGCATGTAGATCACAAATATATGATGTCACAAGCATGGGTCTTTTTATTTCAAATTCCTCAAGTAGGAGCCCCTTGCAATTATCCTAAGTGGGAAGTAGCGTTTTTGCAAAAGTGCTACTACAAGTGGGAACCCAACAAGTGCCTAGGTCTAGATGTGGCTATTTGTTTTTCAAAAAATGGCCATAAATCCCTATAAATTTCATGTTTTTCTCATTATTTGAAAAACTTCACCTGTTGTGAATTTTTGCCACAAAAAAAAACACTGGTGAGAAGAAAGAATTGGACATTTGCATGCACAATTTGAACCAAAATTTGTGAGGTTTTTAAATATCAAATGGAAAGGCATTGCATTAATTTCAAATATTTTTATTTCAACCACAAATTCAAGTTTTAAAAAAATGAAAAATGAAAAACTTATAATTGCATGTTTTAGTCTTATATTCAAATGTTTGATTTCATAACTCCATGTAATTTCATCATTTTTAAATTTTCAAAATGTGAGAACACACATTATTCTAAATGATTTATTTAATTGATAAGTTGACTATGTAATCTGATAATGAAATAAATTTCACATGGGGACTAATTTTTTTTAAATGAATTTATAATTTCATGACTATGTGAAGGAAAGAAACAATTGTTATGTATTTCATGAATTATATTACAATGGCATCTTATTTAATAATGATTCCAAAGGAAAATCGAAGGAGCTAGTGGCATCTGAGTTTCACATGGCCAACCTTGGCGATTGTATGGGAAACAGTTCCATTGCAACATAAAAATAGGCAACTCCTTTATCACATGAGAAAATTATGAAATTTTTAGTTATAGATACAACATGAAAAGCTATAAACTTGTACAACAATTCCATCAGAAATTAGACAATAGCTTTACATTAATTGCATGTTTGGGTCATGGCCTATGAAACTTGATAGCACTACAACAAAACATGGGCACGTTCCATGTTTCCATTTCACTAAATTGCCATTCAAGTGAAAATGATAGGAGATTATTTTACATGATCATGATAACACATTTGCATTGTCCCGTCACACAATATGCATGTTCAATTACACATGATGATGCACACATCAAAACATGTGATCAACATTAAAAAATGATTTCATTTCAAATATATATATGTTAAATTTGGTTGAAATAATAATCAACTTGACCTTCAAATATGCAAAAGCAAATTTTAATTCATCGTTCTTCATTACTATTTTTTAAAAATGGTTTAAAAGGTGAAAAAATATAAATCAATCATAAATTTTAATTATTGAATGTTTCATACAACCAAAATAACATTGTCAAAGTATTTATGAAGGTCTTGAGTTTCACATTGAATTTAAATAAATGTAACAAAAATTTATGTTAATTCAAGGAAAATAAAAAGTGAAGGAATATTAAATTTGATTAGTGAAACATGGTTGACTTTCAAAATGATTTTCTTTAAAAACGGTTTGATTTTTTTAAATTGTATATATTTTTATAATATATATTTGAAAAATCTTCAAGATTATGATTTTATTTGCCTCAGTTGAACAAAATTTGAGAAAGAAAAAGTTAGTCAGAGAGTTTGAATTTTCAAACAAATTCAAATTTAAAATGATGGTAAGATTGTTGGCACCTTCTTGTTAACATGTGCTTGTAAGGTTTGATGGTTAGAGCTATGACCAGAACATATGCGATACAATGCATCATAAATTTATAGTTGTGCATATTTTTTTGAAAATACGGACATCAATTTATTTGTTTTATTGTATTTGAATGTAATCAGTTTTTGAAAAATATTTCAGCTGATTTTTGATAAATTGATGTTAGCATTATTTAAATGATAATATTAAATATTAAAAAAATTCAATAACATATTATGAAAATAATCAATTCCCAATTCCATAAATATATTGTCAATAAATAAAACTAGAAATCCAATGGTTAATAAGCATCGGTCCTAGTTCAGCCAACCATTCAATAATTGTTCATATTCCCAATTATGAATTGGTTGTAGTGAATTTTCATGAAATTGATTACAAAATGAGTGAAATATTGAATGAATTAGGTCATTCTTTTTCCATGTACTGGATTGCATTTTTAATGGGAACATGCAAAAGCCCCATGGCAGCTTTTGTTCATCATCCATTTTAGCCATGTAGGATTCCACATGGACTTTTCATCCTCTACCATTTGTGGGGGCTGTGGCCTCAAATTACTCTAATGTAAACGCGAACCAAGAGCCCTCATATTTCATACCAATGAGTGACTTTGGATTCCGCTCGGCCACTGCCCAACTGCTCAAGTGTAAACTGCCCACTAAAAATCAAGTTGTCACATGAAGATAGCCCTCAAATCCTAGAAGAAGAGCTATTACAAAACAATTTTTTTTTTAAACCTTCAAAAAATAGCTATTAAATAATATTAATAACAATAAAACAAACCCTGGAAGAATAACTATAACAAACTAAAATATGTTCCATATTCATATGTGGTAGGAAGTTGGAAACCTTTTCTTTGCTATGGTATGTAGTAGACCTAACATGTCCTATACTATTGGCACCTACTAGAATACCCAAGCAATGTGGGAGGGAGACATTGGGATGAAGTTAAAAGTATTAAACTTGTTGGCAAGGCACATAAGCAAAATGTTTTAATTTACTAAAGCAATGCTTTCAACAATTCAACCATACCTTCTTTGAAGTTTTTCCTTTGTAAGGATTCTTCAAAAATAGAGTGGGCTAGAGATGTCAACAACATACGCTCCACATTTGGACATCACTTTTTATTCTCAAGTGGTGTGGAGTTAGTTTGGTAAGTTTGAAGCAACAAGTAACAGTTGTGTCAAATGTTGAAGTTGTGTTAAAAATTACACAATAGGAATAAATATTAAAAAATAACATAGTTTTAGTTTCTTTTTGTAAATTCATGACAATTAACAACTATAAATGTCATGCTTGTTATTTGTGGGGATGTAATAGAGAATGGGAGGAAATTTAACTAAAAAACATTTATTAATTGCTATCATTGAATTTGGATGAAAGATTTCAATGAAAACATGTTAGGTATTTTGAATTGGGTTAGAGGTGTTCTAGAGGTTGATGGTGAATAAAATTCCCACCAAATCTACTGAAATTATACAAGTTGGTTGATGGATATTTTGTTAAGTTGTCATTACTCAAACTATTGTTGGGGGTGTATCATATTTTATTTATAGCGATCGGGTTTGGGTCTCAAATTTTTAAAATAAATTGATATCGGCTTGAATTTGAGTTTTCTATTTAGGTTTGAAATTCTAGTACTAGTCTAATATCAATAATGTACCAAAAACAAAACACAATAGATATTGGGAGCAATGCTAGTTTTGAAACTTTCATACCAACTTGGTTTTCAATGTTGGTAGTAGTAATAATTACATTCACCATGCATTCAAATCAACTTATAGAAAAAGAAGTTTCATGTGTCCACAACTTCAACAGCCTTTCAAAATTATCCAAAGACCTAGGGACAACCAAGGTAAAGCAATGAAGTTTCATTGATCAACATGTGTCATCAATGAAAACAAACAATTATGTTATTATGTAATTACAAAAAATTGACATGCATGAACTACAACCTATTACATAAGCTTTTCAAATAAACTAGCTTCTTTAATCTCACTTTTATAATTATCAAGAAGATCTTCCTTTGTTACAAAAAAATTCAAACATCATTTTCTACCCATAAATGATTTATTGTTTGCACATCAATAGGCCAATTTTTGTAGATCATGATGAGGGAATCCAAATTAGATGTGCCCAACTTACATCCTCATAACAAAGTTAAAATAGCAACAAAGCCAAATACGTGTTTGGTCTCAATTTGAAAACCATGTATTGCGAAGAATTGCTGAGTTAATAATTTGACTATCAAAAATTGAACTTCATTTTTTTTCATCACTCCAAAGCTTTGGCAATCCATTAGTGTTAACAATTCTTTTAAACAATTAAGGTTCATTCATTAGCAAGGCATGTATGCCTTTTCATTTGAAGTTTCAACATCGAATAAAGAACCATTAAATATTTGTTCAATTTTGAAAGGTGTACGACTACAATGTGGAGCCAAAAATTGTGAAGCCTTCATGACGAGTGGAAGAATGAGCTCCTTATTATAATCCTACACCACCATTGAAACATGCTCCCAACCAATGAATTCTTGTAAACATTGCAAGCTTTTGTAACATGGATCCAAGATAATTGCAAGCATGTTGTGGGCCTTGATTACAAAAAATGTTTTACAAAATTCAAGGAACGGAACAATAATTTTGACAATTGTGCATGACATATAAAAATACAAAATGTCAACTTTAGAGTCAAAGTCACTGCATTGGAGTGATGGATTTGACACCGTACAATGTTGTTATTCTACTTACAACTTGATTGAAATTGACATTGCAACAACTAAGGCATTAAATGAGAGCCAATGTCCGTGTGGTTGATTCAAGACACATTGTTAAATTATTGGATTTCAAGTGGCTAACTTTTTTTGCTATAGCCCAAGTAAGACCATTAGGAACTTTTGCTTACAATTGGAAACTTTGATGTTGGTAACAAATGTTAATTGCAAAAACGTATTCAAGTGTTTTTAAAAGCAAAAAAACACGTGATGCAAAAAGCATTTTCATTAGAGTTTTTAGTTTGCAACAAGGAAGACCCATTTCAACACAAGCTTTGTCCCACTCTTGCCACCTTTTCACACTTTTTTTTGTCCAAGTTATGGTTTTTTTCAATATTACTTGGGTTCCTTTGATACAAATTGTTTTCATTGATGCACACATCTTCTCATAGGTAGTTGCATATTGGCACACCTTACTCATCACATGGCTAAAACATGTGCTTATAAAAGGTTTTTCCAACTTAAAATTTTTAAACTTGTGGCAGTTGAGAAAACATTTTCAACTAGGTTGTTCAAATTGTTGTCTTCATCTTTAACATAAACTAACACCTTGTTAACAATTGAAAGTGAACTAAAAGAGGTTTCATAATTTCAACAAAAGTTGTCCCAAAAGTATTAAGTGTTTCAAATAAGTGAATTGTGATGTGTTGTGGCACCAAGTTGTTTCCAAAATTGACAACCACTGCAAAGGTATCAAAATTGCTCTTGGACATCCATAGATCAAATGTGACACTTACTATAACATAAGTTACTAATGTTGGCAAAACATATTCTTCCATAATCTTTAACAACGACAACAAAATATGTTTTCTTAACATTGACTTTTGAGATGGAAAGTCCACATTTAAATCAAATTGTAACACAAGGCATTGAAACCATGTGTTATCCACATATAAAAAGTGGAACACATCCCTTTGCTATGAAAAACACAAGGTTTGTACAAAATCATTGTTGTTGTGTATATCACTTTTCTTGTAAGGAAAATGAAATCCAAAATATTATGTTATGTTTGTTGAATTCACCAATTTTTGTTTCTTCCTTTGTTGTTTGGTTGAATCAACAATTGTGGCAACAACTATAGCTTTCAAATTTGCCATGTATTTTGCATATTAACTTCATGTTCACTATGTTTCTTCATTGAGGTTATTCCATGGGCTAATGTATATTACACTAGGTTCTTTTTGCAATGTGTTGTGCAACTTCTATTGTGTGAGCTTAAAATTTGATGCCACAAGATGATAAAACATGCACTACATCATTTGAGGTATCTTAGGATCAATGATACCTCCAACTAACCATTTAGTTGAAAAAAGCCCATACAACATAGTTGTGATGGTGTGATGTCCACTTGCGTTGGTTTGTGGTGAGATAAAAAATCTCAATTTCCAAACTACTTCAATTTCTAAAGCAAAATTGTTAACTACCACTTTTATTGACATCACTTATGTAGTTTTTTTAATGATGCCTTGCAATTCATTGGGCACACCTGAGATACCAACACCATAAAAAAAAATCTTGATGTAAAAAAATGTCATTTTCCACTTGAGCACTACTTACAAGTCATAAAATTTTTAAAACACTAAAGTTGCACATAATATTATCATGAAATCAAATCAAACGTAGGTGCATAAAGGCAAATATGTAAGCAATGGAACTTTGTGATGAGGTGCAACATTTGCTTGAAGAAACTCATAGTTCTTTGTGGAAATTTTTGGAATGAAGAAGTAAGAAATTTGACAATAGTGCCAAAATCTTGAACATGATTTTGTGTAATGTAATGGTGGCACCACAATCTTGGAATTGATTTTGTTCAACTCATTCCACAAGGTTCACAATTGCAACATTAGTGATAACAAGGTGAAAGCAAACTAGGGTGGCTAAATTTTGATGGATTAAAGTCCCTTTTGAAAATCTTTTTTTAATGTAGTTTAAAACTAGCTTACAATATGAATATTTAGATGGTATTGAAATTAACATTTTTTTTCCATTTCCAATTTCAAGTCATGATGTTATAAGACTTTTTTTTTTAAATGATGATTTTTAAAAAATTATTTGTAAATGCTTAAAAGGGCTTTAAAATAATTACAATTTTTGGGATTTTGAAAAATCCACAACATAATAAATTAGAATCACATTCCATTAATTTAATGCATCTTGAGTTTCTTAAACATAATTTATCAATATCCCAAAGTCTCAAACACATAAAACTAACATGTTGTAAGATAAAAGTTCATATTCATGAGTTTTGCAAGGCATTATCAAATTTGTTGCCAAAATTCAAAAGTCCATCATTCATTAAATATTTAGGATTTTTATGCATTTTTTTTCATTAAAAATATGCCAACCATATTAACATTACATATGTGAATCCCTTTCTTGATATTTCAATGAAATTATTAACATTTTATATGTAGATTTCAAAGATATGCAATAAAAATTACAAGTGTGACACTTAAAAAAGGATTGCATAATGTGTTTTAACCCAACATATATAGACCATTCGAACATGTTCCCATTTTAACAAAGTTGCATATCATTCAAACAAAGTCAATAAGCAACAACATATTATTAATAAAGTGTAATACAATAATTTATTATGTAAGGTTATTTGATACCAATACTATGATTAATTGATGAAAATGGGATATTGTTATGAATAATGTTTCCAAATTTTTAAACCAAGGAAGTTTATTATTGATCATAGTATTAACATTTGTCTATTGATTAATATACAAATATAAGTGTTGTTTTTCAATGTAGATATACCAACCAAGTTTGTTATTTGATATCTAGATCAATATTACTATACATACCCAATACATATTAATATACATGCCAAACATTGGTTCAAACCAAAAAAATCTTAAAATAAACAACAATTTCATCCCCATTTTGTTTAAAAGAAAGTTTAAAGGAAAATGAAAATTTCAACTTGTTTTGACGTTGATTCAAAAGTCTATCTTTCAACAATTTGTGGGGATTGATTTTTTTTTTCCCATCTTCCTTTCCATGCAATGGATTTTGTCCAATTGTTTCCCAAAAATATATATAAATAAATAGATAAACTTCCCACCTTTGGACCTTTAGAAAAAAACTTAATGTCATTATTTAGAACAAGATTGTGTAAAATTTGGACCTCAAAATAGGTAGGAGGCCAAAAAAATCTACAAAACATTCCATGTATTTTGATATTCCTAAGTTTTAACGACGAGATTTAAAGCCTTATATGTAGGTGGTTATAATCAAACGCTTTTTTACATGTTGGGGAAGGTTGCTTACATGACTTTTTTTATGCATGCTTTAGTCACTTAGATGGCTGCCTTATCATTTTCCTTGTGGTTTTTGTGTGCAATTCAAGTACACAAAATCAAATTGAAGTACAAATTTGAAAATTTAAAGATTATTTTTTGTTCCAGCCACTCCAAGATTTGCAAGTTGAAAAATTAGTGGGGTCTTAATTAGTTATGGATGTTCATTAGGTTACCATTATGGCAATTTTATGCAACAAATCTACATCATGCCATATACACTACAAACAAACTTTCAACCCCCAAGGCCCACACACAACCAAAGTTCAAACAAACTTGAAAGACTTCTAGGCTTTAACCAATCCCACATTTACACAAACATTTGTTAAAGATTTGAACATTTGCACATAAGGCATTGCTGATTGCAAAAAAAAAAAAAAAACTTACATTCACAAAACACACATTAGACATAAACACATATACCAAAATGTGAATCCATGCATATTTGCAAGTTTATTGCCAACTTGCCAATGTTGTACACACACATAAACACATCAAACTTACAAAGGCCAATTTTGTAACTCACAATCCAAAAATATTCAAGGACCTTAATGTCATGTGCCCGTGGTCCAAAGGCATGCTTTACATCTTTAATAACAAAAGTTAGAACTTGTTGCAAAAAAACATTATCAACACAAATGTGGGATCAAAATCTATTTACCTAGTACATAGGCCTTTATTGCTTTACATGTTTTTTTTTCTCTTGCAAGTTGCAATGGTTTCATCAAATGAAAAGGTTTCCAAAAAACAAATGCCTAAACATTCTCATACACAAATGTAAGTTTGTGTTCCACTGATTATGCACTAGTTTTCATAAAAGTAAGTGTGCCAATTAAACATCATTCATTTCTACATACTTAAAAACTTACACCATGCAAAATTTAACAAGTTTGAACCATTCATGCATTTTCAAAGTCTAAATTTAGATAGCCCCAAACCTCAACCACAATTGGCAAAAGGGATTGTAGTCCTTATCATCCATCTCCATGGTCTTTATGGAATTATTTTTCATGGTTTGAATGAACAAATGAGATCTTGGATGTTCAAAGCCTTGTAATCTAGCATAACATCACACTATTTTAAAGTTTGAGCCTAATATTTTGGGCATTGCAAAGTGATATTTTCGAGAGGCAAGGTGACATTTAAATTTTGTTTCAACATCATGCTTCCCCCAATAGTGTGGGTAGACAATGTCTTGTCAAGGACATGAAAAACTACAAACACAAGGGTTAAAGGAAAGGTCTAAGTATAACTTTCAAAGAAGGAACAAAACAATATTATGTGATTCAAAAAAATAACATAGGAATTAAAAATAAGAACACAAGATGCGTAAGATAAATGTGAAAATGGATCTTTATTATGTTAACATACACAAACACAAACATGAAAAGGACATGACAAGGCTATGGTGTAAGATTGTGTCTAAAATTGGTGTTGAACAAATTGAAGGAAATGAAAGGTCCTACTTTTATTTATACCCCTTTGGGGACCTAGTTCAAGGAAGCTTCTAAGGATATTTATATGTGCACATCAAGTAAAAAAACTTTTTGAAAAACTTCTTAACTGAAAGTCAATTATGAATAAATTAAAACTTAACTATAAGTGAATTGGGATTTAAGTCAAAGCTAACTGGGAGTTAACTAGGAGTTAACTATAACATAATTAAGAGTTAACTGGGAGTTAGTTAGGAATTAATTGGGAGTTAATTTGGACTTAACTAGGAATTAAAGTGGATTTAACTTAAAATTAATTAAAACTTAATTAGAATTTAACTCAAACTTAACAAATAGTTAATTTAGAGTTAACTAAAAGTTATGGAGGGTGAAAACACACTAAGGTGGAATACATAATCATGTCACAACTTGTTGCATTATCAATCATGGGCCATGGAACAAAATATAAATGAATAATATGTGAAAATGATTCAAAAAATAATATTACATTTGATATGATCAGATTGTTAAGGACATGAAAAACCACGAGAACAAAGGTTTAAAAAAAGTTATAAGTTCAATTTCCAAACAATGAACAAGACAAGATTATGTGATTCAAAAACATAAATAAATAAACTAGGAATAAAAACATAACATGTGCAAAAAAAACATGAAAATAGATCTTTATTATGCTAACACGCTAGTAGAAATTGGCCAAAATGTAACCATTATATTTACGACCACATGCGACTATTAGTTATTTGCAACTACATTTGGACATTTTTGCAACTATTTCTTGTTTTGGTCATATTTGCAACTACATTTGGACATTTTTGCAACTATTTCTTGTTTTGGTCATATTTGCAACTACATT